>Ga0310786_10011390_pt1 | contig 11097 bp, 3 predicted proteins | sample AusTroGonzalo_MG_FD_203881 | JGI IMG/M metagenome (GOLD analysis project Ga0310786, IMG submission 203881) | Bovine rumen microbial communities from tropical cattle in Woodstock, Queensland, Australia - Gonzalo_03 (v2) (version 2) | ecosystem: Host-associated > Mammals > Digestive system >...
CAGTGACACCCGACCCCATTTCTGGCCGTACATACCTGCTCGACCAGAAGATAACCAACCGTCGCGAGTGTCACGCGCTGAAATTGATTGCCAACGATATGCTGAACCTGAAGTTCCGCCAGATTATATTCGAATATACCAGCCTCGGTTCCGACATGAAGACACCCGTGCGACTTACCGGTGTCATCTCGATGAACCCTGATATATATAATAAGGTGGCAACACCGCGCGGACTGATGCTCTACAATGAGTTTACCTGTGCCAAGCATGGCGAGCGTACTTCTCAGAACGAGATTGACGACATCGGTCTATACATGAACAAATACCAGGATATCATCATGGTTTCTGCCGACCTCTACGGCTGGACGCTCACCGAGGACAAGCCGCAGGCCTACTGCTGTCCGGAGATTACCAGCGTTGAGACCATCGATGCTTGGGATGCCGCCATGCAGATTCTGAAAGACGAAGGCTATGCCATCGGCGGACTGCCCACCTTCAATGTAGGCTATAGCAGCGGTGGCTTCTCGGCACTCGCCATTCAGCGCTACTGCGACGAGAAGCGTCCTGACCTCCATTGGGACCTGACCTCGGCAGGTGCTGCTCCCTTCGACCTGCACAGTGTCTATATCAGCAACATCACCAGCCCTACCTCCGGCTATGCCTGCTCGTTCCCTCTCGTGGTTGTGGCCTACAAGGAAACCTACCACATGGACTTCGAGTATAAGGACGTGTTCGTTGAACCCCTTGCCAGCAACATCCAGAAATGGATTCTCTCCAAGGACTACGGTACCTGGGACATCAACAAATTCATTGCCGGTGGTGATGAGGAAAAGGCCAAGGACTGTCCCGTCAACCTCATTCTGACGCCCGATGCGCTCAATCCTCAGTCGGCCGTTGGCAAGAAACTGGCCCAGAAGCTCCGCGAGAACTCCCTTTGCGGCGAGGGTCAGACCTGGCAGCCCAGCACCAAGACCAAGTACTACATTATGCACTCTGCCGGCGACAAGTACATGGACTGGCATGTAGGCGAGGAGATGGCCAACTACCTCAAAGGTCACGGCTGCACCGTCGAAACCGAGTTTGGCGACTGGGGCAACCACGTGGACTACGGACTCTTCCAGCACATTGGCAAGACCATGCTCCTGATGGAGGATTACATGGAGGGCACAGAAGATGTGAAACTACATATCCAAATGGATATTATCGACAAGATTAAGGATTATATCGATGATAAGATTGAGGAACTTTCCGATATATCTTTGTAAATAAGATAATAAATAACTAAAAAACTATAAAGATTATGAATCCAAGAAAAGTACTATTCCTCGCCCTATCGCTTGTGTTTACGAGTGCTTGGGCACAAGATGAAGAGGATTTGGTTGGTCTGCCCGAAGCAAAATGGACCGATGTGGTTGTGACCGACGTCAAATACGCGCTTTTCAGCGCTGTTGACTCTATTGTTTACAATCCAAAGACAGGTAGAAGTGATACCCTCTATGTTGACAAAGGCATGAAGATTTACTCAGAAGAGGAGTTCCAGGCTAAAACCCAAGACCGCGTAAAAGCTATTCAGCGGTTTGTTGAGCGTATGGAGGAAAATGCATCCCGTCGTGCGCCAGCTGTCAACTGGTATGAAGAATGGACGAAAGAGGGCAAGCATGAACGCTCTGCTGCTCGCCTCTATTCCTATAAATATCCTTCGGTCGACGCCGATGGCAACACCGTCTATCTCTCTGCCCTGATGGGTGTGCCTTATAATTCGGTGGGCAGCGATATCGCAGGTGTGATTGGAGCCTATCCTGGAGCTGTTATTGGTGGAATGGTTGGCACCGTATTCGGACCTCTTGGAACGCTTGTTGGTGGCGCTGGAGGCGCTGCGTTGGGTAAACGTTTGTTTGGCTTTGTGATACCGAACTGGAAAGCTAAACCCGACAATGTGGTCATTGGTTGCCATGTCACCATCACCAGTAACTTTGAGGCTCCGACATCGTACGAACGTACCTCTTCTCTCTTCGGACTTACGAACTTCATGACCGATACGGGCATGATGCTCTATTATACCCGCTACGATTTGCTGCGTCAGCCATGCAGCTTGGTCATTCTGCCCGACTACGAAGGCTATGGCTGTACCGCCAACCGTCCGCACCCCTATCTGTATCAGGAGTTGACAGCTCGCCAGGTGGTCGATGCCACCCGCTATGGTCTTGCACTCTACAACCACTATATAGAAACAGGCGATGCAGCGAAATTGGTGGACAATTGGCGTTCTGTCTGTATTGGTTTCTCGCAAGGCGGTTCTGTATCGCTGGCTACACATAAGTTTATCGAGACCAACGACTTGGCCGACGAACTTCACTTTGCCGGCTCCATTTGTGGCGACGGTCCCTACGATCCTGTGAATCACCTGCTCTACTACATGACCGACAATGGAGAGACCTACGATGGTAAAAAGAAGACGGCACACATGGCCGAAAACGTGTCAATGCCTATCGTGATGCCGCTCATCCTGAAAGGTATGGTAGATAGCAACCCTTATATGCGTCAGCACAAAATCACCGATTACCTTACGCAGAATTTCCTGAATACAGGTGTCATCGACTTTATTGAAAGTAAGAGCAAACCCCAAAAGGAGCAATTCAGTACCGATGATATAAACAAAGTGTTCAAGAAGATCAAAGAAGAGAAAGTTTATAACGGAAAGAACATCGAGAACTGCGACCTATTATTTCCATTTTATGATGGTGACAATATGCATGGTTCGTTGAAATATATGCTCACCAAGGGCTGTATTGAGGACTTCCGCCGCATGACGAAAGGCGAACCTTTACAAAATGACTATATGAAAGATTTGGTAAAGGCGCTGGAAAGCAACAACCTGACCGTAGGCTGGAAGCCCCAGCATCGTATTGGCTTCTACCACACGACCTACGACACCGTAGTGCCTTATGTCAACCTGCTTTCCTTTATTCGCAACCAAGATGACTTATCCTATTATTTCCACGATTCGGAAAGGAAGTATTCGAAGAACGCAGGCGTCAACCCGACACACATCGTGCCGGAAGAGAACGCCGATGTCTATATCTACGACAACAACTGCAAGAAAGACCATGTACCGGCAGGACAGGAATTCTTCTTGATGGGTAGACTTGACAATGCACCCGACAAACACTTGATGAATTGGGTGTTAACAGGTAAGAAATAAAAAAGAAGGAGGACCATTCATATGAAGAAACATATATTATTGCTAATGGTTACGCTGCTTTCGCTCACGGCGAGTGCAGAATATAGACTGGGAACCATCGACGTGACGTTGCCTGGCGGTCCCACGCCGGCAGTAGCCCGTATTGACGATGCCAATCGTTTGGTCGTCTTAGGTAATGGCTACAATTCCTGTATTCCTTATTGGTCGCGTGGCAGCCTGGTTATTCCTGGCTCTGTCTCCATCAATGGCGTCTCGTATAAGGTGGAGGTCGGTCCCGTTGCCTTCCGTTTGTGCAATGGACTGACGCGTATTACTATCCAAGAGGGTGTACAGCAGATTGACGACTATGCCTTCGTGGGTTGCTCTTCGGTACAGCGCATCAACCTGCCTTCCACGCTGCGTACCATCAAGCGCGGTGCCTTTGTCAATATGAAGGCCTTGAAGCTGATTATATGTAAAGCCGAGACAGCCCCGACATGGGAGTTCAACGACATCTTCGCCTCGGAGGGTACGTTGGAAGCCACCCAAAAGAACAATACAGAGCGCAATCTTTTCGTACCGCAGTCGCATACCGAGTCTTATAAGAAGTCGAAGTATAACAATACCGTGGGCTGGGAAGATGCTTGTGCCCGCATTTACGAATACTCTAACGAACCGACTAAAATCAATTCGCTGGCTGAATTTAAGGCTTTCCGCGATGCTGTGAACGATGGCACACTGATGACCAAGTATGCTTCTGAGTCGTTTGAGTTGACTACCGACATTGTCATAAGTGAGGAACATATCACGACAGAGGAGATTAATTACGGCAAAGATGGTAACTGGACGCCAATCGGTAGCGAGAGCCATCCCTTCTCGGGTATCTTCAATGGTGGTGGGCATACCATCAAGAATATGGCTGTCAAGCAAATGGCTAATGGCAACGATTGTTACGCTGGACTATTCGGATGCGCTCAAGAAGCGATTATCTACAATCTGCACTTGGATGCTCCTGCCGTCCTCGGAGCAGACTATGTGGGTAGTGTGCTGGGCTATGCGTCCACTGACACCCATGTTACCGATGTCTTGGTGACCTGTCTGCCAGAACCTTATCAGAGTTGGAATATTATCGCCTATAACGGCAGTGGCGGCGGCATTGTGGGTGTTGCTGAAAACGCCACCGTCGAGCGTTGCTATTTTGATGGTAGCGTCAGATCAAGAGGCTGGGCTGGCGGCATCATTGGCAATGTCGGAGCAGTAACGGTTTCCGATTGCTCGGCAAGTGGAGAGGTTACTAATTTATACTATGGTTCGGAGACTCCCAATGTCCGTATAGGCGGCATTGTCGGCGGAACTTACAAGGGAGGCGTCACCATGAAGCGATGCTCGTCAAGGGTTAAGCTCCGCACTTGGATGAATCCAGGAGATGGAGCCTATGCCGGTTACCTGTTGGGCAAGCCTCAAGACGGTCAGTCTGCTGTCATCGAGAATTCCGTATATTGGGAATGTGGATACCCTGATAAATATTACAATGACGACAAGCATATCACGTTTACCAATTGTAAGTCGTTCTCCACAGAGAGCGATATGCGTGGTGGTGTCGCCAAGAACTATCTGGGCGACAACTGGACATACTTCACTGACAGTTATCAGGACTATGCCATCCCAACCACGCTGGCAAAGATGTATCTGAAGGATATCGTTCTGACTGATGCCAGCGGCCTGGTTTATCGTCCTGTGGGCTCCAAGAATGCGCCTACTGCTTACGTGGTGGAGGCATATACGGGCAGCAGCGCTGATGTGACGATTCCTGACACCTATAAGGACAAGCCTGTAACGGCTATTCTTGAGGAGGTATTCAAAGCCAATGAGGTGTTGGAAACCATTAAGTTGGGCGCTAACCTGCAAACCATCGGCAAGAGTGCCTTCGAGGATTGTGACTTGCTGACGGCTATTGACCTGCCTGATGCTGTAAACATGGTGAAGCGAGATGCTTTCCGAGGTTGCGACAACCTTGTGAGCTTCAACATCGGCAAGGGTTTCAAGGATCACGAAGGCAATTTCCTGGCCTACTGTCCTAAGCTGACCACGCTGACTGCCTCGCGTGGCAACGATAATGGGTACCTGTGTGTGGACAACGTGCTGATACACAATGTGGGTTCTTATCGCAGTTATGTCATTGTTTGTGCACCAGGAAAGACGGGCGATTATGTGATTCCTGTCAAAAGTTTGACAAATTCAACAGTTAATGTCTTTACCAATTGTTTCGCGTCTTGCGATGGACTGACCAGCATCACCTTCCCCGCAGGAAAGAAATACTCCTTGGGTAGTGGGGTGTTCGACGGAGCCTATAACCTGCGCTATGTCGATATGTCAGCTATCTCAGGAACCATTGATGATGCCAAGTACAAAGTAGACCGTAACGATGCTGGGACTCCCTTCTATGGCATGAGCGATAATACTGTGATATATATGCCAGGTGGTAAAGGACATACAGCCGCTATCAACGAGCCTAACGTTATTATCGGCGGTGAGGCTCAGGGAGGCCTGATCTTGCACGAAGACTGGGGCTTCAAACCGTTGACGGAGAATGTGAAACAGGTCAAGGGTGTGACCATGAATCGCGATATCTCGTCTGAGCGTACTATCATTAACTATATCGTGACCGACGATGAAGGCAATGAGATTGAGGCGAAGGACGAGAATGGTAATCCCATCGTGGTGAATGTCTATAATGCTGACGGCACACCGCAGATGGAGGAAGACGGCGTGACGCCCAAGACGACCCATTTGCCCGAAATGGCGGATTATGATTATTATTTCTCACGTCTCTATACCGTTTGTCTGCCTTACGATCTGGAGATTAGCGCCGCAGATGACTACGTCTTCACTCCAACCAAGGTAGATATGGTCGAGGGCGTGCCTACATTTACTTTCGTACAACTGAAGGAGAACAACGAAGAGAAATACGAGTTGAAGGCCAACAGGCCATACGTCATCCTGGCAGTCGGCAAGAATCCTATTGACCTCAGCACTGACAAGACCATTGAGACGATGACGTTCGAAAGCAGTCCGGTGTCAATTGGTGGTTTTGAGTTCAAGGGAACGATGGAGCAGTTGCAGGGCGATGCCCTCATCGATGCCTCTAAGCCCTTCTACGTGATGCAGAGCGATGGTTCCTGGAAACGTATAAAGGAAGGCGATACAGATGCCGTTGTGGCTCCCTTCAGCGCCTACTTCCAAGCGAAATCGCCTACCATTATCGATAAAATAGCTGTTATCTTTGAAGACAATTATCCTGTCATTACGCTCGACGAAAAGGGTGATAATACCGCTATCCTCAAGCAGTATGAGGGTCAGAGAGTTAATGTTGTATACGACCGCGTACTGGCAGCTACGAAGATAGAAAGCGACAAATGGGCAAGCCGAGCCTATACCGTATGTCTGCCTTACGACATCGATCTGCTCGACTATGATAATATCCAGGTCTATCGCCTCATCGGTATCAAGGACAACAAGGAGTTCATCTTTACCAACGACTTTGCAGACCTCGAGGCGGGCGAGCCTTACCTGATTGTGGTGAACGAAGGTTTCGTTTCTCTGTCGGCGCGTGGCGTGAGGGTTATATCTGAGCCAAGCGAAGGCGACGAGGTCACCAACCATCTCGACTCGGAATCACCTGACTATAAGGAATTGGGTCGCTTCAAGGGAACGTTCAAGTATCTGTCCAATGACGAGTGTGTCGCACAGAACGCATACGCAATAAGTTCTGATGGCAAGTGGAGACACTACCGCAACGACAAGCCTCAATATCAGAAAGCCGATGCATATGCTTTCCGTTGTTTCTTCAGTGCGAAAGAGTCGATGGGCAATGGCGTATATGCAACGCTCTTCGAAGAGCATGAGGAAGGCGAAGAGGAGTTTGAAATTACAAAGTTCCCTGCAGAAGTATTCTCAGGCGATGCCGACTTCTCAGGCTACGACGATGAAGGAACGGGCATTATCCTGCACACCATCGATGCCGACGGCACTCATCGTTACTTCGACATGCAGGGTCGTCCTCTTGACGGCAAGAAACCCACTAAGAGGGGATTATATATCATAAACGGTAAAAAGGTAGTAGTAAAATAATACGAAAGAAACATGAATAAGAAGAAAGAATATCAAAAGCGTGGGCATTACAAGAAACTCGTTTCCGAACTTCCGATAATTTAAATGCGGAAAGTAGGAAAGCGGACATTAGCCGTTTTTCCTTCATCAACAAATAGCCCACACAACACTTTCGTTGCGTGGGCTGTTCTATTTCTGTTTTCATAGGCATGAGCCTAAAAAAGGGCTACCCCGTTTCTCACGAAAAGGAATAGCCACAACACAAACACAAAATAAAACACGACAAACGATTCTGGTAGTCGACCAGAACGTTGTATCATTGATGTATCATTGAACTCCGTCGGCGCGGAGCTTTTCTTGCCATTTCCATGCAGAGCGCAGAATGTCGTCGAGTGGGGTGTCTGCACTCCAGCCAAGCACTTTGTTGGCTTTGTCTACATTGCCCCAGATGGCTTCGATGTCTCCCTCGCGGCGTGGTGCATATTCCCATGGGAGTTTCACGCCTGTGGCTCTTTCGAATCCCTCCACGATCTCGAGGGTGGAGTATCCATGACCAGTGCCGATGTTGAACACTTCAACAGGGTCGGTGTCTTGTTCGAGGACGCGCTGCATGGCTTTTACGTGTGCCTTTGCGAGGTCAACCACATAGATGTAGTCGCGGATGCACGTCTTGTCGGGGGTGTTGTAGTCGTTTCCAAACACTTTCAACTGCTTACGGATGCCGATGGCAGTCTGGGTGACAAATGGTATGAGGTTCATCGGTACACCATTGGGCAGCTCGCCGATGAGTGCTGATGGGTGTGCGCCGATGGGGTTGAAGTAGCGAAGGATGACGGACTTGATGGGGGCTCCTGAGTGGATGTAGTCCTGTATGATTTCCTCGTTGATCTGCTTGGTGTTGCCGTATGGGGACAAGGCTTTCTGGATGGGCGCTTGTTCCGTGACAGGGAGATTCTCCTTGGTGGGCTGTCCATATACAGTGCAGGAGGAAGAGAAGATGATGCCTTTGGCATTGTATTTCGTCATCAACTCAAGCACGTTCATGAGTGAGTTGAGGTTGTTGCGATAATAGAGCAATGGCTTCTCCACAGATTCTCCGACAGCCTTGGATGCGGCGAAGTGGATGCAGCCTTTGATGGGATATTTCTTGAATACGGCTTCTGTTGCCGCAAAGTCATTCAAATCTACTTTTTCAAATGCAGGACGAATGCCTGTGATTTTCTCAATGCCATCGATGACAGAGGCATTTGAGTTGGACAAGTTGTCGATGATGACCACATCGTAGCCTGCCTGCTGCAGTTCCACGGTGGTGTGTGAACCAATGAAACCAGTTCCGCCAGTCACAAGAATTGTTTCTTTCATGTACGTGTATTTTAATGTTTAGTGTTATTCATAAAAATGAATGACGAAGAGTGAATATCAGTTGTTCTCTTGTTTTGTTTTGCAAATATAGGAAAAATAATTCATTCTTCGTCATTCAATATTCAATTATTTTCGTCAAAAGTGCGCTTTACATCATAAAATGCTCTTTTTTCTTACTTTATGATGAATTTGATGCGGCATTCATCGCCATCTTCTGTGGTTGCACTAACAATATAGATGCCCTTTGGCAGGGATGCCACATTGATGGAAACAAATTTGTTGCCTGCATTCGCGAGGTTTGCGGTCTCCATCTTCATGCCAGAGGTGTTGTAGATGTCTGCCATCTTGATAGGAGAGTCCTCGCTCTTGATGTTGACCACACCACCCACATAGGCGATGGTGATGCCACCTTCCTTGGTGTAGGACTGAATGGCGTCAGGCTCTGGTGTAGGATCAACAGGCTTCACATAAAGCGTGTCGTATGAACTCATCTGATTGGCTTTTGCAATGGTTGGAATGTTCATGACGTATGTGTCGTTGGCTCCATCAGGATAGCGTCCGTAGGTCTGTGTGCCTGGATGCTGTTCGTAGGTCAACGTGTCTTTATATGTCTCCGTTGTGATGATGACATCGCCTCCCTTGGATTCCAGCTTGAAGTTGGTGTGAATATCAGCACCGATGATGTCGAGATTGTCGCACCAGATGACTTTGTAGCCGTGGGCAGGGATGATGGTGTTGAGGGTAACGTTGTCAGATGGCACCTGGAAGTCATGCTTCTTAGGTTTCTTCGACTTGTCTGTGACGAGGATGATGTTCATGCCCTTGATGTCGATGTCGTCATCTGTCGTGTTGTACAGTTCAATCCAGTCATTCTTCTTGAAGTAGTCATTTACATAGATGGAGTTGGCGGCACTCACCTCATTGATGCGTACAGGTGTGATGCCCTCAGCCAATTTCTCTGCCTCAGGAATCTCTTCGAACACAGCCACGAGATTGTGTGAACCAGATGCTGGGAGGGTGTATTCAGGATCTTTCGACACAAAGTCCTGCGCATTGATCTTTTCAACTTGCGAGAGAGATGCTTCCCAAAGAATATCAGTGGATGTAGAGCTGTTGTTGTGCACCTCGACCGCAATCACGTTTCTGCCCTTGTTAAAGAGAGAACCTGACAGCGTCATCTGTCCTCTATCAGGATTGCCGTTTGCATGGGTGGTGGAGAAATCCTCGTAACCGATAGAGCCTGCAGGCATGTTGTAACGACCAGCCTCTATGCCATTCACATACACAATCATGCCATCATCGATGGTGTACTCAAGGATGAACTCGTCAGTTGCCGAAGGTGCAGCGCTGAGGTTGAAGGATTTGCGGAAATAATAGGTGGGTCGTTTTCTGTTGGAGTCTGAGCCGTAATCGAGTTGTGTGGAGACACCGCTCTTGTTATAGCCGAGTGGTGCAGAACCAGTTTTCCAACCAGTGGTGCTGTAGCTGAGTGCCTGCCAACTCTTTCCGTCGAGTGAACCTTGATCGTAGTATGTCCAACTATCGTTCGAGGCAAATATGCTTGTGGTCTTTGTTGTGCCCGCATTCTGCCATCCTGCAAACGTGTATCCTGCAGGTGCCTGTGCTTTCAGCGTCACAGGTGCAAACAAGTAACCGTCAAACTCAGAATAGGGGACCTCCATGTCGTTCAGCATCACTTTTGCATTGTCAGCACCCTTTGTGTCAATGGTCACGCGCTGACGTTCCACACTTCCCAGATTCATGTATGAGCAGCTCTTCAACGCATTTGTCGCACTGTTATTACGTGATCCCAATTTGCTCATCACCTCATTGGCTGTGCTCCAGGGATTCACGAAACCACCCGTGGAAAGATACTCGCTTACGTCGTTGACAATCTCTTCCACCTTATACTGTTGGAACACGGAACCACCCACAATGCAGAACGCATCGATGAATTTCTTGCGGAACACATCATTCTTCAGCAGATTCTTGAAGAGTGTTACCACTTCTAACTGCTTCCTGTTGCGCTTTCCTTCGATGTTCTCATTATTCGAGTAGTCATATCCGTGCAGCGTGTCAAACGTATAGTTCTCCTTATTGAAGAATGTGTTGAACATATCGCCAGAGCCCAAATTGAAGGCACCGTCAAGATCGAATAACACGAAATGGAACTTGCCGTCATTCACATCACGGAAACCCTTCAAGTTGTTCTGAGGCCAGTCCCAGTTACCTATATGTAGTTCCACTGCCATATAATTAATGTATTCATCGATATCCAGCATCTGGCTAATTTCTTCAAATGTTTTTTCATCTTCAGCGTTCTCACTCAATGTCATCAGACGGTCGAAACTTGCTTTTGAACCTTCCATCTGTACATAGCCAGAGTCGGGTGATACCTCAAACTGATCCATCTCATCTGTGTCGATGCCATAATTCGCGTATGC
>Ga0310786_10011393_pt1 | contig 11096 bp, 9 predicted proteins | sample AusTroGonzalo_MG_FD_203881 | JGI IMG/M metagenome (GOLD analysis project Ga0310786, IMG submission 203881) | Bovine rumen microbial communities from tropical cattle in Woodstock, Queensland, Australia - Gonzalo_03 (v2) (version 2) | ecosystem: Host-associated > Mammals > Digestive system >...
TGGCATCTACCGCACCAACCTTGACCAATCAGACAGCACCCATGTGGTATGGGAGCGCATAGCCGACGAGTGTGACCTCAACAACCTAAACTACCTGCAGCAGTTGCGCCACTAAGGAGCCGTTTTCGTCGTTAAACCAACGGAAACGCAAGAAAAGAACCGAAAAGCACCCGAAAGTACCAAAAAGAACCAGAAAGACCAAGAAAGAGCCAAACAAGAATCAAAAAGGATTTGGCGGTTTCTGATAATCGGCATACTTTTGCAAGTGAATTTAATATTTAAGCTAAAATTTTCTTGCATGATAACCCCCAAACTTTTATTTATGAGCCTGCTCGTCCGTATGAGCAGTATTTAGGTTTATTCAGAGAACGCCATCACATTCCCTGATGACGAGCAATATGTATTATTTCAAACTATAAAAAACAATTATTATGAAGAAAATCATTCTGCTGGCTGCATTGGCCACACTAAGCATGAGCAAAGTCTGTGCTCAAGAGTATGTTGATCGTGATTTCACTATCACAAAAAACATTTCTACCTTTATTCTCAATGGAAAGCCTTATCGAGTGGACGAAAAAACACATAAGGCAACACTCCGCATTAATAACTTCGGAGACCAGGGCAATACGGTCGTTCTGTCGCTCGATCTTCCTTCAGTGCGTGAAGTCGACCCCTCTCTTAATATGGAATACACGTGGTCTGGAAAGAATCTACATGTTGTGAAAAAGAAGGAGAATGGTGGAGATGTCTATGCCATCATGCGTATCAATAGTACGCCCATTATGTGTGCATCTCTCATAGAAGTCGTTTTAAAAAACGGATCTAAAGTTTGGGCACCAATGATACCGGAACAGAATGACAACACGCGCTGCATCAGTGACATTCATTCGGGCATGACACGTCTGGCAGTTGAGAGTAAGTGCAAGGAACTTGGTTTCAGTCAGTTCAAGTTCGTGCGTAACGACGGCAACATGAAAGTCTATGAACTTCAGTGGCTTGATATGAAGAAGAAGCAACACTGGTTCGGTCGTGAGGACTATCATTACGAAGTGACGAACGACAAGACTTATGGATCCTTCTGGTTCGATGCCAACGACAAGTTGGTAAAGTGGCTGATGCCGTAATTCTTTATTATTATTTCTTTATTTTACTAATTTTGGGGTATCGTAGGGACTTACTCTATATATGTCCGAAACGATATTTACCACATAAAGTTAGTAAAAAGCTGAGGGTATGTCAAATAGGCATATCCTCTTTTTGATTATATCCCAACAATTACTGTCTTTGACCCTTAGTCATAGTGACTTTCACTTGGTAATACTAAAAAAAAAATAGATTTTTCTTGGTATTTTGCTCACTTATTAGTACCTTTGCAGCCGCAAACAGCAATGAGGGGCTAATTATCCCAAAATGTGTGGGGTTCCGTAGCTCAGCTGGATAGAGCAACAGCCTTCTAAGCTGTGGGTCTTGGGTTCGAGTCCCAACGGAATCACAGAAACAAAACAAAAGTCGCTGGTCATTCGGCGACTTTTGCTTTTTTATGTCTCGTTTTGTCCCTTTACAGGGCTCAGCGGACTATATAGACCGTCATGTCCAAAACTCCTTCTTTCCTGTGTCTTCCATCGTTCCTTGGCACTTCGGACAGGTTTTCATGTTCCAGATGCGGATGTTATCGCTGCCACACTGCAAACATAGGCGGCCAACCTCACTTCTATAGGATGGGGCTACATCTGCAATGATTCCACCCACAACGATGTTCTGAATGGTTTTACAGTCGGGACAAAACATGGGAGTTATCTGCTGGCGAAATAGACCTCGCCCATCATACACCTCAGCTTCATACCCACAAACCGTACAGCGATATATTCGTTTCCAAGCCATACGACATGATTAGTATCCCAAATTCTCTCCAACCAGCACTACTACATGACGGCCATTTGGTGAGTTTCTGAGGAAATGAACGTAGTTGCAGATGGATTTTGGAGAGTTGCAGTTGTGGCACACACCATCTGTTTGGCAGGGAGTCTTTATATCGAATCGGGCGGCATTGATAGGCGACGCCGTCCCTCTCGCCCTTGCAAGAGCTGCCTCTACCGTCTGGGCCACCTTGTTCAAGCCGATAACGAAGATAACCTTCTTTGGTCCCCATGTAATAGCAGCCACACGGTTGCCGTTGCCATCTATATTTACTATAACACCATCCTCAGATATAGCGTTTGCACTGGTGAGATAGACATCAGCCGAAAAAGCCCTAAGATACATTGACTGCTTTTCTTCCGAAGTATCTACCAAGTCACGGTCAAGCACTTCCAAGGTTCCCCTACTCCTCAGCGCATTGGGGATGCCCAGGTCGCGAACTGTCATTGTGCCACCCCACGTCACGGAACTGCCGTCCTCAATCAATTCCGATACTTTCTTCACTGCTTCATCTACCGTTGCACAATAGAAGCCCTCAATATGGCGGCGTTGCAGGTTCTTAATCATCGTCTTCGCCAGACGTGCATTTCTTATTTCTTGTGGTGTCATATCAATATTGTTTAGTTTTTCAAGCACATAATACATAAATTCACTTAAATCATCGGCAAAAATACGAATAATTGCGGAAATATCGCTATATTTGCATCGAATTAACAATAGTTTATCATGTAACCCAACAAAAAACGAACTTATGAGACAGATTTTGAGTCCTTTGATAAAGGGCAGTATTAAAGCAGGTATTGTCTTATTATTGTTACCAGCCAACATCAAAGCGCAGTACAAGCAGGTCAATGACATCCCGTACAAGGAATTCGCCAACGCCACAACGAATCAGGTTCCAAACGCACAATCGAGCGATAAATATGCACAAGAACGCTGCAAGCTCGACGTCTATTATCCAACCGACCAGAAGGATGTGCCCGTTGTGGTGTGGTTCCACGGCGGAGGTATCGAGGGAGGAAATAAGCACATCGACCAGGAACTTAAGAACAGCGGTCTCGTGGTTGTAGCAGCCAACTACCGCCTGCTGCCCAAGGCAAACATCGATGACATATTAGACGATGCTGCAGCCGCTGTCGCCTGGACCTACAAGAACATCGAAAAATACGGCGGCAATCATCGCAAGATATTCGTTGCAGGGCACTCTGCTGGAGGTTACCTGCTCGACATGATAGGACTCGATAAGAAGTGGCTCGCCAAATACGGCGTCGATCCCGACTCATTGGCCGCCCTCGTCCCCTTCAGTGGGCAGTGCATCACGCACTACAACATCCGCAAGCAGCAGGGCATAGGCCCTTTGCAGGCCACCATTGACCAATACGCCCCACTGACTTTCGTTCGTCCCGATGCCCCACCCATCGTCATCATCTCCGGTGACCGCGAGCTGGAACTCTACGGCCGCTATGAGGAACAGGCCTACTTTTGGCGCATGCTGAAACTGGTGGGACATCCGGATGTGACACTTTATGAGATGCAAGGCTACGATCACGGTGCAATGCCACATCCCGCCTATAAGATTCTGAAAGACCACATCCGCAGACTAACCGCCAAGATGACCTCAGCCATGCCCACGCCGACGATTAAAACCCAGCAGCAGGCCGAATACCGCTTCACTTGGCAACACGAATACGTGCGCCGCAATGCCAAGATTGATGAGGCAACCCCCGAAGTCCTTCACCTGGAGTCAGACAATGGTTATTATGACCTCACGTCAGAGGCCGGCGCCCTCATCAAGCAGCTTCGCGACTTCACAGTATCCGTCCACTTCAAGGTCAGTTCCGAAAACGACCTTGACGGCTACGGCCACTTCCTCTTCGCCTTCTCCCAGCTGGCCGAGAACAGCGCCCACGAAGGCCCCTATATGGCCATGCGCCTCAACGAGCAGCGCTTCGAGACCTCCACAGGCGGCTATGAGCATGAGCAGATTATCATGCAGGGTGGCAAACCCAAGCGCGATGTATGGGTGCACGCCCTCTACCGACAGCAGGGCCACATGGGCGAACTGTTCCTCGACGGCAAACTCATCGGGCGCAACGACCAGATGCCCATCCTCAAAGACATTTTCCGCGAAGCCCCTGCCAACTGTTGGATAGGCCGTGCCCCCTTCAGAGGCGACAAATACCTGACGCATACAGATGTTGCCAATTTCCGTATCTTCAACTATGCTGTCAGCAATCAGGAACTTAGGCAGTTGAAGAACGAATCCCCTAAAAAACGATAATGCCACAGACAAGAACAAAAAAACTCCCAACCAAGACGGTTAGGAGTTTTTTCGACCTATATTAACTTCCCCTTTTACTACGAGTGTAATAAAGGAAATGTATTTATGGAGTTAAGTTAATTGTGGAACACTAAGCCTTCGCCGAACTCGTCGATGACGATAGGCTTCGAGCGGTTCACCTCGTTGGCCAGCAGCTTGCGCGACAGGTCGTTGAGCACCAGTTGCTGTATGGCGCGCTTCACCGGACGAGCGCCGAAGTCGGGGTCGTAGCCCTCCTTTGCCAAGAAGTCCACAGCGTGAGGCGTCACTTCCAGATGGAAGCCCTGAGGCTCGAGCATGGCCTTCACCTTGTCCAATTGCAGACGCACCACGTCGGCTATCTGCTCGCGAGTAAGCGGCTGGAAGGTGATAATCTCGTCTATACGGTTCAGGAACTCTGGGCGCATGACGGCACGCAGCTGTTCACGCGTAGCGTTCGAAGTCATGATGATGATGGTGTTCTTGAAGTTGGCCGTGCGTCCCTTGTTGTCGGTGAGCCGACCGTCGTCGAGCACCTGCAGCAGAATGTTGAAAACATCGGGGTGAGCCTTCTCAATCTCATCGAACAGCACCACCGAGTAGGGCTTGCGCCTGACGGCCTCGGTCAACTGTCCACCCTCGTCATAGCCCACGTAGCCCGGAGGGGCACCGATGAGTCGGCTGACGGTGTGCTTCTCCTGATACTCCGACATGTCGATGCGCGTCATCATCGTCTCGTCGTTAAACAGGTACTCAGCCAATGTCTTAGCCAGCTCTGTCTTACCCACACCTGTCGTTCCAAGGAAGATGAACGAGGCAATAGGACGCTTGGGGTCTTGCAGTCCGGCACGGCTACGACGCACGGCATCGCTGACGGCACGGATGGCTTCGTCTTGTCCAATGACCCGTTTGTGCAACTCGTCCTCAAGGTTCAGCAGTTTTTCGCGTTCGCTCTGCATCATGCGGCTGACGGGTATGCCTGTCCAGCGGCTCACCACTTCGGCAATATCGTCGGCAGTCACCTCTTCGCGCACCAACTTGTTAGCCTCTGTCGAACTGTTCAGTTGCTGCTGAATGGTCTGAATATGCTGTTCCAGCTCCTTCATCTTGCCGTAGCGTATCTCAGCCACACGCCCGTAGTTGCCTTCGCGCTCAGCACGGTCGGCCTCGAACTTCAGCGTCTCCATCTGCTGCCTGTCCTGCTGTATCTGGTTCACCAACTGGCGTTCGCCCTCCCAGCGGGCACGGAAGTCGCGTTCCTGCTCACGCAGTTCGGCAATGTCGTGGTCGAGTTGAGCCAGCTTTGAGGAGCCGGAGGAGGCTGATGAGTCTGATGGGTTTTCGCGGCGGATGCTTTCCCTTTCTATTTCAAGCTGTGCCAGGCGACGGGTGATTTCGTCCAACTCCTCGGGCACGGAGTCACGTTCCATGCGCAGCTTAGCGGCAGCCTCATCCATCAGGTCGATAGCCTTGTCGGGCAGGAAACGCTCGGAGATGTAACGCTCCGACAGCTTCACGGCGGCTATGCAGGCATCGTCCTGTATGCGTACCTTGTGGTGATTCTCGTAGCGTTCCTTCAGTCCACGCAGTATCGAGATGGCACTCAGCTCATCGGGTTCATCGACCATAACTGTCTGGAAACGACGCTCTAACGCCTTATCCTTCTCGAAATACTTTTGGTACTCATTCAGTGTCGTAGCACCTATGGCACGCAGCTCTCCACGAGCCAATGCGGGCTTCAGTATGTTGGCTGCATCCATAGCACCCTCACCGCCGCCGGCACCTACCAGCGTGTGAATCTCGTCGATGAAGAGGATGATGCGACCCTCACTGCGCGTTACCTCACTGATGACGCTTTTAAGGCGCTCCTCAAACTCACCCTTGTACTTGGCTCCTGCCACCAAGGCACCCATGTCGAGCGAGAAGAGCTGCTTGTCCTTCAGGTTCTCAGGCACATCGCCGCGCACTATGCGCCCGGCAAGTCCCTCGACAATGGCGGTCTTACCCGTACCCGGTTCACCTATCAATATAGGGTTGTTCTTCGTGCGGCGTGACAGAATCTGCAACACACGGCGTATCTCGTCGTCACGCCCGATTACGGGGTCAAGCTTGCCCTGTCGGGCCATGTCGACCAGGTTCTTGGCGTACTTCTCCAACGACTGATAGTTATCGTCGGCACTCTGGCTCTGAACCTTCTGTCCCTGTCTAAGCTCCTGAATGGCGGCACGCATGTCCTTCTCGGTACACCCGGCATCCTTCATAATACGGCTCGCCGTAGAGCTGACGGTGAGCAGAGCCAACAGCAAAGGCTCGACTGACACAAACTCATCACCCATCTGCTGGGCGTGCTGTTGAGCCTGAACCAGCACCTTGTTGGCATCGTTCGACAGGTAAGGCTGTCCCCCACCCTCCACTCGCGGCAGGTGCTTCACCTCCTGGTCAGCCAACAGTTCTATCTGCTGAGCATTTACACCGAGTTTCTGAAATATAAATCCAGTCACATCACGGGCTTTCTCAAGTACTCCTTTCAGCAAATGTATGGGCTCAATAACTTGCTGACCACTGAGTTGAGCCAGGTTCACGGCCTGTTGCACGCTCTCGCTGGCTTTGATTGTAAACTTGTCTAATGTCATAATTAATCCTCCTAATTTTTAGTTGTTAATCTTTGCATAATGACGTTCAAACTCTATGCCTAATGAAAGACTACGACAAATTGACAGCAATGAGCCGACAGATTGTCACACACATCATCATTAAAAAAACAAAAAACACTGTTAACTTCTCACGTCCATAATCAGAAAATGCGTAACTTTGCACCATCAAAGACATGAAGGGAAAAGAATTCCAATAGACATCCTTCGCCCGTGTACATCTTTAATTATAATATTATGAATGGGAAAATGATACTGCGGTTCCTCAGGGACATACAACTCAACAATAACCGTCCATGGTTTCAGGAACATCGTGCCGATTACGATGCTGCCCGTGCAGAGTTTGAACAGGGCGTGGCCGATGCCATTGCCCGGATAGCAACGTTCGATGACGAGATAAGCCACGTCACAGTGAAGGATACCACTTATCGCTTCTACCGCGACACACGATTCTCGGCTGACAAGTCACCCTACAAGAACCACTTCGGCGCCTATATTAACAGCCACGGTAAAAAGGCTCTGCGTGGTGGTTACTATATACATCTTGAACCGGGGAACTGCTTGCTTGCCGTAGGCAACTACTGGCTGCCAACAAACATTCTGACGGCCTGTCGTAATGAAATCATGGTCAACACTGATGAGTGGCTGAAATGCGTGCAAAGCAGCGAGTTCAAACACTTCTTCCTGAGCAACTCCAACAATCAGAATCCCTTCTTGGGCGAACAACAGGGTAATGGCTCATCAGGTTTTGGACTGGAACGGCTGAAGACCTGTCCAGCCGGATTCCCCAAGGACTGGGAACACGTGCAGTGGCTACGGCTGAAAGACTACTGTGCATGGCACGGTGTCGGCGAGGATTTCTTCCAATCCGATAACTGGCTTGACGACATGGAACGAGTGTTCCGTGCAGCCAAGCCCATGATGGACTTTATGAATGCGGTGATTGACGACTACGAATAGCCGGGTAATTAGCCGATTCTAATCCAGGTGGAACACCTCTTCCAACGGGATAGTAACAGGAGAGTTATCAGGATTAACGTCCATAATATCGGCCATCATGTCCCACCACTTCTGTGTAATGGGGTCCACGTTCTCCGTGTCCTGCGAGTTCCCCTCTTTCGAGCATTCCTGATAGGCAAAGAGTATATTAGTGTCTTTGTCCCAGTATATGCTATAGTTGCCTACGCCCTGTTCCTTTATCATGTCGACCAGTTCAGGCCAGATAGCGGCATGGCGCTTGGCATATTCCTGCTCGCAACCGGGCTTCAGTTTCATCTTAAATGCAAATCTTCGTGTCATGTTTCTGCTTGTTATTTAAAAGGTTAGACTTCTCATTTTCTCAATTTCAAAAAGTATCCCAATTTATACGGCTTGAACAGCGATAGCAACGGATACTTTCCGCACAAGTTACGGCGTACCAGTGGGCCAAAGATGTTGAACATGGCGACCAGCAGACTCCTAACCGCTCCTAAGTGTATGCCGTCTGCAACAGTAAGCAGGTTGGAGTAGCCGCGCAGCTCGTCTCTAAACGTGTTGAGTGTCTGCAGCGACTCCTCTGTCTTAGCCACGAACTCAGCATTTCCCTCAAACGTGTTAAATCCCATGGGATTGTCAATATGGCTTACTTTGTAGCCTTTTAGCTTCAAATGTTTTCCCAACAGTACGTCTTCGTAGCCATAGCGACGGAACCGCTCATCGAACGGACATGACTGCATCACGTCGCTGCGCACCATGAGGTTAGCCGTGTGCAAATGGTGATAGGGCTGCTGTTGCCGACGCGTAGCAGTGTGGTCTGCTTCAGCATCTTTTTCGTATAGGTAGCGCAGGTTGTGCTTTAGCTGATGGGCATCGCCGCCTATCCTGACACCGCCATCAACGACGTCGCCGCCTTCGGATTTCAGGTATTCGCTCAGGAAGTTCTCATTGAGCACGGTCATATCGCAGTCAATGAACAACAGCCAACTGTACTTGGCCTGACTGGCCAGAAAGTTACGGATAGCAGCCCGCCCCACGTTTATCTTTCTTATAATATATATACAATGAGGCAGGGTTTCAATGACACGGTTAGCCATAACGGTAGCCTCGTCGGTTGACCCATCTTCAGCAACTATAATCTCATAATCCAGCCCATTGATAGACTCTGCCTGACACACCAGTTGGCGCACCAATTCCGTACATTTTCCATTATAAACCGGTATGAGTATTGAAACCGAATTTCTCATTCTCTCATTTTCATATTTCCGGCTACAAAAGTAATACTTTTATTCGAGATTTCTCCTTTTCCCAATTACTCATTTTCTCAATTTCACATAAATAATGTTAAATCTGAAAGCTAATCCCCTACCTAACTCTCCTACCTCAAATATTTTTAGTAATTTTGCAGCCGCTTTCACGAGATGGAAGCATAGGATTCAATTATAAATTAAAAAAATTCAAACATTAAATGGCAACAAAAATCAGATTGCAGCGTGGCGGTCGTAAAGGCTATGCCGTTTATCGCATTGTCGTCGCCGACGCTCGTGCACCACGTGATGGTCGCTTCACTGAGAAACTGGGTACTTACAACCCTAACACCAATCCCGCAACTGTTGACTTAAACTTCGATCGCGCACTCTATTGGCTCGAGGTAGGCGCTCAGCCCACCGACACCGTGCGTACTCTGCTTAGCCGTGAAGGCGTGCTCCTAATGAAGCACCTCCGTGGAGGCGTTAAGAAGGGCGCATTCGACGAGGCTACTGCCCAGAGGAAGTTCGACGCTTGGAAGGCCGACAAGCAGAAAGGCCTGATCGCCTTAGAGGAGCAGGAAAAGAAGGCCAAGCTCGATGCCCGTAAGGCTGCCCTGGCTCAAGAGAAGAAAGTGAACGAGGAGATAGCTAAGAAAGTGGCCGACAAGAAGGCCGCTGCAGCAGCTGCCAAGGCTGAGGCCGAGGCTGCCGAAACTCCCGCTGAAGCTCCTGCAGAGGCATAACTCGGAACAACAGTGTTCCGCATGCAGAACACCTAACCTCCCCTATGACCTCTAAAAGGGATTAGGGGAGGTTCTTTTTGGAAGAATACCATAAACGCAATTATAATACAGACACAAATCAATAACATTAGAAGAAATGAAAGCATTTGTATTCCCCGGACAGGGGGCACAGTTTGTGGGTATGGGCAAGGACCTGTACGACACGAACGCTAAGGCAAAAGAATTGTTTGAAAAGGCTAACGAGATTCTGGGTTACAGAATCACTGACATCATGTTCGAAGGTACCGACGACGACCTGCGCCAGACGAAGGTGACGCAGCCCGCCGTTTTCCTCCACTCGGTCATCTCTGCCCTGTGCATGGGCGACGCCTTCGACCCAAAGATGACTGCCGGCCACTCGCTGGGCGAGTTCTCGGCTCTTGTGGCTGCTGGCGCATTGTCGTTCGAGGATGGTCTGAAGCTGGTGTATGCCCGTGCTATGGCCATGCAGAAGGCATGCGAGGCACAGCCCTCGACTATGGCTGCCATCATAGCACTGCCCGACGAGAAGATTGAGGAGATATGCGCCGAGGTGTCAAAGCAAGGCAAGGGTGTGGTCGTAGCCGCCAACTACAACTGCCCGGGCCAGCTGGTCATCAGCGGCAACATCGATGCCATCAACGAGGCTTGCGAGCAGCTGAAGGCTGCAGGTGCCAAGCGTGCCCTGCCGCTGAAGGTGGGCGGAGCGTTCCATTCACCGCTCATGCAGCCAGCCAAGGACGAGCTGCAGGCAGCCATCGAGCAGACTGAGTTCCAGACACCGAAGTGCCCCGTCTATCAGAACGTGGACGGCAAGCCCCACACCGACCCCGAGGAAATCAAGCAGAACCTCATAGCACAGTTGACCAGCCCCGTGCGCTGGACACAATGCGTGCAGCAGATGATTGCCGATGGAGCCACCGACTTCACCGAGTGCGGTCCAGGCAAGGCCCTGCAAGGCATGATTGCTAAGATTAGCCGTGACGTCACGGCTCACGGCATTGAGTAATACTTTCGTCACCTCTGCTGTCCACTCCCAAGGTTAGTGGGCAGCTTTTTTATGAAGAAAACACATGTCATACTGATACTGTTAGCCCTGCTGCTGGTGTCTGGCTGTGAGTCGGACCGCCAGCAGCGGGTTTTACTCAGTAGGGCCGACAGTCTGATGAGCGTCAGCCCCAGCTTGGCGCTTGGCTACACCGACAGCCTCCTGACTACTGGCCGGGGCGGCGACCACTGGCGG
>Ga0310786_10011394_pt1 | contig 11095 bp, 8 predicted proteins | sample AusTroGonzalo_MG_FD_203881 | JGI IMG/M metagenome (GOLD analysis project Ga0310786, IMG submission 203881) | Bovine rumen microbial communities from tropical cattle in Woodstock, Queensland, Australia - Gonzalo_03 (v2) (version 2) | ecosystem: Host-associated > Mammals > Digestive system >...
GGCCCTTATCAGGCCGGGGATTCCAAGCTTTATCCCACCGAAGTATCTGACGACTACGACAAGTATGTCGCTTAGTCCGACAGAATCGATCTGTCCAAGAATAGGTCTTCCCGCTGAGCCGGACGGCTCTCCGTCGTCATTGGCCCTGAATGTTTTCCCATCGTGGCCGAGACGGTATGCGTAGCAGTGATGCCGTGCATCATGATACTCTTTTTTTAGTCCGTCAACGATTTCCTTGACCTCAGAGACAGTCTCGACGGGATATGCCAGAGCGATAAAACGGCTGCCATTATCCTTGAACAACCCTTCTGAACGGGCTGAAATGCTTTTATAGGCATCGAGAATAATTGTCTCCTTCGGGGTCATAAACCTCAGCGTCGTAAAATATCCTCCAAATGTAGGGAAATTCGCAATATTTTGCAACCGGAACGAAATATTTTGTAACTTTGGGGTGTTAAACAGAAAACTTGGAACGTATGGTATATAGGTATAGAGTATCGCTCGCCGGACTCAAGGGTTTCGCCCGTGTTTATGAGCTGAAATCCTCAATGACTTTGTATGATTTTCATCTGCGTCTGCGCGACGACCTTGATTTCGCACATGATCAGCTTATCCAGTTCAAGGCCCTTGACAATGCAGGCGGTCTGGTGGCAAGATACGGCTTGTTCAATCTCGGAGCCGGTGCAGTCGACGAGGTGTCCCTTGCCGACACCGTGGAGAAGGGTGTGGCATCCTTCCTATATTTCTACGATGTTACCAACAGGAAGAGCGTGATCGTTACCTTCGAAGGCGAGTCCGAGGAGGTTGAAGGCGTGGTTTATCCTAGGCTCGTCGAGACCAAGGGACCTAACCCTATCGATTTCGAGAACGGTTACGTGGCCTATGAGGACCTTCCGGACGACCAGAAGCATATCCATGTATCCTCAGGCTGGAGCAAGGACAAAGGCGACGTGGATCTGGACGACGACCTCGACGACGAGGATCTTGACGATGAGGATCTCGATGACGAAGATGAGGACGGAGACGACGAGGACGGAAAGGAGATCTACGACGAGAACGAATAGTCTCGGGAGGTGGGCCGCAAGCTCATAATCGTCGTCGGACCGACCGCTGTCGGAAAGACCGGATGGAGCATCGACCTCGCATTGAAAGTCGGTTCTCCGGTGATCTCATGCGACTCAAGACAGATATATAAGGAAATGACCATAGGGACGGCTGTCCCGGATGCTTCGCAGCTTGCCGCTGTGAAGCATTATTTTATCCAGGACCATACGGTCGCCAAGATGTACACGGCCGGGATGTATGAGCTGGAGGCCATCGCCCTGATCGAGAAACTTTTCGACGAGGGACATGAGACCCTGGTCATGACCGGAGGCTCGATGTTCTATGTGGATGCCGTCTGCAACGGACTCGACGACATGCCGCCGGCAGATGACGACCTCCGCCAGGAACTCACCAGGCGGGTCCGCGAAGAGGGCGTGGACTCTCTGCGAATGGACCTGAAGAGACTGGATCCCGTCGCATATGAATCCATAGACATAGCCAATCCGCAGCGAGTGCTGAGAGCCGTTGAAGTATGCCTCCTCTCTGGCAGGCCGTTCTCGTCATTCAAGCTGGCGGCTCCGAAGAAGAGAAACTTCGAGATCGAGAAAATAGGCCTATGCAGGCCTCGGGACGTGCTGTATGACCGTATCAACCGGAGGGTAGACAAGATGATGGCAGACGGTCTGGTGGAGGAAGTCCGTTCTCTCTCGGAATATCGGGACACGCTCGCGCTGAGGACCGTCGGATATACTGAAATATTCAATTGTCTGGACGGGAAATGCACCCTCGACCAGGCTGTGTCGGACATAAAGACCAACACGCGGCATTACGCCAAGCGGCAGATGACCTGGTGGAAGAGAGATAAGGATATACGCTGGATTGAACTTTAGTTGGCTACCTCTGAAAGGAACTTGACTCTCACGAGCCTGATCTCGAGTTCTTCGTAATCAGGGCTCAGCGCGTTGATCGCATCTTCAATCGATCCGGATTCGGCTTCATTCGCGAAATAATCATAGATTTCATCGATGACCTCCTTGTCGAGGTTGTCGTCGATATAGTAGTCGAGGTTCAGCTTGGTGCCGAATTCCACGATGTCCTCGATTTCGCACATCAGCTCGGACATGTCCATCCCCTTGGCCTCCGCGATGTCTTCGAGGGCCATCTGGCGGTCGATGCACTGTATGATATAGACTTTGTCCTGGGACTTCGTCGCCATCGACTTGACCACGAAATCGTCCGGCCGCATGATCTCGTTCTCCTGCACATACCGGCTGATCAGCTCCACGAACGCCTGTCCGTACTTCCTGGCCTTGCCTTCTCCGACGCCCTGGCAGTTCTTCAGCTCCTCGATGCTCGTCGGATACATTATGCACATGTCGTCGAGCGACGGGTCCGTGAAGATCACCCATGGCTGGAGGTGCAGCTTCTTGGCTGTGCTCTTGCGCAGGTCCTTCAGCATTGACAGCAGCACAGGATCTCCTCCGCCACCGCCGCCTCTTGCCGCTGCAGAGGCAGCTGCGTCGTCTTCGTCCTCGTCATCGACGCCTTCGGAGAACTCCCTGTCTTCGCAGAGCAGTATCTCGTAAGGGTCTTTCCTGAAGGCCTCTCCGGCTTCGGTGACATAGATCAGCCCATAGCTCTCGATTTCCTTCTCCAGCAGGTGCCTGATCAGGCCCTGGTGGATGACCATGCACCAGAATTTTACATCATGGTCTTTTCCAGCTCCGAAGAAGCTGATGGTGTCGTGCTGGTAGGATTTGATGATCGCCGTATCGACTCCTGCGAGAATGTTTGCCAGATGCTCCATCTTGAAGTGCTCCGGGAGCGACTGGATCAGGTCGATTACCAGGCTCATGCATTCCTTGCCGTCGAACCTTGGCTTAGGGTTGATACAGTTGTCGCAGGCTCCGCAGTTGTCCTGAGGGAAGTCCTCTCCGAAGTAGTTCAGCAGGAGTTTCCTGCGGCACTCTCCGGACTCCGCGTATGCTACGGTCTCCATCAGCAGCTGCTTTCCTATCTCCTGCTCGGAGACAGGCTTGCCCTGCATGAACTTTTCGAGTTTCTGGATGTCCTTGTAGCTGTAGTAGGCGATGCAGCGGCCTTCCTTGCCGTCTCGTCCGGCCCTTCCGGTCTCCTGGTAGTAGCCTTCAATGCTCTTCGGGATGTCATAGTGGATCACGAAGCGGACGTCCGGCTTGTCGATGCCCATGCCGAACGCTATCGTCGCTACGATCACGTCGACCTCCTCCATGAGGAAGGCGTCCTGGTTGTCGGCCCTCGTCTTGGCGTCAAGTCCGGCATGGTAAGGCAGCGCCTTGATGCCGTTGATCGTGAGCAGCTGGGCGAGTTCCTCGACCTTCTTTCGGCTGAGGCAGTATATGATTCCGGATTTGCCCGGATTCTGTTTTATGTATCTGATTATTTCTTTTTCCGGCTCGACTTTGTCCCTTACTTCGTAGTAGAGGTTCGGGCGGTTGAAGGAGGATTTGAATACCTTCGCGTCGGGCATTCCGAGGTTCTTGAGGATGTCGCTCTGGACCTTAGGGGTCGCCGTCGCCGTGAGCGCGATGATCGGAGCCTTGCCAATTTCGTCCACGATGGCGCGGATCCTTCTGTATTCAGGCCTGAAGTCATGTCCCCATTCGGAAATACAATGGGCCTCGTCGACGGCGTAGAACGAAATCTTTATCTCTTTGAGCAGGGCGATGTTCTCTTCCTTGGTCAGGGATTCCGGAGCCACATACAGCAGCTTGGTCACGCCGGACTCGAGGTCGCTGCGGACTTCGGCAATCTGGGCCTTGTTAAGGGAGGAGTTGAGGAAGTGGGCGATGCCTTCATTGCCCGAGACGAAGCCTCGGATTGCGTCCACCTGGTTTTTCATCAATGCGATAAGAGGGGAGATGACTATTGCGGTGCCTGGCATCACGAGGGCGGGGAGCTGATAGCACAGGGATTTTCCTCCACCCGTCGGCATCAGCACAAAGGCGCTGTTTCCGGCAACGAGATGCCGGATTATCAGCTCCTGATCTGACTTGAAGGTGTCGTAACCAAAGAATTCCTTCAATTTGGAGCGTAATACCGAACTGTCAATATCCATAGTTTCGTATCCCGTATCGTTAGGGGCCGTGTCAAAACAACCATTTAAAATTAAGCACAATTTTTTAAAATACAATGAATTTTATTGATAAACTGCCCCTTTCGGCAAAGGAAAAAGAATTTTAACGCCATGATTTATGATAATTGGAAATTTTTTGCCAAATTTGTATGATTTCCGGTTTTGGAAAGCGGTTTGATGATTTGACACAAAATTAAATTTTTATAATATGAAATTGAGAACATTTTTCGTTGCTGCAGCTATTCTCGCAACAATCGTTGCCTGCGGCCAGAAGAAAGAAGGTTCCGCTGAGACTCGCGCCCTTCTCCCTAAGTCAGCTGAGATTGATTCAGTCAGCTATCTCATCGGTGTCAACTTCGGTAGCTTCATCAAGAACTACAACTTCGGTGAAGACCTGAACTATGGCCAGATCGAAAAAGGTATCAAGGCTTACCTCAACGCAAAGGGTAACCCTCGTGATTCTTCTTTCGCAGAGCAGTTCAGAATCGACCCTAACGAGATGGAGAGACTTTTCAACTCCTTCCTTGCCAAGAGACGTGAGTACACTACCGCTCTCAATAAGGAGAAAGAAGAGGCATTCCTCAACGCCAACCTCAAGAAGAATGGCGTGCAGTCTACCGAAAGCGGTCTTCAGTACACCATCATCGAGGCTGGAAACGATGTTAAGCCGGGTCCTCAGGATACAGTATATGTAAACTATAAGGGTACTCTCCCTGACGGTACCGTATTCGACGAGACTCCGGAAGGCTCAAAGCCTATCAGGATGCAGCTTGACAGGGTTATCAAGGGTTGGACAGAAGGTCTCCAGCTTATCGGCGAAGGCGGTAAGATCCAGCTTGTGATCCCTTCATCCCTCGCTTATGGCGAGAACGGTACCCGCGGTATCGAGCCTAACACTCCGCTTACCTTCGAGGTTTCTTTGGCAGAGGTTAAGCCTTTCGTAGAGAAAGAAGAGGAGGCTAAGTAATGGCCGCCCTTGAGATAGAAGGCAGGATTGCCAGCAAGCTTGGAGTACAGAGCGGTACTTCTGCGAGGGGCCCGTGGGCCAAGCAGGAGTTTATCGTGGAGTACCAGGATGGCAATTTCCCTACGAACGCCTGTTTCAATGTCTGGGGAGAGGACAAGGTCAAGGACCTGGAGAAGTTCCAGGTAGGCGACCAGGTCCGCATCTCTTTCACCATCAGCAGCCGTGAGTTCAACGGTCGCTGGTACACGGATCTGCGTGCATGGAGGATTGCTCCGGCCGGCAACCAGGCCCCTGCGGCCCCATCGGCTCCGGCAGCTCCTGCTGCGCCGGCCCCGTCGATTGAAGACATGCCGGGCGAATTCGCCGGAGATGACCTTCCATTCTAAGCCAGTTTGCAGAGGCTGACTCCGGTCAGCATCTATGCGATACAACAGGCGACCGATAATCTTCGGCCGCCTGTTTTCGTTCTACCCCCATTCACTTTACCAATTTTGTTTCCGTGCGATTTGGCGATTGCCGGTGCTGGGACTGCCCGCAGAGACCCGTAGCCGCCCGTGGCTACGTGAACGGGAGGGGCCCACAAGCGAAGCGCAGTGGGAGGGATGGAGCGAAGCGGAAGGTCTGGCGGGCAGTCCCAGCACCGGCAACAGCAGATGGCCGTGACATCGGCAAAGGCGGATGGCAATGGCATCAGCGAAGCAGATGGGGATGCATCGGGGGCTGACTGTTCGGAAGTTTCCATATTATTTGCTAAATTTGCAGATTAAGACAATTTTTACCGAAAATGAGCTTTATAGCATTTATATTCATATTCATTCTGGCAATCTTCTTCATGCTGGTGCTGACAGGATTCAGCTTCCTGATGAGGCTCTGGACCATGGTCAGGAGATGGGCCGGAAAGGGAAACGGGCAGAGGGAAGACAATAGCCAGGCATATTCTGCCGGACCCGAGCCAAAACCCGGGAAAGTTAAGAAGAACCTCAGCGACGTAAAAGACGTCGAATACGAAAAAGTAGAAGACTGATGATTCCGCAGGAGACAGTCAACAAGATCCTGGACACAGCCCAGATCGTAGATGTAGTCGGCGACTTCGTGACTCTCAAGAGACGCGGAGCCAACTACGTCGCATGCTGTCCCTTCCATAACGAAAAGACCCCGTCCTTCTATGTCTCCCCGTCCAAAGGCATATACAAATGCTTCGGATGCGGAAAATCAGGCACTGCCGTAGGCTTCGTGATGGAACATGAAAACCTCTCCTACGTAGAAGCCCTCCGCTATCTCGCCAGAAAATATGGCATCGAAGTAGTCGAGAAAGAAGAATCCGCAGAAGACATAGCAGCGAGACAGAGGAACGAAAGCCTCCTCGTAGTATCCGAAGCCGCAGGGAAATTCTTTGCAGACAGCCTCTCCACCGAAGAAGGCCGGACAATAGGACTGGCCTACTTCAAGAGCCGCGGCCTCGAAGAAGAGACGATAAAGAAATATGGCCTGGGGTGGGCTCCGAGAAGTCGCCATGCCCTGCTCGACTATGCAAAGTCAGCCGGTTACAAGGAGGAATATCTGGTGGACACCGGACTCTGCATCAAGCACGATGACGGAAAGCTCTCCGACCGCTTCTTCGACAGAGTGATATTCCCTGTCCATTCAGTCAGCGGCCGAGTCATCGCCTTCGGCGGCAGGACGCTGCGCACAGACAAGACAGTCGCCAAATACGTCAACTCCCCGGAGACCGAAATCTACGACAAGAGCCGCTCGCTTTACGGAATCTACTTCGCCAAGAACGAGATCTCCAAGAGGCAGAAATGCTATCTCGTCGAAGGCTATCTGGACGTGCTCAGCATGCACCAGCTCGGAATCACCAACGTGGTCGCATCGAGCGGTACATCCCTGACCGTGCCGCAGATACGCCTGATAAAGAAATTTACCGAAAACGTCACGATAATGTATGACGGCGACTCCGCAGGAATCCACGCCGCCATAAGAGGCATCGGACTCGTGCTCAAGGAAGGACTCAACGTCAAGATAGTCCTTCTTCCTGACGGGGACGATCCGGACTCATTCTCAAGGAAACACAGCCTGCAGGAAGTGCAGGACTTCATAGAAAACCACGAGCAGGACTTCATCGCCTTCAAGACCGAGCTGCTGCTCGGAGAAGCCGGAGACGATCCGCTGCGCAGGGCTGAGCTCATAAACGACATCGCCGATACCATCTCGCTGATCCCGGATCCGGTAAAGAGGACGGTATATGCCCAGGCCAGCGCCGAGAAGTTCAACATCGATTCCCAGATCATCTTCGAAAGGGTCAGGAAGACCAGGGACAAGATGATCGAGGATGATGAAAGGACCATGATAAGAGAGCGCGAAAGGGAACATGCGAGACAGGAAGTAGAAGTGCAGGCCGCTCCGGAACCGGAGAAACCAGTGGTGGAGAAAGGCATCGTCCTGGAGAACAGGGTCCTGGCCCCTGCCGAAGAGGAGTTGCTGTGGTTCATACTGAAATATGGACTCGATTCTCTCGAATTCGAGTCGGACTCCGAGTTCTATGATCCCGAAGGCAGCTGCTCTGTCGCAGACTTCATCAGAACGCTGCTGGAGACAGACCATTTCGTGTTCGTCAATTCGGCTTACAGGCGCGCCTATGATGCATATTTCGCGCTTTATGATGCCCATGAAGAAATGGGCCAGAGCGAGATACTTAAGGCCATGATGGACGGCGAAGACCGGGTAGTGGCGGAACTGGCCGCCCAGATGACCGAGGAACGATACCAGCTGACCGTCCGCAACTTCGCAAGCGCTATGACGGCGACGGCGACCAAGCTGGTCATGTATGTGCCTAGGTCGATCCAGGTCTATCAGGCCAAGCGTATCCAGGTCAGGCTCCGCGAGATCGAGAAAGAGCTGAAGGATGCCTCTCCGGAGGACCAGGTGGCGCTGCTCAAGGAAATGCAGGAGTACCTGGCCGTCAGGAACAAGATTGAGAAACATTTGGGAAGAGTAAGATAAAACAAACTATATGGAAAAGAAGTACAAAAGAACATTGGTGACCTGTGCGTTGCCTTACGCCAACGGCCCTGTCCACATCGGACATCTTGCCGGAGTGTATGTGCCGGGAGACATCTATGTGCGCTACCTCAGGCTCAAGGGCGAGGATGTGCTCTATGTCTGCGGCTCGGATGAGCACGGAGTGCCGATCACCATCAAGGCCAAGAAAGAAGGGGTGACCCCACAGGACATCGTGGACCGTTACCACAAGACCATAAAGGACTCTTTCACCGGACTGGGAATCAACTTCGACATCTATTCGAGGACCAGCTCCAAGGTGCATGAGCATAACGCGGCGGAATTCTTCCGCAAGCTCTACGATGACGACAAGTTCATCACCCGCGAGAGCGAGCAGTATTATGATACCGAAGCCAAGACCTTCCTTGCAGACCGTTACATCACCGGAACCTGCCCTAAGTGCGGCAATCCTAATGCATACGGAGACCAGTGCGAGAAGTGCGGAAGCACCCTCAGCCCTGAGGAGCTTATCGATCCTAAGTCAGCCCTCAGCGGAAGCGCTCCTGTCAAGAAGAAGACTAAGCACTGGTATCTCCCTCTCGACAAGTATGAGCCATGGCTCCGCGAGTGGATCCTCGAGCAGCACAAAGAGTGGAAGAGCAATGTCTATGGACAGTGCAAGAGCTGGCTCGACGGCGGCCTCCAGCCTCGTGCCGTGAGCCGTGACCTCGACTGGGGAGTTCCGCTCCCGATCGACGGCGCCGAAGGAAAGGTGCTCTACGTATGGTTTGACGCTCCTATCGGATACATGTCCAACACTCAGGAACTCCTGCCTCAGAGCTGGGAGAAATGGTGGAAAGACCCTGAGACCAGGATGGTGCACTTCATCGGAAAGGACAACATCGTGTTCCACTGCATCGTCTTCCCTTCAATGCTCAAGGCTTACGGTTCTTACATCCTTCCTGACAACGTGCCTTCTAACGAGTTCCTCAACCTCGAAGGCGACAAGATATCTACCTCCCGCAACTGGGCCGTATGGTGTAACGAGTACCTCGAACAGTTCCCGGGCCAGGAGGACGTACTCCGCTATGTGCTCTGCGCAAACGCTCCGGAGACAAAGGACAACGATTTCACCTGGAAAGACTTCCAGACCCGCAACAATTCCGAGCTCGTAGCGATTCTCGGAAACTTCGTCAACCGAGCCGTGGTGCTTACCGGAAAGTATTTCGGAGGCAAGGTGCCTGCCAACCTCAAGCCTGAGGCGATCGACAAGGAAACCCTTGATTCGATCATCCCGTGCAAGGAGGCCATGGAGCGTTACCTCGACACCTTCCACTTCCGCGAGGCCCAGAAAGAGGCCATGAACATCGCCCGCATCGGAAACAAGTACATCTCCGACTCGGAGCCATGGAAAGTCGCCAAGACCGACATGGACCGTGCCGCATCGATACTCTACACCTGTCTGCAGATCTGCGCCGATCTCGCTATCGCATTCGAGCCGTTCCTGCCGTTCTCATGCGGAAAGCTCCGCAAGATGCTCCGCGTGGGCATCGACGCCGGTTATGACCACCGCAAGGGCGAGGGCGAGCCTACCGTCAACTTCTACCGTGACGGCGAAAGCGCAGCCCTTCACACCGTCGCTCAGGGCGAATCTCCTGTATCCGACGGTCTCCCTGTGCTCAAGTGGGATATGCTCGGAAGCGCCGAGATCCTCGCCGCCGGACATGAGCTCGGTGAGCCTGAGCTTCTCTTCGCAAAGATCGAGGACAGCGTAGTTGACGCCCAGGTCGAGAGACTCAAGTCCATCAAGGCTGAGCGCGAGGCCGCAGAAGCAGCAAAGGCCGCCGCAGAGGCTGCCAAGCATGTCGAGCCACAGAAGGACGAAGTCACATTCGACGATTTCGGGCGCATGGACATAAGGACTGCAACCGTACTTGCTGCGGAGCGTGTTCCTAAGACCGACAAGCTTCTCAAGCTGACCATCGACACCGGCATTGACCAAAGGACTATCGTATCCGGAATCGCCGAATACTACAGCCCTGAGGACATGGTAGGCAAGCAGATCTGCATCCTGGCCAACCTTGCGCCGAGGGTGATCAAGGGCATAGAGTCCAAGGGAATGATCCTTATGGCAAAGCAGGGTGACGGCAAAATGCGTTTCATCACCCCGGCCGAGACCCTCGCCAACGGTGCACAGATAAGCTAGATGAATCTCAAGTATAATACAGACCTCAGCGGGATGAACACCTTCGGAATGAAGGTGAAAGCCGCTTGCCTGCTGGAATACGACTCTGCAGAGGAGCTTTCTAGCCTGCTGTCGGACACCCGTTTCTCCAGCGAGCTGCCACTTCCGTTGTTCCATATCGGAGGCGGCAGCAACCTTCTTTTCACCGGAGACTTCCCCGGGACCATACTCCATTCCCGCATCAGGTTCATCGAGCCTGTGGAGGACGGAGATGACGTCCATGTAAGGATAGGTTCCGGAGTGGTCTGGGACGATTTCTGCGCATGGGCGGCCGGAAACGGCTACTGGGGCGCCGAGAACCTTTCCCTGATCCCGGGAGAAGCAGGAGCGGCTGCAGTGCAGAACATCGGAGCCTATGGCAAGGAAGCCGGAGACATCATCGAGTCTGTGGAGTGTCTGGATATACATGACAACCGCATGGTTACCGTAAGCGCTGCCGACTGCGGCTACGGCTACCGCGAATCAAGATTCAAGAATGACCTCAAAGGACGGTACATCGTGACAGCGGTCAATGTCCGTCTTACCAAGAAATATTCTCCGGACCTGGATTATGGCCATGTGCGCGAAGCCCTTGCCGAGCGATATGGCAGCGAAGTCATAGATGAGTGCAGGCTTACTCCTGCCCAGGTCAGAGAAGTGATAATGGATATACGCAGGACCAAACTGCCTGCTCCGGAAGAAATCGGAAGCGCAGGCAGTTTCTTCCGCAATCCGTTTGTGCTGC
>Ga0310786_10011395_pt1 | contig 11095 bp, 17 predicted proteins | sample AusTroGonzalo_MG_FD_203881 | JGI IMG/M metagenome (GOLD analysis project Ga0310786, IMG submission 203881) | Bovine rumen microbial communities from tropical cattle in Woodstock, Queensland, Australia - Gonzalo_03 (v2) (version 2) | ecosystem: Host-associated > Mammals > Digestive system >...
GCGACAACTGCTGAAACACAGCAGATTATCACAGACTATGAGGGGTGAGCGGAATGGTAGGAAACACAATCACGATCAAGCTCGCATTCGGGGAGGTGAGTCGATCGAACCTTCCGTTGTACCAGTACGATTACGGCCAGATCCTTCAGATCGAGGGTGTGACACTGCCGGATGCGTATGAGGTTCACTTTTCAAACAGCGTGATCGGGACCAGCAAGACCAGCGTCGGGAACGCTGACGGGGTTTCGATCCCGGATGAATTCCTGCTGAGCGGCGAGGACATCCACCTCTGGCTGTTCCTTCATACCGGCGAGGATGACGGGGAGACAGAGTACGAAGGCCTGATCAAGGTATACCGGCGGGCCGAACCGACGGATATCCAGCCGACGCCTGTGCAGCAGGACGTGATCACCCAGACAATCGCGGCGCTGAATGCGGCCGTTGATAAATCAGAAACAAACGTTACCCATTACCCGAAGATCGTGGACAGGTACTGGTACGTGTGGGACGCGGAAAACGAAGAGTGGGTTAACACGAACGTGATCGCAACACCGGACGCAGCTACCATCGCACAGACCCGTGAAATCATCAACGATTATGAGGAGTGATTGAAATGAGTATTGAATCTAACAAGCTGGTAAACCTTGCGGATGCCCAGGTTTTGTACAACGATCTCCGGGATCGGGAGTCTGACTTAAAGAGCGCTTTTCTATTGCATACATATACTGCTTCTGTTGTTGCAGAACAGGGACAGATCGGATCAAGCGCAGGTGATATCCAATCTTCAACAACTCGTTTACGGACAGCATTTTTACCGAGAGGTGTAATTAAATTGTCTGCGAATAGCGGATACAAATATATGCTGTTTGCTTTCCAATCAGATGGGACTTATGTAGGCGTTTGGAATGGATCTTCATTTGCAAAAAGTGGTTCATGGAAAGAAAATGTAGAAACAGCAATACCGAATATCAATTATCTGTATCGTGTTGTTTTTTCAGATCATGATAACAATACGATTGAAGCAAGTGCGATTTCAAATCTTATTATTACTGCTTCAACAGATGACCAGTTCATTAAAGCCGGGATTCCTGCGGATGGGCTTTCAATAGGAAAATATCTTGAACCGATTGCAGAACACGGGACTCTTGACGCAATGTATCCATATGGAGAAAAAGCATATTCAACAGATGAACGATCCGGTGTGACTTGTACGAATCATGGGGATGGAACATGGACGCTGAAAGGAACTGCAACAGGTGACACATTCTGTGATATTTTCAGACAGAAACCTATCAAACCGGGACTTTACTATGTGGATCTGCATGGGGGAACTGTCAGGTTTAGAATCTATCTAAATAAATCAGACAGCACAAGTACATTACACACATTTAATGCAAATGGATATCTGAAAGTTGACGATGATGTTGTTAGTCATACCACTCGTTTTATGATTGTAAACGGGAAAGTGTATGACGAAACAGTAAGATATACTGTTATTCGCATTGCGGATGAAAGATATTATCCGGGCAAGGGATTGTTCCCAACAGGGGGCAATACTGACAGGACAGCAGAAATCGAAAGCATACTGAAAGAATATAAATACTGCAAGTTACAGGCAGGGCAATATTACGTTCATAATCTATGTATGCCTGATAATACCATGATCGAAGGAGAAGGTTTCGGGACAGAGATCAAACTAATATCTGATGAATTACCGGAAGGGAATCTGTATACATTAGGTGACCAAACGTTTACTGGATACGAAGATCTTGATTTTACAACTCCACTTCCTGCCGGGAAGTATACAGTTACGGCAACGGCAGTATCAAACGATACAGACAGCAATCGTTGCGCTGTATATCTTTATACTGGTGGTAAACATACAGTAGATGTTGCCGCAAGAGGAACATTTACACGGAATACGTCACAGACATTTACAATGGATATTGAAAGACCTGTTACGGGTATTTCTTTGGTTGCTTCGGATACGTTCGGTCATAGCACAGGAGATACGGCAACGTTCAGCGATATATCTCTTGTATGTACGGAATTGTATGAAACAGCGCTTATAATGGGAAGCGAATGCACGATCAAGGATGTGCAGATATGCGGATTTGATACAGAACATTCAGCCGCATGGCCCGGTGATGATGAGAACCATAACGGGATTCTTTTCGGCGGTTCGGAAAGTCATCAAAGTAAAATAATGAAAGGTGTTATTGACGGATGCCTGATCCGTGATTTTGCAGGTGGTGGCATTCGTTTGCAGTACACGGGTTATGCTTCTATGGGCGGTTTGAACATTTCAAACTGCGACATAGAACGCAACTTCTGTGGAATCTACAACAAAGAGGATTCGGAGTTCCACAGGATCACAAATGTCAGCATGACACAGAACAAGCGTGGATGCTTCTGCAACGGTGCGAACAACCAGTTTGCAGATTGCGGATTCAACAGCAATGGTGTTGGGTTCTGGATCAACGTATACAAGAATAACGGAATAAGCGGGGAAAAGCGGACGAACACAGCGCATGGCGGCATGACGAACTGCAACTTCATGCACAATACAAACAGGTCAATCGTTGTAGACGGAGCGGTTTCTGGTTTTTGCTTTACCGGATGCAACATTGATGGAAATTTAAGTTCTGGGAATTATACAAAACCGCTTCTGTTCAGATATGCGACAAATATCGTATTCAGCGGATGCAACTTCATGAACTGGTTTGAAGAAATCGAAGTAATTGGAAAAGCAATTACTGATGGAGGTGCTACCATCGGTAACTTCATTCTGTTCAATGGTTCAAGTTTCAGACCGGAATTTACAACAGTTCTGTATTCCGATGGTGCAGATCCAACACAGATCAAATTTGATTCGTGCTACCTGTGGGATGGGACTCCATTTGAACCGAACTTTGAACAAGCGTAAAAAATGACCAAAGGAGCATAGTATGGACTTTGAACAAGCAAAAAACTTGCTGAAAGAAGCGATTGACGAAAGCGAAACGCAAGGTGATATATTGCGAATCTGGATCGAAAAGGTCTATCAGCAAGGGAAAGATGATGCACAAAATGACTTTTAGATCAGACTGTGGTATAATGCTCTTGAGGTGATTAACGTGGCTGCAAGACTTATGACTTTACAGGAAGCAGAAGAATGGAGTTCTGATTTAAATTCACAAACGAGAACAAAACCTGTATGGGAAGAGTACAGGTTTAAGCCATCATGGTCTGAAACAGAAGTAGCAAGAATAGAGAAGATCGAACCTACTGACGATTTTCTGTCGGCAGACATTATCGGATACAATCAAACAATGAGACTATGGACAGCAAAACCGACAAATGAACAAATAAAAAGTACACCGTATGAAGATGGGACTGTATTCGATGGAACAGTGCAGATTATTGAGGAAACGTGACCAATAATGGAGGTAAAGCATGGCATTTAAGTGCAAAAGAAGAATCAAGAATAGCAAACGGAAATGTGTTAAATGTCATGGATGCAAATACCTTGAAAAGATTCGTCATAGGTGGATGTGTACTTGCTAATGTGACCATTGATGGAGCAGGCAAGCCAACCCCGTTAGGTAGCTCTTGCCTTTCTCACACAGGAAGAGGTTGGTCAACTGTGTGGGCAAAAGTGACCGTAGATATGGATTGTATGGTATAATCTTCTTGAGGTGAGTATTATGAAAAAAATGCCGAAACATCCAAAGTGTCCAAAGTGTTCAAAAGAAGTTGTTCCTGTAAAAACAGCATTGTCTATTGGATATTATTGTGATAATTGCGAAACAACTTATTCTCAATGGGTATTTAGAGATTAAAGTGGATATACTTAACTTGAGGTGAACGATTATGAAATGTCCAATTTGTCAGAAAGAATTTGATATTTTTGAATCAAACGATGTATCACCGCAAATAGATATCAAGTATCACGAATATGATGCGGTCAACGGGAAATACATTGGCGAGAGCAGACATATTTATATTTGCAATCAGTGCGATGCCAAGATTGCTGAAGCAATAAAGAATGAGCAAAAGTGACCTTTGCGCGAGGGATTTATGGCCAACTAACAAACGCTGAAATCAGTGATTATTCGCTGAATTCAGCGTTTTATTCTCTTAGATTTACGTAGATATATTCGTAGATTTAAGAGGATCAGCAAATGGCCGGCAAATGACCGGCAAATAAACAGACCGTCAGGGCATCCTGGCGGTCTTTAATTTGGAGGTAATGTGTAATGCTTATCGTTTACCCACAAGAGGACTATGTTGCATTAACCGGCGAGCTATATCAGTGGGATTATGGTCAGAGAATCAAGATCAGCGGCGTTACGTTACCGGAGTCCTACATTGTTCATTACTCCCACAAGGATACCGGATATGCCATATCAGTAACTGGCGATTCTACTGGGGCGAATGTTCCAGATGAATTACTGGAAAGCGGAGAGGATATCTTCTGCTGGGTGTTTGTGCAGGATGGTGAAACAGGCACTACGGAGTATAGATTCAAGATTAACGTCAACAAAAAACCGAAGCCGACGGAACCACGGCCGGATATGCCAAGTATAGAAACAGTTGTAGCTACGTATAATTTTAGTTCTCCGTTGACAATTAATGCGCATGACGAATCCTTTATCACTGCCGTTGCTTCAAGCCCCGTAGATGCTGTTCGTTCATCTGCAGGCGGGATTGTGTGTCAACCGGCAATAAAAGCAAGCACAGGAGTACCGGGAGGAATAGAGATTTATATGGGTGCTATTCCCATAACTTGTATTGCCGGAGAAGTTCGCTTGGAAATCGAGCTTGTTAATTTGTCGGATGAGGATATCGTAATTCCGGAAGGTGCAAAAATCATGAGTGCATTTAGCTATTTTAAGAGAGGATAAGCCTACGCACAAAGTGACCGTCAGTGAAAACTGGCGGTTTTCGTTTTGTCATGGTTCCTTCCATGAGGCGGGGTGTCGTCCCTTGAGCAAGGACGCCCCCGTCATTTTTACAGGAGTTAATGATATGAAAAAGATATTGCTGATTTTTCTGTTATTGGTGCTGATCCCGGCGACGGCCCTGGGTGTGATCGAAGTCGGCCCCGGCCGGCAGTATGAGTCATTCACTCAGGCCGCCTGGGAGACGATCGACACCGGCGAAGATATCACGGTCTATCCTGGTGAGTATGACGTCCATCAGGAATACACAGATCTGTTCGGCGATGATGTGCCGGAGCGGTTCCAGCACGGGATATTCATCCACGATCGGGTGATCACGTTCCTGCCCGGTTCTAAGCTGACGTGTACATGGTACCGGAGCGACAATTTCAGCGTGCTGTACAGCGGCGGAAACGTGACGATTGACGGACTGGACCTATACGCTGAGGGGATGCTATATGCCATCCACGACGATTTGTGGCACTGGCAGAATGCATATGTAAATCAGTACCTCCGCTGCATGATCATCGGTAGGCAGCTCACCTGTGCGAACTGCATCGGCGGCGGCGTGGCCCAGAACGCCCGGATCATCATTGATAACTGCTATTTTGATAACGGCGTCGATGACAGTGTCACCGTGCGCTATCACAATATCGACCTGCCGACAGCAAAGGGGCAGATCTGGATCAGCAATTCGTATTTCAACGGATACCTGGCTATGTGCTATTACGGCGGGAGCGCTCACCTTGACGTATTCGTGAACGGGTGCCGGGCGAAGCGGATTATCACGAAGTTCGAGACGCCGGACAGCATGAACCGGAACATCGACCTGTACAAGTGGAACAATGAGGATTAAGGGGTGGTTCTATGACGGTGTGGGTTATTCTTGCCGCGATTAGTGTGATTATTCTGGCAGCTGAGGCGGTTTACATCATGCCGGATAAGATGCCCTGGAAGAAAAGGAAGGATAAGAAATGAAGACAGCCAAACAGGTTGACGATCTGATCGTCCAGCTGAAGAACAGCGGTATTCCGCTGTCAGAGGCCGCCTGGGAGGCCGCGCTGGCCTGTGTCGGTTGGCCGTATATCTTCGGCGACCGTGGACAGTACTGCACGCCGGCACACCGGCGGGCCGCATACAACAGCAAAGGCGAGGATCACCCGACAATCAAAACGAAGTGTAAGAACTTCGAAGGCACCGGCAGCTGCTCCGGGTGCACGTTCTACCCTGGCGGCCAGACCAGGGCGAATGACTGCCGCGGGTTTACATATTGGATCCTGTTGCAGATCTACGGCTGGAAGCTGATGGGCGCCGGAGCGACGTCCCAGTGGAACACGGCCGACAACTGGAAGGCCAAAGGCACGATCGATACCATGCCGGCGGATACACTCTGCTGTCTGTTTGTCCAGAAGGGAAAGACAATGGAGCACACCGGCTTCGGGCTGAATAACGAGACGGTCGAGTGTTCAAACGGTGTCCAGTATAGCAAGACACGGAATAAAAAATGGACACACTGGGGCGTGCCGGCGTGCGTTAATGATAATGTGCCGACACCAGCGCCGGATCCTGATGATGGATTCCCGGCAAATACAGGTTGGCGGCCAACCATCAGACGCGGGAACAAGGGCGCCGACGTGATCGAGTGCCAGACGATGCTCACCAGGTTGGGCTATGATATCGGCCCGTGTGGAATCGACGGAGACTTTGGACGGGCAACAGAGGCAGCGGTCCGGAGCTTCCAGAGTGACAACGGACTCGTGATCGACGGCGTGGTCGGGGTCATGACTTGGGACGCCCTCGATAAGGCGATCGCCCAGCTGAACGAAAAACCATCAGAGAAAGTATATAGCGTGATCATCAGGGGCCTGGATTATACACAGGCCTCCGCGATTGCCAATAATTATCCAGGTGCTGAAATCATCGAAGGGAGTGTTGTCTGATGTCCGATGTGAAACTTCCGGACGGCGTATCCGCATGGCAGATGATTGTATTTATCGTGGCGCTGATCGTCGCCGTGTCCGGATTCCTGGTTGCTCTTGTGAAAGGCTGGGAGGCCTGGAAAAAGATCAGCGTCCGTGATCGTGTAAAAGCACTTGAAGGGAGGATGGACAAAGTGGAGGCGCGGCTCAGCTTGGGCGATAAGCGCTTCGAGCTGCAATCTGACGACCTTGGGCACTTGCTGAACACTCAGCTGGCGATGCTGATACACATGAAGTCCGGAAACGATAAAGAAAAGCTGGATAAGCAGATCGAATCATTAACACTTTATATGTCGCAGCGTGCAACAAAAGCAGCGGCTTACGCTGCAGAACACAATCAACTTCAGAACGGAGGTACAAATGAATGATCGATTGGAAAAAGTTCCTTGTAGCAGCCCTGATCCGGGCGGTTCGGACGTTCGCTCAGACGTTCGTCTCTATGATTGGTGTGGGGGCGGCGTTCAGCGAAGTGGACTGGCTCCGTGCACTCTCTGTGAGTGGGTGTGCATTTGTCCTGAGCATTCTGACCAGCCTGGCGACAGGTCTGCCGGAGGTGGACAAGATTGAACAGAAACCTCCCGCGGAATGAGAAAGTTATAGGCAAGTTATAGGCAAGTTAAATGCCCTGGGTGATAAGCCCAGGGCGCTTTTTTTTGTACATTGTACAAACTTCCATTGTACATTGTACAGACTTCCATCAGATAGCAATCTTGAAGACGATTACTGGGTATGGTTCGACTACGTAAAGTGAAGGGGCGTTGACTTTACGGAAGTCGAACCGGTTACCATCAGGCAGAACTTCAAGCAGCGGAAGGATTTCCGGCGGTATCTGTTCAGTGTTCTCCACTGCGTTGATAGCAACTTCTAACCAATGATCAAAAATTCTGACATGATTGACCAGGACGTTGATCACTGTTTTCAGATATTCCGGATCATCACGTTTTCCGTCAGCAACCTTTTCCATAATAAATCTGATCCGGTCGTCTGCGATGATCTTTTCGTCTGTCATCTTGTGGTATGCGATCCTCTTCTCCAGTTCCTCCGCCCGATTGTTCAGATCTTCGAGCATGGCGGCGGTCTGCTTTGTCCAGATGCCCTCGCTGATGGCGCGGGTGATGTTATCGATTCGGCGGGTGGTATCATGTAGTTCTGCTTCCAGCTGCTGCTTTGGCGACGTCGCCTGGCGGGCTTTCAGGACATCAGAGACCATGCCGACGTAATTGTCCAGCAGTGAACCCTTCAGAATTTTGTTAAACAGGAAGTCAAAAAGCGGCTTTTCGATGTGTTCCTTGTGCATATAATGCGATGGGCATTTATTCTGCTTGTTTCTGAAATTTTTACAAGCGTAATACATATATCTTTTTCCGTTTCTGCCTGATCCGTAAATTCCATAGATCGGACCACCACAGAGGCCGCATGTGCACCGGCCAGACAGATAATAATCCTCTGGTGCTTTCCCGTGTTTTTTGTACGTCTTCCGGCGCTGTTCCTGGGCACGCTCCCAAAGGTCCATATCGATGATTGGCGGGAGGCTGTTCGGTATCCTGACATCAGCAAAGTGATATGTGCCGATATAATTATCATTAGTAAGGATGTAAAGGACGGATGCTTTTTGGTACGGGTTGCCGTATTTTGTTTTGATTCCGTCTCTGTTCAGCTCTTCTACGATATATGCGAATGAGTGCCCTTGGGCGTACAGATCGAAGATCCGGCGAACGACGGCTGCCTCCGGTTCGTAGATCTCGAAGCGATTGTCAGCGCTCCGGCGATATCCATATGCGACGTGACCGTTGTACAGTCCCTTGACGGCGTTATCATGCTGTCCGCGTTTTGTGTTCTCCGATATGTTCCGGCTATACCATTCAGCCAGGGATTCCAGCATACCTTCCGTTAGTACACCGGCAGCCCCGTCAGGGATCGGTTCCATTGCGTATACGACCTTGACGCCGTTGTCGGCAAGCTGGCCTTTATATGTTGCTGACTCCCGGCGGTTCCGGCCAAAGCGGTCCACCTTCCAGGCGATGACAGTATCAAAGGTCCCGGACGCAGCTGCCTGTATCATGGCCTGGAACTGTGTACGGCGCTCGACATTCTTAAAGCCAGATTTGGCGTGATCCGCATATTCATAGATGATCCGATAGCCTTCGCGCTCAGCGTATGCCCGAATGTCCCTCAGCTGCTGCTCGATGGATACGTCGCGCTGCTGGGCGGACGAATAGCGGGCATATGCGACGGCCGTTCTCGGTTCGCATGTGGTTAATTTCTTCTTTGCGGTGGACATGGTGCCCTCCTTATTTGAATCCAAGGGAAGGCTTTCCTGCATATGGTGTAAACACAACAGAGCCATTCCCAATGATTAGATATGTTCCAGGCTTCAGATCAATGTCTATTGATTGAGGATATCTGTCATTGTCAGGGCTTGCTATATTTAGATACGCATATATTTTGCAGTAGAATTGATTCCCAGCGTCGAGGCCAGATTCATCAAGCTGATCGCAATATACGATTTTGGCCCATTTTGCAGATGCTTCAGGTGAAAGTGAAATGCTCCAATGTGCTACAGGTATGTCTTCTCCGACAACCCAAACTCCTACAGGTACTGTCACTTCTTGCCATTCCTGACTGTTCCACATGGCAAGATTGATGCTGTCTTTTAATTGAACAAGTTCATCATAAGACAACTTTGAAATGTCAGGTAGATCTGCAAGCGCGGCCGCCGGCACGGCCAAAGCCAGGATCAAGATGATAGAAATTAGTCGTTTCATTGTGAGCCCTCCCTTATTCTTTTACAGTGTTCAGGTATTCCAGATATCTGACGGCCTCTTCTTTTGCTTTTGGTGTTGCAACTTCCCATTGTTTGACTAGCGACTCTAGTTTCGGATCTATGATCTTTGGAACGATCTCGATCCGCTTCGCCTTTTTTTCATCCAACGGATTTTTGACGACGGCCTTGATATACGCATATGCAAGTTTACTTTTCGGCTGTCTTATTGCTATTCTGGGGAGCTGTTTTATCTCATCTGATACTGAAACAAATTCGACAGGATCCATCCGGAGCACTCGGGCCAGCGCCGCGATCTTGTCACGGCCCATGTTTTTGATCTGTCCGTTTTCCCATCTCTGGATGGTTGATTTGCCGACACCGACAGCATTGCCTACTTGTTCAAGGGTTAAATTGAGTGCTTTCCTTCTTTGATAAATTTTCTTCCCGATATCGTTATCGCTCATGTGTTTTCCTCCGATTTGACTATGTTGTGGGACTCTATTATAATTCAGAAGTCCCATAAAAGCAACTAAAATTTAAAAAGGGGGTTGACAAGTTCCGTTCACGCTACTATACTTTGAGTTGCGGATAAGCAACATCCACAACAAATTGAAAAAGGAGGGCAGCGGCGTGAATGTAAAAGAACTGAAAGCACAGATGATCAGGAAGGATAAAACGGTCGATCAGCTGTGTGCAGCCTTAGGAATCAGCAGATCTGCATGGTTCCGCAAGGTCGGCGGAGAAAGCGAATTCACCCAGGGCGAGATCAAAGGGCTTCGATTCGAGCTCGAACTGGATGATCAGCTTACTCGTATTATTTTTTTTGAAGACGAAGTTCCGTAAACGCAACAAGAAGGAGGTGAACAAACAATGGCAGACAAGTACACAACATTCTATCTGAAGGACTTGATCCCCATCATCGAACATTGTGCACTGGATCTGATGACTGAACCAATCGTCGCCGGCAAAAAAGCAGACGGCAGTTATATGACGATGGCAGAGGTCGCTAACCAGAACAGCCTGACCGCGATGAACAACGCCGGCATTCGGCTGATGGCCAACGCGCTGATCGATGAACTGAAGGGGCCTCTGGAAGACGGTGCTGACAGTGAGTAAGTTCATTCAAGTCGGCGTTACAGCTATGCGTGATCCGCTGACGGGAGAACCACTGGAAGCAGTTCCGCTGTATGTAGAACAAACTGACGGCGGACATCTTCCGGAAATCAATATCAAGGATGTAGCCAGAGACTTCTTAAAAAAGATGAAGTTACAAAAAGAAGCCGCCAGCAGGGACCAGCTGCTGACAGCAAGGGAGGTGCTCACGAATGAAACACCAGAAGAATTATAGCATATTTGACCGGGAAAAGATAGTGGCTTTTATCGCGATTGTCGCTGTTTTGATCATCGCCGGTATTGCCATCGGTGTCAGC
>Ga0310786_10011396_pt1 | contig 11095 bp, 11 predicted proteins | sample AusTroGonzalo_MG_FD_203881 | JGI IMG/M metagenome (GOLD analysis project Ga0310786, IMG submission 203881) | Bovine rumen microbial communities from tropical cattle in Woodstock, Queensland, Australia - Gonzalo_03 (v2) (version 2) | ecosystem: Host-associated > Mammals > Digestive system >...
TGCACTTGTCAACGAGGGAATTGTCGGCGGCGTATGCACAGTCCTTGGATTCATACCCGTAATAGCAATCGTTTTCCTGTTTCTCGCATTCCTCGAAGACTGCGGATATATGGCGCGCGTGGCGTTTATCATGGACCGCATCTTCCGCGCTTTCGGTTTGAGCGGAAAGTCGTTCATACCGATGCTTGTCGGCAAAGGTTGCGGAGTGCCGGCTGTAATGGCAGCGCGCACCATCGAGAACAAGCGCGACCAGCGCATGACGGTGATTCTCGCCACGTTCATGCCGTGCGGTGCAAAGACCGTAATCATTGCCATGTTCGCAGCGATATTCTTCCGTGAATACTGGTGGGTCGCCGCCGCGATGGATGTGATAGGCGTCGCGATAATCGTCCTGGGTGGAATTGCGCTCAAGAAGACGAAGGTTTTCGCCGGCGATGCCGCGCCGTTCGTTATGGAACTGCCCGCATACCATTTGCCCACTTTCAAGGGTATTGCAATACACACATGGGAGCGGGTTAAAGCCTATGCCATAAAGGCCGGCGTAATCATATTCCCGTGCTGCGTAGTGCTTACTTTGATGATGACGTTCGACTGGACATTCTCTGTTGTGGATGACCTTGGCGATTCGATACTAGCGTCTGTCGGCTCGTGCTTCGCCTGGTTCCTCGCGCCGTTGGGATTCGGCAACTGGCAGGGGGCGGCGGCTTCGATTTCCGCCGAAATCGCGAAGGAACAGGCTACCGCAACCTTGGCCATGGTCGCTGGCGGAGATGGTTCAGGAGCGGCGAACATATTCACCATGTTCAAAACATGGGGGGGCGCCAACTTCAAGGCTGTGGCGCTTTCATTCATGCTTTTCAACCTGTTCATACCTCCATGTATTGTTGCCGTGGTCGCCACGTTCAAAGAGATGGGAACAAAGGCGTGGGGCTGGTTCGCCATGGCTTTCCAGCTGTTTGTGGGCTATACTCTTGCGCTAAATGCTTACCAGATCGGTGCGCTTGCGATTTCGGGAACATTCGGTGTTTGGACGTGCATCACATTCGCCATAGACATTTTCGTTCTGTGGGCAATATTCCGTCCTATGCCTAAACAAGTGCAAAACACGGAGGAATAGCATATGGCATCCGTTGTGGCGACTGTGGCGATTATCGTCCTTGCCGTGCTCGCATGGCGGCACGGCAAGAAGAAGGGTACGTGTTCTGTATGCTCCTGCGGCGGCTGCAAAAGCCGTTGCGCCTGCCATGCGGGTGGACCTGCCGCAGGACAAGGTGCTGAAGTTAAGTGAAATATTCACAATATCGCGATAAACACATCGAATCGCGGCAATAAGCAGTAAGGAAGCACTTCGTTGGCGCAACATTTAATTCGCCGGCGAGGTGCTTGAATTTCGGGCGGGAAAATGGTATAATTTCCAACCTATCATGAACACAGAAGATTTATGCCCCTGCAAGTCAGGTAAGAAGTTTGGCGAGTGCTGCGGCCCGGTGATTTCGGGCGAAAAAAAAGCAGATACTCCCGAGGCGCTCATGCGTGCACGCTACTCGTCGTACGTGACAGGCGACATATTGTTTTTAAAGTCGAGCGCTACGGCCAAGGTCCAGGCCGAGTTTAACGAAGAAGCTTCCCGCGCATGGAGCAAAGCCGCCCGTTGGCACGGGCTCGAGATTATATCGACCGACAAGGGCGGTCCCGGCGATGATATGGGCGTCGTGGAGTTCCGCGCCACTTACACCGCCAACAACGAATTTTGCAACCACCATGAGGTTTCCACTTTCGTCCGCGAGCCGGACGGCTGGAAATTCGATGATGGCCAGCTTATCGGCGAGAAGCCTATGGTCCGCGAGTCGCCCAAAGTAGGCCGCAATGATCCATGCCCTTGTGGAAGCGGGAAAAAATACAAAAAGTGTTGCGGCCGGGAGGCATAGCCAGATGTCGCCCAAAGCTTTTCTTTTCGATTTCGACGGTACCTTGATGGATACCGAAGCCGTCTGGACGCGCGCTATAGTCGATATGGTGGTTTCACGCGGCGGCAGGGCCTCTTTCCGTCAAGTTCTCCCGAACGTGATCGGACGGAACTGGCTTGACATCGATCGTTGGCTTCATGCGAATTTCCCCTGCCTGGGCGAGAGCTCCGCCATGCAGGACGCCATAGAGCTGCGAAAACACTACAACCGGCGCGTCAACGGCGATCCGCGGTCGATGCGCATCAATTCTTCGCTCGACTTCTACAAGAAGGCTTCCGAGATTGCGCCTTGCGCAATTGTCACCGGCTCGCCGCGCGAGGACGTGGCGGCTCTGATAACCATGTGCGGCCTCGCCGACCGCACGGCGTTCGTTCTCGGCGCAGGCGAATACGATCACGGCAAACCATCTCCGGACGGCTACCTCAAGGCCGCCGACATACTGGGCGTATACCCAGAGGATTGCGTTGTGGTGGAAGATTCCGCAGTGGGGGTTCAAGCAGGCGTGAACGCCGGCATGCGCGTTATAGCATTGAATCGCCACAGCGATTTCCCGCAGGCGTTCTCCGGCCAGACTTGGCTCGTGAACGACTTGGCGGAATTCGATTTCGCCAAGGAGTTCGGCCAATGAGCGCCGACAGGAATTTCGATCGCTGGTATGCGGCAAAACACGCGCGCGTACTGATGATGCCCGTGAACAAGCTCGAGACGTTCGGTTCGACGCTTGTGAACTACCATGTCATTTCCGAGCTGGACGACTATCCAGGCAAGATCCGCATACGCGAAGGCCGCCTTGAGGCCCATCCGCCGCTTGTGATCGCGCCGGATGTGAACAGCATCACCACGGAAGGTCTTGGCAAAGAGGCGCGCGAATTCCTGAACTATCTTAGAGACCACGAGGACAACTTTCGCATATTGCGCTACGGCTACCATTTGAAGAGCGATAGATTCTCCGAGCAGATCGTGACCGACTCGCTCTCGGCGGTCACGGAGCGCGTCAAGGCGCACGTAAAGGCCAGCGGCGACAAGTTCGCGGCGGTCGTGCAGGGCGTCGACGAGCCGTGGGACGTGGCTCTGGTTGTCCTGTGGCAACGCGAAGTGGAGCGCTCGGCGGCGAAGAACATTATGGAGCTGAGCAAGAAAGGCAAGCTTTTCTAAAGGATCAAAATCATGGAACGAAGGACCAAGGTTATTGCAATAGCCAACCAAAAAGGCGGCGTGGGCAAGACGACCACTGTCGTCAATCTGGCTGCCGCGCTTTCGGCGAGAAGAAGGGCCGTGCTTGTGGTCGATTTGGATCCACAGGCCCATGCCACACTGGGGTTGGGGCTGGAGAAGATCCAGGGTGGTTCGATCTATCCTGTCTTGCTCGGCGAAAAACCGATCGAGGACGTAATTCAGCCGACAAAGTGGAACAATCTGAATGTAATTCCTTCCGAAGTGGATTTGGCGGGCGCAGAGCTCGAGTTCGGTGCAAGGCCGGACCGCCTTGAGATGATCTGCAACGCTCTCAAGCCGGTCAAGGAAGCTGGCGCGTTCGACTACATAATTCTCGATTGCCCGCCCTCGCTCGGCATAGTCATGACAAGTACGCTTGTGGCCGCCGATGGCGTGCTTATCCCTATTCAGGCGGAATTTCTCGCCATGGACGGTTTGGCGCTCATCACTTCGTCGATCGAGCGTATCCGCGCGGCGGCAAATCCTGGGCTGGAATTGAACGGAATCGTGTTCACAATGGTGAATTCGCAGGCCAAGCTCACGCAGGATGTCATAAACGAGGTCCGTGCGCATTTCGAGGACAAGGTCTATGAAACGACCATCCCGCGCAACATCCGCGTTTCGGAAGCTCCATCTATGGGGGTGCCTGTCGTGTTTCTCGATCCGCGCTCGAAAGGCGCCGAAGCGTACAAGGCGTTCGCCTGGGAGTTCATGGCCAAAAACCCGACGCGCTTTGAAACGCCTGCGGCAAAACCGGCCGTGAATGCGCCTGCATCGGCAGAGAAAGATTCCAAAAACGGCGCGCCGGAAGCGAAACCCCAGGGGAACGAGGAGCTAGGTGTGAATGAAAGCCTCAGTCATAATTCCGCACCGCAACAGCCAAGCGACGCTGTCGCAGGCGCTTGAGTCCGTCCGCCTGGCTTCTGCCGGTCTCGAAGTCGAAATCATCGCCGTCGAGGATGTGGAAGGCCGAGGCCCGTCGTGGGCGAGAAACCGCGGTCTCGAACGTGCGCGTGGCGACGTGGTCTTTTTCGTCGATGCGGATGACGAAGTAGAGGCCGAGTTTATAACCCTTCCCCTTGAAGCGCTTCGCCAGAGCTGTGCGGACATGTGCTTTTTCACATACGAAGGCGGGCCGGCGCTTCAGGCCGAAACCGTTTCAGGCAATGCCGCCGTTCGCGAAAAATACCTACCGGCGTTTTTCGGGTATTCGTTCGATGATGTAAGACGATGGAATTCGCTGGGATGCCTTGGCGCGAGAAAACAGCTTGGCCAGGTTTGGCGTTGCGCATACAAAAGGGAATTCCTAGACCGACATGCGATCCGGTTCGACGAATCCATGAGTTTCTACGAGGATGCCGCATTCCTCTCCAACTGCGTAGCGTTTTCGGAAAAGACCGTATCAATTCCATGCAGTCTATACCGCTACAAGCCGCGGCCGGGTGGAAATCTTGCGAGCGGTAGCGGTTCGCGCCGGCACTGGCAGTACAAGTTTGCCGTCAAAGACTTCCGTGAACGTCTGGATGCCGCATGCGGCGGCGAAATCTGGAAATATTGCGAAGCGAGTTGCGTGTTGACGCTTTTGGAAATGGCATCGCTCGGCCTGCGTGCAGGGCTCCCGCCGGGGGAATGGCTTTCCGGGCTTTGGCGCTATGCCGGCGATCCTCGAGTCAGGCGCGCGCTGCGCGATTTCCCGCTGTCATGGCGCCATCCGGCTGCCGCCGCAGGCGTATTAATATGGAGGCTTGTTGCTAGATGAAACTGACTGCTGTCATAACCACTAAAAACGAAGAAGAGAATATCGCCAACTGCATTCGCGCATTCGACGCTTTCCGCAACGAGGTCGAAGTGGTTGTGGTGGACAATTTTTCCGGGGACCGGACCAGGGAAATCGCCGAATCGCTCGGCGCGAAGGTGTACGAAAAGGGTCCTGAACGCTCGGCGCAGCGCAATTACGGCTGGGCCAATGCAAGCGCCGATTGGGTTGTTATTCTCGATGCGGACATGATCCTGCCCGCCGGTACGATCCGCGAAATGCTCGCTGCGACCTCGGGCGAAATGCAGGCATACTGGGTGCCGGAAGTCCGCACCGGGCAAGGTTGGCGCGTGAAGGTGCGCAACTTCGAGCGTTCATTCTACGATGGCACGTGCATCGATGCGCTCAGGCTGTTCAAGAAGAGCCTGCTGCAGGAAGTCGGCGGCTACGATGTGAACCTCATCGCTGGACCCGAGGATTGGGAGCTCGATATAAGAGTCATCGCCACCGGTGCGAAGTGTGCAGTCCTCAAGGGCCACCTGATCCACAACGAGAAAAGCCTAACATACAAGAAGATGCTGCAGAAGAAGGCATACTACACGAAGTCCTTCGCGGCATACCGCGCAAAATGGACCAATCATCCGGCAGTGCGCAAGCAGTTTTCGCCGTGGTACAGGTTCGTTGGCGTTTTCATGGAGCATGGCAAGTGGAAGAAGGTGTTGCGCCACCCTGTGCTTTTCGCTGGCGTGATCTTCGAGCGTTTCTCGGTGGGCGTCGTATATCTTGCAAACAGGGGGAAGAATCACAATGGCTGACGGAGACTACGAAAGACCTGAAAAGCGCCAGTCCGAGCTGAAACGCCTTGAGCGCATAATCGCACAATCCCGCAAGGACAATAATTCGACTAGCAATTTTCACGCTTAAATGGTATAATGTACGTGCAATGAACAAGATGATATTGGCCATACTTGTGCTCGGGAGCCTGTCGGCATACGCCGACAAGCAGCCGTTTGAGCGTTATCAGACGATTATAGACCGCATGCCCTTCGGCCAGCCGCCGGTCGGTTTCGACCCTACCAAGAACCCGGACGAGGTGGGCAAGAACGATTATCCCACCGATGCCCAGCTTACGGAGGAACAAGAGGCCATACAAAAAGCCGTTCAGTTCAGCGTGATAAATGTCGAGCCCGATGGAACCGTCCGTGTCGGATTCAGCGACAGGAGCGATCCCGGTACGCCGCGCCATTATTACATGAGCGTCGGCGAAGAAAAGGGTGGATGGGTCGTCAAGGCTGCAGACGCCGCAGCGAAATCGATGACCATCGCCAAGGATGGCGTCGAAGTGGCGTTGAAGCTGGGCGAGAATTCCGGAGGCGACGCTTCTGCGACAGTCGCCAAGGGCAAGACAATGCGTGCCTCTGCCGCCGGCCAGTCCGCGCCTTTGCAGACACGCAGCGCACTGCTCAACAGGCCGCTGCCGGCGACGGCCGGCTCCGGTTTGCAGGGTGGCCCAGAATCTTTCCGCGGCAGGCGCGCGCGCAAAGAGGAGGAGCAGCGCATGGAAGAGGAACGCCGCGCCGAGGCGGAGGCCAGGGCGGAAGAGCGCCGCAGGCAGGAAGAAGACGACAGGGCGGCCCGCGAGCAGGAGCGCGCGGAGCAGCGCGAACAGCTCAAGGCCATTCAAGATGAACTTCGCCGGGCAAGGGAAGAACAGCAGGCCGCGCAAGCTGCGCGAGAAGCCGCTTCAAACGCCGCAGACGACGGCGACCAGGAAGAAGAGGAAGAATAACACCGCATTCGGGGGAATTCCAATGGTAAAAACGACGTTCGAACAATATCGCGGCGAGTTGCTCAAAACCGGCGGCTACACCACGCCGGAAGAGCGGCGCAGCCCTGTAAGGGCAAAGCCTGGCGCGTTGACCACGCTGCGTTTCTCGCTCCGCGCGAGCAGGGTATTTCCGCTTTGCGCGCTTTACGAGCTGTTCGGCATGCTGACGCAAGAGCGATGGGCCCGTTTCTGCTTTTCGACCGTCCAGGTCGCCGAGGCCATGGGAATGAACGTGCTTGTCGAAGGTTTCAAAAACCGCGCAGGATACGATGGCCCGGTCATCTATCTTTGCAACCACATGAGTACGTTCGAGACCATTCTTTTGCCGACCATCCTGCAGGCCTACGGTGATTTCAACACGGTCGTGAAAGCGTCGCTCTCGCACCTTCCTTTCCTTGAAAAGGCGGCCGTCAGCATTGGCCTGGTGCCTGTAAGCAGAAAGTCCCCCAAAGAGGATTTGATGAACATTCTCAAGGTCGGCGTAGACTGTTTGAATTCCGGCAAGAGCTTCCTCGTTTTCCCGCAGGGCAGCCGCGAAAAGACGTTCAGCAGGCGCATGTACTCTTCCATCGGCGCGAAGCTTGCCGAGCGCGCCAAGGTGCCCGTCTGCCCGATTGTAGTGGATACGCGCTGCCAACCCACGAGAGAAAAGGGTCTGCTGGCGAAGGTGTTCAAGGATTTCGGACCGGTCGATACTTCCAAGGACGTGCGCTGCTGCTGCGGTCCCATGATCCGCGCGGAAAAGTCCCGCGAGATGCACGAAGCCGCTTTCGACTGGATGGCGGGCAAGCTTGAAGATTGGGGATTGCCGGTCGAGAGGTGACGAAATGGCTGATGCAGATATAAAAACGCCCCCTTACAGCCCGGAAGCCGAGAAGTCGGTGCTGGGCGCAATCATGGCGGATGCGTCTTCGCACGATGGCGACCGCGTGTTCGACATGTGTCTCGCAAAGGGCGTGCGCCCGGATTCCTTCTTCGACCCGCGGAACAGGCTCGTGTTTTCCACGATGCTCAGCCTCAACCGTAATGCGAATCCGCTGGACGTAAATGCGATCATCACCGAGCTGAAGCGCACCGGCGGATACGACACGATCGGCGGCCCCGGCTATCTTGAAGGCATTGCCTACGATACGCCAATCGTCACCCACGCGGAGTACTACATAAACATTCTGCAGCAGAAGCACCTTCGCCGGCTGATGATTGAGACGGCCAAGAAGACGATTGAAAACTGTTACGACGAAAAAGACCATGAAGATCCGCAGGCTGTCCTAGGCGAAGCCGAAAAGAGCTTCCTCGAGATCAGCACCAACAAGACCGACACGATGACCTGGGGCGATGCCGTGGAGTTGAGCTTCCAGCGGATCGATTCGCTCTTCAACTCCAACAGCAAGAAGCTCGAGGGCCTCTCGACAGGCCTCACTCACCTCGACGAGAAGATACAGGGCTTGAAGCCGGGCGAAATGATCGTAATCGCGGCGCGACCGTCCGTCGGAAAGACGTCTCTTGCGATGAACATAGCCGAATGCGTCGCGCTCGGGCAGGACATGAACGGAATGCCCGTGAAATCCGACGGCGGCAAGCAGCATCCTGTGATGATATTCTCGCTCGAGATGCCCATTGAAGCCCTTACGAAGAGGATGGTCGCCGGCCGTGCCCACATTAACACCTGGATGCTGAACCGTGCCATGTATCCGAGGGAGCAAAGGCGCCAGCTCACCAGCAATCTTTTCACCGTTTGCGGCCAGCTCAAGAACGCGCCGATATACGTGGACGACACGGCCGCGCTTGACGTCATGGATATGCGCGCCCGCGCTAGGCGGGCGAAGAAAATGTGGGGCATAGAGCTGATAGTCATCGACTACCTGCAGCTCTGCAAATGCTCCGAGAAGGCCCGCCAGAGCCGCGTAATTGAGGTGAGTGAAATATCGCAGCAGATCAAGGCGATGGCCAAAGAGCTCAAGATTCCGGTGATCGTGCTTTCCCAGCTTTCCCGTGCCAACGAACAGCGCGGCGACAAGCAGGAGCGACCGAAGCTCTCTGACCTTCGCGATTCCGGCGCGATCGAACAGGATGCCGACGTGGTATTCCTGTTACGCCGCCCGTCCCGCACGCCCACCGACAAGGATTCGGGCGACAAGACCTTGGCGATAATCGACGTGGCCAAGAACAGAAACGGCGAGATCGGCGAAGTGAAGGTGAACTTCTTCTCGGAGTTTACCCGTTTCGGCGACAGGGAAATAGAACACAAGGAAGAAGACCATTTTACCACCAGCGAGCCGGAGCCGCAGATGATGCAGGGCGAGTTCCCGCCGAACCTCGACCCGCTGGCGTAATACATCATTCTATAAAGGACAAGGAGGTGTTGGCCATGAAAATACTTGTAGTCGGATCGGGCGGCAGAGAGCATGCGATAGCGTGGCGTCTTTCCAAAGACCCCGGGAACCACCAGTTGTTTTGCGCGCCGGGCAATGCGGGAACCGCAGGAATCGCCGAAAACCTTCCTCTTGCCGCGGATAACATCGAAGGCCTGGCGCGTTGGGCGCGCGAGAACAATCCGGACCTTGTGGTCGTGGGCCCGGAAGCGCCGCTCGTGAAAGGCCTTGTCGATGCGCTTGCGAGCATCGGCATACCCGCGTTCGGCCCGGTGGCGGCGGGGGCGAGAATAGAGGGCAGCAAGCGTTTCGCCAAGGAAATCATGGATGCGGCAGGCGTCCCGACTGGCAAGGCGCAGGTTTTCACCGACCCCGCCCTGGCGAAAGCCGCGCTGGAATTCTACGGCCTGCCTGTGGTGATCAAGGCGGACGGGCTTGCCGCGGGCAAAGGCGTAGTGGTGGCCGAGACCCAGGAACAGGCGTGCGCCGCAATCGACGACATGCTTGTGGACAACAAGTTCGGCGAAGCCGGCGCTCAGGTGCTAGTGGAGGAATTCCTCGATGGCGAAGAGTGTTCCATACTTGCGCTCACCGACGGCGAGGAAGTGGTGCTCCTTCCTTCTTCGCAGGACCACAAGCGCATTTTCGACGGCGACAAAGGCCCCAACACGGGCGGCATGGGCGCGTATTCTCCCGCTCCGGTCGTTGAAGATGGCATGCTGGATTTCATAAAGGAGCGGATAGTCCGCCCGGTCGTGCAGGAGCTGAAGAAGCGCGGCATAGTCTACCGCGGCATACTCTACGCAGGTTTGATGATCACGCCGGAAGGGGGCAGGCTCGCCAAGAGCGGTTCGCGCATAAACGTAGTGGAGTTCAATGCGCGTTTCGGCGACCCCGAGACGGAGGCTGTTTTGCCGAGGCTCGGCGGCAGTTTCGCCACGGCACTGGCGCACGCGGCCACCGGCAAACTCAAGCCGGAGGATGTTGTCGTGAAGTTGGGTTGCGCCGCCACGGTAATACTGGCGTCCGCGGGCTATCCAGGCAGCTACGCCAAAGGCAAGACCATTTCCGGTCTTGGCGAAGACGTCCCCGGCACGACAGTGTTCCATTGCGGCACCAAGCTTGACGCCGCAGGCAATACAGTGACATCGGGCGGCCGCGTGCTTTCGGTAACGGGCGAGGGGGCGACTTTGCGCGAAGCCGTAGATGCGGCCTATGCAAGGGCGGAGAAGATTTCCTTTGAAGGCATATGCTTCCGCCGCGACATAGCGCACCGCGCATTTGAAAGAACATCCATTTAAGCCAATACAACCAATAAAAACAGGAGGCACAAGCTATGACACATTTGCTTGACGATGCTTATTTAAAGCCGTTTGAAGCGGCGATACGCGGCCGCGCCGACCATGCGCGCGCCAGGGCTGCAGAGTTGACCGGCGGCAAACAGTCCCTGTCGGACTGGGCATCCGCCCACGAATACTACGGACTGCACAAAACCCCGGAATGCTGGGTTTACCGCGAATGGGCGCCGAACGCCACCAGCATGTGGCTCGTGGGCGATTTCTCGCAGTGGAAAATCGATCCGCGCTTCGAATGCTCCCGCATCCCGAACAGCGACGTATGGGAAGTGAAAGTGGATCTGCCGCTGATCAAGCACGGCGACAACTACAGGCTCGAGATGCGCTGGGAGGGCGGCCACGGCGAAAGGTTGCCGGCGTACGCGAGATACGTCGTTCAAGACGAGCAGACCAAGCTCTTCTCCGCGCAGGTCTGGGATCCGCCTTCGCCTTACCAGTGGAGGTTTGAAACGCCCAAGCGCGCAAAGATGCCTTTCATCTACGAAGCGCATGTCGGCATGGCCGGCGAAGAGAAGAAGGTCGCCTCCTACACTGAATTCCGCGACCGTATTCTGCCGCGCGTCAAGAAGGCCGGCTACGACACCGTCCAGCTCATGGCGATA
>Ga0310786_10011397_pt1 | contig 11094 bp, 5 predicted proteins | sample AusTroGonzalo_MG_FD_203881 | JGI IMG/M metagenome (GOLD analysis project Ga0310786, IMG submission 203881) | Bovine rumen microbial communities from tropical cattle in Woodstock, Queensland, Australia - Gonzalo_03 (v2) (version 2) | ecosystem: Host-associated > Mammals > Digestive system >...
CCGAGACCACCGACGAACTCCTCATCTCCATCGTAGGTCTGGCCTCCATCGAAGGCCCGCAGGAGCGCAACGACACCCTGTCTGTGCGCCGTGCCCGCGCCGTGGCCAACTACCTGAAGGAGAAGACCTATATCGGCCATCGGCACTTCGAAGTCATCGGCAAGGGAGAAGCCTGGGACTGGTTCCGTGCTCAGCTGGAAGCCGCCCCGGCCGGCAACGAAAAACTGCTCGATATCCTGAATACGGAAGCCGACCCCGACAAACGCGAGCGCCTCATCAAGGCCGATACCAAGCTGTACAAGCAAGTTAAGGAGACATTCCTGGCCGACCAGCGCAACTCCGGTTACATCCGCGTGTATTACGGCAATAAGCCGGATCCCGTGACTGCCCAGTGGAACGGCGCCGTGACGGATTTGCTCAAGGCCAAGCGCTACAGCGATGCCGTGGCAATGATGGAGGCCGATCCTGTCCTGCTGTCCCGCGTGGAGGCCGATGCCGAAGCTGCCAACGCCTACGGCATAGCGCTGTACTTCACCGCGCTGGACAAGCACGACGCGCAGGCCGAAGCCCGCGCCATCGAACTCCTGAAGAAAGCTGCCCGCGACGGTTCCGTGGCAGCACGGGAGAACCTGAAAGGCATAGAAACCTACGGCCCCGCCCGCAAGGAATACGAGGCCTGGAAAGAACTGATGAACGAATAATATGCAGCTACGCTTCAAATATGTCATCCTTACACTGCTGGCGGCGGCCTTTACGGGCTGCGCGCTGGTAGACGAGGACATGCGTGACTGCGAGACCGACTATCATATCAATTATGAGTTGAAGCTGGTCACCAATATTTCCACGGAAATCCAGACACAGCTGGGCATGGATACCAACGTAGAGGTTGCCACGGCCCTAGAGACTTATTTTCTCAATGTCTTCAAGGACTATGCGCACGATGTAAATCTTTCTTTCTACGACGTAAATGCGGATTCCCTGCGACTGCACCACGAAACCCACGTGATGAACGCCAATCAGTCCAGTTATACCCTGTACATTCCTGTACGGAAGTATATGCATGTGGCTGTGGCCAATCTGGACGAAACGCCCGGCGTGCATCTGACCGGAGACGAAAAATGCCATACCGCCGCCCTGATGCAGGAGGTTCGTGATACGGTGGAGTCCTATAAAACCGGTATATTTACCGCCCGTCTGGACATGGATATCAAGGAAGGTGTCAATCAGGCATTTGACGTTCATCTGTATACGGTGAACAGCGCACATGCCATTTTGGTGGACACCCTGGGCAGCCATATCAAGGGCATCCGGGTTTACGCCTCGGACTTCGCCACAGGCTTAAACCTGGCCGACAGTACTTTCCGATACACGTATACACCCGTTGTCCGCACGGAAAAAGTGGAGGTGGGGGACACCCCCGGCAACCCGTTGTGCTATGCCGCCGTTACCCTTCCTTCCCGTATGTCGGCCGAAACCAAGGCGGCCGATGAAGCCATTTGGCGTTATAAAGTTTACACGGATCTTCCCGACGGATCCGTCACCGAAACCATCCTGGGCGTCAAGTTCCCTGTAGAGGCCGGCCAGGTGAAGCTGATCAAGTGTTCCGTTGACACAGACGGGGCCATTGTTCCTTTGTCCGTGTTGGTGGGAGCCAGTGTTACCACAGACTGGAATCCGGGATCGGACTGGGATATAGAAATTTAAAACAATTTATAACACTTTAACATTATGAGAAAACAGAGTAAATGGGTGCTTGTGAGTGCGGCTGTACTCGCAGTTATCGCCTGCCAGAGAGAGGAGTCCATTACGGATGTATCTTCCAAAGGCATCAAGGAAGTCACTACGGAGTTCATCCTGAGCGTGGCTACGAATGCTCCCCAGACCAAGATGTCGTCCGACGTCGTTCAGAAGTCTGGTTCCTTCCGTGGTATAGACGATTCAAAGCTTATCACGTACAATATGACCATGCCCGCAAAGACGGACACCCCGTTTGTGTACAAGACAGCTGCTCCGGCTGCCGAAACATTCAAATTGTTCGAGCTGGGATCCCTGTATAGCCAGGGCCAGGTAGACCTTGACAAGAACGAAGACGAGAGTTCCCGCCGCGTGATGCAGCTGAAGCTTCCCATCGGAACCAATGCCGTGTTGCTTTACGGAAAGGCCCCCAAATCCCAAAACCGTTCAGCTTTAAGTCTTGACGAGACCAATGGTGCCACTAAGATGAGTATCTCCACTACGCCCAGCGAGACCATGTTCTCTGCTACAAAGATCTTCAAGGATGATGACGTGGTTCAGTCGTACGACGCTACCGCGCGGCTGATGATTCTCGCCATCAACCATATTATGGGCGCTTCCGTGGATGAACTTTCGTCAACGGAATCTTACATGGGTTATAGCTCCCTTCCCGCCCTTGCTTGGATCGATCTGGGTAAGCAGTATGAGATTAACCATGGTATCCATAGCCGAGCCCACGGAACGCCTTCTGAACTGAATACGCTGGAAGATGCTCTGGGTAAGGCCTATTCTGTAGGTACCTACATCAACCCCAACGAATACCGTGCCGGTTCTTCCAAAGCCATCCGTCAGATGGTGAGTGATATGTATGCTGTGATTTCCGCCGCCAGCGTGGTGGACGTTACGGATGCCAGGATTGCTAATGCCAAGCGTTTGGCCGCTCAAATCATGTTTATTGCCAGTGTTTTCTTCAAGGAAGATTTCACTTATGAGTCGATAGATGATATCAAAGCCGAGGTCTTAAATCATCCGGAGTATTTTCATATTACGGAAGAACAGTGGAATGATACCAAAACCGGATATGAAGGTGCTGCCGATCTGAACGGCTATCCTTTCGAAGATTTCGGGATTCCTGAGGGTGCTGCTCAGCTGGCTTTTGCAGACGGTGAAGGCGAAAGCTGGACTTTCAGCTACCTGCATCCCAACAAGCCGCTGGTGAATCCCACTATGGAGAGTTTCGAACCCAGAAAGTATCTGTATCCCGCCGAACTCCTCTATTACGTGAACAGCCCCATCCGCACCACCTCCAGCGTGGTGACCACGGGCAGTTATCCCAACGGTGCCAGCCCTTGGATGAAGAAGGCTTCCTGGACGGGAGGCGGTTGGGCACTCCCCGGACAGGTAAGTTCTACCACCACCGGCGTGGCCGTTCGCTATAACATCAATTACGGTGTGGCGCTGCTCAAGACAAAGGTGGATTATACCGCAGATGCAGTCAACAACGGTATGTATGATAACCGTGCTGCATTGACCGAAGAAGCGACTGACCGTAATATTTTGGTTCAAGATGCCGACATTACCCTCCGCGGTATTCTGGTGGGTGGCGTGAATCCCCGTATGAACTGGCAGTTCACCAGATACTATACGGCAGCGGACACTCCCAGCGCACTCAATGACCTGTCTCTGTTCGACGGCGTAATTTACGATCATGCCTTATATGGCACCACCACCGTTCCTACCACGGACCAGTATACGCTGGTGTATGACAACTACGACTCTTCAAAGGCCGATGACGCGATTCAGCGTGATGTCTATGTGGCCCTGGAATTCGTGAACAACGGTGATGACTTCTGGGGCAGGGACAACCTTATCAGAAACGGTTCCGTATTCTATCTGGTGGGCCAGCTGAGCCCTGTGGCCTATGACGCCACCGAAAAGCCCAACGGTACCCAGTCTACAATTGATTGGCCCGACGATCACCAGATTCCGCCGCTGTACGGTGTGAATGGAGAAGCCGTGCCGGATGGAAAGGTAATGGGTCATTCCAAGAGGATCCCCCGCGTGTTTATTCAGGATTTCATGACCTCCGTTGTCTTCCGCCTGGGCATGAATTCCCTCAAGAAGGCGTATTATACCGTTCCCGACCTCCGTTCTTCCACCATGTCCCTGGGACTTTCCGTAGATCTGGAATGGGAAACCGGTTTCACCTACGACATCGAAATCTAAGCCGCGGTTTTGCGTAATCGTCCGCTCATAGGACCCATACTGCTTACGCTGCTCACTTTGGGCGCCTGTACCGTCAGGAATGACGGATGGGCGCCCGGAGCGGCGGAAGAGGTCTCCGTGGACCTTGCCTTGGGAGTGGGCGGTGACAGTGCCACCAAAGCCAGCATTTCCGATATCACTGAAATGAACTCCGAGTTTCGTGGAATGACTGGCGTGCGTGTGGTTCCTTTCTTTACAGGCCTTGGAAACACGGTGAAGACGGGTGACCAGGCCATTGGCTATGCCCGATCCATGCCGGATATAACAGGCGGACCGGAAGACACGGAGGTGTATGACGGCTACGAGTATCACAGTGGGCTTCTGGAGCAAAGCCACGCCCACCTGTATCGCGGCAGGGAGTTCCTCCTCCCCGCTACCACAACGGCCCTTCTGGCCTATGGCCGGGCAACGGATGTGGAAGCCGCATCGGAAAGGGCCGCGAAGCAGCGGAATGGCTCGCTGGTGGAAGCGGGGTGGGAAATGGCCGAAAGTATTCTCAATACGTCGGACATAAGTTTCTCTCCCGATGCCATTTACGGGGACGATATCGCCTCGGTGGCGGGTGAGATGGCAGGTGAGCTCTCCAAGGTGGCCAAAGCCTTCGCGAAAGTGAAATACTATTATTCCTATCAGGACCACTTCGTGGAAGATTATGCCCAGTTGAGTTGGCTGGAAGTGCTTCCCGCCGATTGTTCCGTTCTCGCCGATGCCTTTATGGCCTTTGTGTCCGATACGGGATATGGTCCTCAGCTGATTCCGGGCGCGTACGTCAATCTCCTTTGGCGCCTGAACACCCTTTCAGCCGTTCTCGCTACGTTTGACAGTGACACCATGGTCACTCAACACGACATGGTGATTCAGCACGACGGCATCGATACCTATATTTATGCTGGTAAAGAACTTACGAAGGGTTATCTGTATGACGCCCTCTGTGAACAGCTGAAAAGCGCGGTTACGGCCTGCAAAAAGGCCCTGGCCGATGATTATAGTGAGTATCCCCAGTCGTTTGGCTTCCCTTCGGGGGCATCTTTCCTGCTTTGGAACGGAGCGGCCTTCCAGGCCGTGCCCGAAGCCCTGGATGGATGGATTCCGGCCACGCAGTACTGCTATATGCCGTCCCTTTACTATTATGTGAATACGCCCATAAGCACTTCCACCAGCAGTTTCATATACGAGCATTATCCCGGAAAGACCTGGCCCGAGATTGTCTATATGCACAAGTCGGGCAAAATGATAACTTCCAGCACCCGCGTGATTGTTCTGGACAAGCCCCTGCAGTTCGCGTGCGGAAAGCTCACTGCTACCATCCAGGCAACCGTCAATCCCCTGCGCGACAGGGACGGTAAGAATGAGTTCACCTTGGACGCGTTCAGCACCGATTTCCCCTTGACCGGCCTTATTATCGGCGGGCAGTATAAACAGCGATACGACTTCTCACCGGTGGTAGATGAAGCGGAGGAGCAGGTCTATAGGGAGAGCTTTATGTACGATGCCCGTTTCTCCGGCATCCATGTCAATACCAGGCAGTCGGATCCTTTTTACACATTGGTTTTGCCCACGCCCCTGGAGCAGGAGGTGTACTTCTACCTGGAATTGAGAAACGACAGTGGCCGCGAATTCGTGGGCGCCGACGGTATTATCCCTGCCGGCAGTCGCTTTTACCTGGCCGGGAAGATTCCTTTCGATCCTTCTGAAGAGGAACGGGGCAAAGGCGTGAACCGCATCTTTATGCAGGATAGGAACACCATGCTTACCTATAGAATTACTTCGTTGCAAAACGCCTATTTATGCATTCCCCAGATGGGTAATCCGGGATTGTTATTGGGCGTTCAGACAAAGGTCAACTGGTTCTTCTCCTCTTCTTCTTATGTAGTTCTTGGATAATGCGTTGGAGAGGTTTCATACAGGGTTTGGCTGTCCTGGCGCTGCTGCTGCCGGGCTGCCGCCACGCCGAGCCTTCCACCCAGGTCCAGGAAGGCCCTACCCTGGAGGTGGCCATCCAGTTCCCGTATGTCAGTGCCACCAAAGGTAAGGAATTGGCCGCAACTGACCTGGAGAACAAAATCCACAGCCTGGCCATCTGGATATTCCGCTCATCCCCGGACCATACTCCGGTGGGAGAACCCCTCTTCCTTACCGACGAAGCCGATTTCCCGCCGGAGGGCGGTATCGGCCGCTATGAGTTCAGAGTAGACTGGAACTTTGTGAATACCCATCCCGACGTGGATGTGTTTGTTCTGGCCAACGCCGCATCCATTGGCTGTACGTTGAATGCCAGCTCCACTTACGATGATATTCTGTCTGCCTCCTTTGGCTACGAAAGTGACAGCAATGATATATTCGGGACGCATACCTATACCAGAAGCGTAGACCCCGCGAAGGGCCTTCCTATGAGCGGAACGAAAACCGGCTTGAAGGTATACGGCAGCGCACCTAAGATGAAGGTGGACCCTGTTACCCTGATACGTGCGGTATCCCGCCTGCGTATGGTCCTGTGCCGGACAGCCACAGACGAGGATTCGGAGGGCGAGGGGCAGGAAGAAAAGGTGAGCGTTACCGGGATTACGTTCTACAAGGATCAGATTCCCCTTAGGGAATATGTGTTCACCGAAGGGACCACAGGCGTTATACCCCCCTATACCTCCAAAGATTTTTATTTTGACGGCCCGAAGGAGGAAATCAAAAAGAATCCCGTACCCGAAGACCTGATTTATGTCAATCAGGACCCCGACGAATACCAGGCCATGCTGGACAAGGCCTGTAAGGACGGAACCCTCAATGATTTGGGCTATGTGTACCTGCGGGAAAGCGATAAACGCATCTTCGGCCGGGTAGACTATACAGTTAACGACAAAGGCGGTTCCAAAGAATTTGCCATGTCGGCCCCGGGAGACTTTGCCCGCAACCATACCTGGACGCTGTTAGCCTACTTTATGAGCGGGCGTAACCTGCAGGTGTCGTTGGTGGCGTCTCCATGGAGCAAGGGAGACTACACCGTAGATTTCTCCGGCCAGGCGGTGAGCGTGACCAAGAAATTCCGGATGGATGAACGCACTTGCGAGATCCCCCATAACGACGACGGTTCCATCAAGTACAGCAGTGACGGTTATATCGACGTTAAGCTGATACCGGGAACCATAGCCAAGGGAACCCTCTCCATTGCAACCCCCGTGGGTGGAACGCTGATGATTACCCCCCAGGGCGCCGCCTCGCTGTTTTCGGTGACGGAACACGCAACCATTTCCCCCGATAAGCACGGCGGGGAAATCACCATTGAGATTACCAGCCACGAGGGTATCGATATCGACACCTCCGAGCTGCCCGAATCGGAGACCACCCTTACCCTGTCATTCTCGGTTTCGGTACTGAATCGCGAAATTAACGCCAATTCCGAAATCATCGACAAAGACTACAGATACCGTTTCCACCTGTGATGTGTCGCCTGTCATATGGCTTTTTGCTGCTCCTGCTGCTGGTTTCCTGCCGCAGGGAAGACGTGTCGTGGATGGGCCAGCACCTGGATATTACCCTGGACTGCGCACCGGCGCTTGCCACTAAGGCCGAAGAGGATGAGGACAATATTTATCCGCAGGAGGGTGTGGATCGTCTGCTGCACGAGAACCTTCTTTCCTCGGTAGATCTGTTCTTCTATCCGGGGAATGAGGTTACCTCCGATGCTGTATACCACGTCTTTAAGAAATATGATGAAGGAAAGATCCGCAGCGACATTATGCGGCTGTCCCTGTCTTCCGATATCATTAACAGCGTCATTTTCCCCAGCCAGAATAACATTACGCAGTGCTATGTGTTTGCGGTGGTGAATTACCCGGGGGAGGAGCCGCTGGTGCCTCAGAATGAAAAAGGAGAAGATATTCTCACCGGGACCGCCCTGTCCCAACTGCAGGAGAAAACCGTTGCCACCGAATTCGTTAAGCCTGGTGGGGATGGGGAGTACAGTCATTATCACGCCAACTTCATGATGAGCGGCGGTTCGGTGATGACGCTGCGCGGCCGCAGCCAGATTCTGGCAGGGAGCGTGGCCATCGATTTGGACCGTTATGCCAGTAAAATGACCGTGGGCGTGAAGGTGGCGCCCCAGGTGGCCAAGGACAACGAAGTATGGGAGCCGATGTTGGAGAGTATGGAGATATACCTGGTAGATGCCGTTAAGACCGTCCGCCTGTCCGGAGAAATGCCGGAAGACCCGACTTACTTCGATTCTTCGAGTAATCCTATGCGGTTTATAGATATGGAAACGGGAGAGCCCATCTTCGATAAGGATGGAGACTATCTGCAGACTTATCCGTTCTATATGTACCCGCAGCGTTGGCTTTACGGTAACACGCAGTCTCCCAACAAAGAGCCTTACCTGAAACTGGTCCTTCCCTGGAAGCGCGTAATGGGCGGCTATACCCAGAAGCAGTATTATTATAAGATTTTCATTCCCGACGACTACCGGGAAGAGAACATTTGCAGCTTTGTGCGCAACAACTGGTATCACATTAATATAGACGTGAGCATTCTGGGATCGGAGACCGACGACGCCAAAGTGACGCCGGACGTTTCCTTCTATGTGGTGGACTGGCAGGACAAGAACATTGTGATCAAGAATGCCGATATCGGCAAGGCGCGCTACCTGTCCGTGGAAAGCGATTCGTACATTATTTATAATGAGCCACAAGCCCGGCTTTCTTACGTGAGTTCCCATCCGGTGATTATCAAGGATGACGCCGACGACCCTATTCGCGTGGGACGTATTTACTACGGCGACGAAAAAGAGAAAACTGAAACCCTTGGCGGTACGGTAACCAAAGCGGGTAAGAACGACATTTTCCCGGAAGGAACCCTCTACCTGAACTACAACAAGTCTCAGCGGGAGGCCCTTAACGGTGGGGAGGACTGGTTCAAGGACAAGGATTCGGCCATTGAGTTTACACATAATCTCAATAATAACTACAAAGACCGGACTTTTGACTATTCCTACTATGTAATCCACTTTGTTCTGGTGCACGCGGACCATCCCGAAAGTACGCAGTACCGCAAGGAACAGACGATTATCCAGTATCCGGGCATTTACCTGGACCGTACGCCCAATCCGGATGACATTGTAAATAGCGGAACAAGCTCTACCACTAAGCATGGTGGTTATGTCTATATCAATGATGATCAGTATTCTCAAACTGATTATGACCGCGACGCGAATCCAAATAATTTCTGGCGTGTGGTGTGCTACAACGGTGGCGGTACCGATATGTACAAGATCAGCGTGACGGTGCTGCCCCCCGACGAAGAAGGAACCGGTTTTATCATTGGAGATCCCCGTTCCAAGACCAGCAAGATTTACCATCCTAATGTCGAATATGTCGCGGCGCGTTACATCAAGGATGACAAAACGGTGTCGGCACCGAATGAGAAACGGGAACTCAAGTATTATTATCCCACGGATGAGAGTTCCCGCACGGAAAATATGATTGCTCCTTCCTACCGTATTTCCACCAAGCTCAGCGGTACGTACAGGGACACTAAAATCAGTAAGGAACAGGCCGAGTATCGCTGTGCAGCCTTCCAGGAAAGCGGTTTCCCGGCCGGACGCTGGCGCCTTCCCACGATGGCCGAAATCAGTTTTTCGGCCCAGTTGTCCGCTAACGGTGTGTTCACATACCAGTTCAGCAGTCTGTACTGGTCGGCCAACGGGGTGGTGAATGTGGACCAGGGAAAGGGTACGGTGACGCCAGAACCTAACAAACACGAAGGATTTGTGCGCTGCGTGTACGATTCCTGGTACTGGGGAGACGACAGGGTGTTGAATGATGATAACGGGATGCCTTCCATTTTTGTATGGGGAGATGAAAAGGTATATGCAGACTAGAAAATGGACATATCTGCTGACAGTGGCCCTTCTGGCCCTTGTCTCCTGCATTCGTGAGGAGGCACCGAAGGAGCGTGCCCCCCAGACGAGTGTGGAAGGGAAGAAGGTTCGGGTGGAATTCTCCACAGCCGGCGGAAAAGTTGTTCCCTCTACCAAGGGGCTGGACAACGGCGGTGACATATCCCATATGTATGTGGCGGTGTTCGGCAGTTCCGGTTACCTGAAAGAGTATGCCGAGGCCACTTTGGTCACAGCTCCTTCCGAGACGGATCCCTACTACACGTTTTCAGTAGATCTTACCATTACCGACAGCCCCCGAAAAGTTCATTTCCTGGGGAACGGCCCTTCGTCCCTGCCCTTCGGTTACGATACCGCAGTGATGCCCATCCAGATGTCCCGGCTCAATGACCAGCAACAGGGAGAGAAGGCATACTGGCAGATGATTGAGCTGCCCGACGGTATCCAGGCCAGGAGGGACACCCAGGGCAACTTCATAGACCAGGAGGGCAGACCGTATTATGTGACGGATGATAAGGGCAATATCATAGTAAATCCGGAATTTGACAAATTCGTCCTGGATCCGTCCCAGGAGGATTATTTCAAGGGGATACCCCTCATTCGCAACTGGGCTAAAATTGTGCTGTATACGCAGCCGGATTCCCATTTTACCCCCATCAGTTTTTCCGTCATCAATTATCCGTCCCGTGGCGCCATTGCCCCCTACAGCGGTAAGACGGGCTTCATACGCGATTACCAGGACCTGGATTTCCCCACCCTTCAGGGAATGGGATATCCGGCCAACCTGCCGGCAGGCACGGAGTTCGATACCAAAAGGCCCAGTGCCGATGATTTCAAGATTGGGAAGTACGAAGGTGGCATAGTTGTGTATGATGAGTCAAAAATACCTGAAGACGGTGACCGGGTTGCCATGGCGCTTCAGTCTAAACAGGACATAGATGACGGTAAAGATACCGAAGGACACGCGGTGTACCTGTATGAGCGCCCTGTTCCGTCCGAAAAGATACCGCCTACCTACGTTATCGTTTACGGGTATTACAATTATCCTTCCAAGGGAGAGCCTACAGACCCTGATTACGATCCCGGCGACCCGGATCACGCGGGATACTACTACTATAAGGTGGACCTGATGGATACGTTCAGGCACGAGAGCGGGGAGTGGGAGTCCAGCTATTATCCCATCTACAGGAACTTCAAGTACCAGATTT
>Ga0310786_10011399_pt1 | contig 11093 bp, 11 predicted proteins | sample AusTroGonzalo_MG_FD_203881 | JGI IMG/M metagenome (GOLD analysis project Ga0310786, IMG submission 203881) | Bovine rumen microbial communities from tropical cattle in Woodstock, Queensland, Australia - Gonzalo_03 (v2) (version 2) | ecosystem: Host-associated > Mammals > Digestive system >...
TTGCGAAGCAGCGACCCGTAGAGCTTGCATACGGTGCTCTTGCCCACGCCTGGATTGCCGGTGAACAGCGCGTGGAGCGACACATTGTGTGGCTCTGCCTCGGGGGCGAGCAGGGCGCGGCGCTGGTTGTAGCGGGTCATGGTGGTGAGGCGGGTGATCTGTTGGCGGATCTGCCCACAGCCTACCAGCCGGTCGAAATCGTGTTCGGGTGTGAGGGTGGGATAGCGCACTTCTACGCGGTGGTAAATATTGCATCTCCCCAGGATGTCGGGGTATTGGTCGTCCAGATTGTCGTACACCTCTTGCAGATGAGAGTCCAATTCCTCCCTCATGGCGTCTTCTGCGGAACCGCTGTATTCATGGCGTGGGGGATTGGCGTCGTCGGCGTAGAGGTCGTCGCCGACATCGGGATCTTCGAGCAGGGCGTTGGTCCTCTCCGGCGAGTAAGGGAGGTCGAACGGGTCGCCCCAACTGTCCAAATCCAAGTCATCGTCGTCATCCGAGTCGGAGGTGTCCGGGTGGTGGTCTTGCGGGTTGGAGTTGAAGAGCGTAGCCTCGGGACCTTCCAGCTTGCGCTTGAGTTCCAGCAGCACTTCGTCTTCGATTTCCTTCTGCGGATGACGCTTCCAGGGAAACTTTACCACAGGAAGCTTACCGCGCTGGTTATCAAAGTATTCTTGCATTCTCTTCATTACCTCGCGACCGTCCAGTTTGCGGGAGTCCTGAGCTTGGAGATTGTCTATTTCGTGCAGCTTGATAGGGGCGTCTTCGGGGTTGAGGTTGCCGATGGCTTTCACGTTCATGAGGGTCAGGTAGGGCTCGATGTCTTCGAGGTTGATCAGGTTGGAGAACGACAACAGCACACCGCGGATGTCGGGTATCGGACGCCTGATGTCCATGCGCGACATGCAGAGCAGCTTCATCACCTGGCGAAGGCGATAGATAGGGCTTACGCGGTTGCCGACCTCGGAGAACCATAGTGGTTCCTCGTCGTTGAAAGGTTCTTCGTCCATCAGCTCGTCGGGGTGAGTGACAATCGCGTCAATCATCACGACAACGATTTCATCATCAGAGATGTAGAGATAGATGCCATTGTGCTCAAATACTCCTCGGAGGAAAGAACACTCGCGCATGAAGACATCTTTGTCTTTAGCAAAGCGGTTCAGGAATGGCCAGATGCTGGTTTTGCTCTGTGCCTCAAATTGTTTCATCAGTTCCATGGCAGTGAGTCGGGTAAAGAGGTGACAACAGCAACAGCCGACTTTTATGTCAGCAGTTGTGCTTTTAATAGGGTTAACTAAGAGGGGGGTGAAAGGTTATTTCACTTTTACGGTCTTGTGTTTTCTGCGCAGCAAAGGTAGGCCAAATTCCTGATGTGGCCAAATTATTTCAATAGAAAATCGACGTGGAGGTTATTTTTATGCTCATCACTCCCACTCGATGGTGGCGGGTGGCTTGGAGGAGATGTCGTAGCAGACGCGGTTCACGCCGCGGACGTGGTTGATGATGTCGGTGGAGACGCGCGCCATGAAATCGTAGGGCAGGTGTGCCCAGTCGGCGGTCATGGCATCGGTGCTGGTGACTGCGCGCAGGGCTACGGGGTGTTCGTAGGTTCGCTCGTCGCCCATCACGCCCACGCTCCGCACGGTGGCCAAGAGGATGGCGCCGGCCTGCCATACCTTATTATATAATATCTCACCATCCTCGCACACGTATTCGCGCATGGCACGGATATAAATGTCGTCGGCTTCCTGGAGAATGCGCACGCGCTCGGGCGTGATGTCGCCGAGGATGCGGACGGCCAAGCCGGGACCGGGGAAGGGATGGCGGCTGATGAGATGCTCGGGCATTCCGAGCTGGCGTCCTACGCGCCGCACCTCGTCCTTGAAGAGCCATTTCAGAGGCTCGCAGAGCTGCAGGTTCATCTCCTTGGGCAGACCGCCTACGTTGTGGTGGCTCTTGATGACTTTGCCTGTGATGTTGAGGCTCTCAATGCGGTCGGGGTAGATGGTTCCTTGACCCAGCCAGCGGGCGCCCTCGACTTTCTTGGCTTCGGCATTGAAGACTTCCACGAAGTCGCGACCGATGATCTTGCGCTTCTTCTCTGGCTCTGTGACGCCGGCGAGGTCGGCGAAGAACTTCTCCGAAGCATCCACGCCGCGGACGTTGAGGCCGAGGCACTCGTAGTCGTGGAGCACATCGCGAAACTCGTTCTTGCGTAACATGCCATGGTCCACGAAGATGCAGGTGAGGCGGTCGCCGATGGCGCGGCTGATGAGCACGGCGGCGACGCTGCTGTCCACACCTCCGGAGAGGCCGAGGATGACGCGGTCGTTGCCGAGCTGTTCTTTCAGCTCTGCCACAGTGGTATCGACGAAACTGGCGGCACTCCACTCCTGGCGGCTGCCGCAGATGCCGACCACGAAGTTCTTGAGCAGCAGGGAGCCTTGTGTGCTGTGGAACACCTCGGGGTGGAACTGAACACCCCAGATGGTCTCGCTCCAATAGGCTGCATATTTGACAGACTCGGTGGAGGCGATGCACTGGAAGCCGTCGGGGATGGCGGTGATGGTGTCTCCATGGCTCATCCACACTTGCGAGCCTTTCTCGAAACCGTGGAACAGGGGATTGTCAAGGTCGATGGACGTGAGGTGCTGACGCCCATACTCGCGGGAAGGTGCAGGCTCCACGCGCCCTCCCAGCGTGTGGCTTATAAACTGTGCACCGTAGCAGATGCCGAGAATCGGGTAACGGCCACGCAACTGCGACAGGTCGATTTTGAAGGCCTCGGGGTCATAGACGCTGAAGGGCGAACCGCTGAGGATGACGCCAATTACATCGGGGTCATCGGCAGGGAACTTGTTGTAGGGCAGAATCTCGCAGAAGGTGTCGAGTTCGCGCACGCGACGGGCGATGAGTTGGGTGGTCTGCGACCCAAAGTCGAGGATGATGATTTTCTGCATAATGGGGGAGGGTTATGAGCCTTGTGGGAGTTGTAAGTTCTTGAGGAAGGTATTGGCATCTTCGAGCTGCTCTGCCTTGCCGGCATCCATGAAGCGGAAGTCGGGCTGCTCGTAGCCAATGAGCTGGTGTGTGTTGCAGATGTTCAGGTAGAACGTGATGATGGAGAACTTCTCGGGCATGGAGTCCATGAGCGGGAAGAGCTTCGGCGAGAACAGGTGAATGCCGGCAAAGGCCAGGGGCACGCCCAGCTGACCGCGCTGGTCGCCTGTCTGGGTGTTCTGCCATCCCGTCAGCCGATGGGTGGCGGGGGCAAACTGCAGCTGTCGGGGCGACTGCCGGGGCGATACCACAAGGGCTGCATCGATGTCCTCAGCCTGCTCGTAGGCAGCGTAGAAAGCGTCAATGTTGAGATTCGAGAGGATATCTACATTGTGGATGAAGATGGGGTATTCCGGCTCGAAGAGTGGCGCGGCGTGCTTGATGCCGCCTCCGGTGTCGAGGAGCAGGTCGCGCTCATCGCTGATGCGGATGTCGAGACCGAAGTTGTGGTTGGCTGCAAGGTCATCGATGATCTGCTGCCCGAAATGGTGGATGTTGACAACGATGCGCTCAAAGCCAGCTGCTTTCAGGCGCATGATGACATGGTGCAACAGCGGACGCCCCCCTATGGGAACGAGCGCCTTGGGCATTGTGTCGGTATAAGGGCGCAGGCGCGTTCCGAGGCCTGCGGCTAAAATCATGGCTTGTTTCATGCTGCAAATGTACGGTTTTTCATTGAATATGGCAACGTTTTTTGTGTGAAAAGTTAAAAAAATAATGTTTTTCTTTTGTACTTACTTTTTTCGTTTTTTCTTTGTCAGTTCAACGAAAATGGGTAACTTTGCCGACGCTAAACACTATTTTATTCCAAAAATACAGTTATTATCATGAAAATTTCAAAGATTGAACATCTCGGCATTGCCGTGCAGAGCATCGAAGAGGTGCTGCCCTATTTCGAAAACGTTCTTGGCCTCAAGTGCTACAAGACGGAGGTGGTGGAAGACCAGAAGGTGAAGACCGCCTTCCTCAAGGTCGGCGAGGTGAAGCTGGAACTCCTGGAGCCTACGTGCCCCGAAAGCACGATCCAGAAGTGGCTCGATAAGGGTAACAAGGGTATTCATCACATGGCATTCTGCATCGAGGACGGCGTTGCCAACGCACTGGCTGAGGTCAGCGAGAAGGGAATCCGCCTGATCGACGAGGCTCCCCGTAAGGGCGCTGATGGCCTGCAGATTGCTTTCCTGCACCCGAAATCAACGGTCGGTGTGCTCACTGAGCTCTGCGAGGATCCTTCTTAATCTCGGCCTGCCACTCGGCGTAGTCATGGACATAGCCCGTAGCGTCGTAAGGCTCCGAGGCAGCAACCATGCACACCGTGCCAGGGGCAAAGTTGCGCAACTGACACCACACGCCGGCAGGAATCAACACTCCTTTACATGGCCGCTGCACCTGCACCACTGCAGTGCGGCGGCCATCGTCTATCTCCAGTTCAAAGCTGCCCGAAGCGGCAAACACTACTTCGTGACATGTCCAGTGGGAGTGGCCTCCGCGCGTCTGTCCGGCAGGAACGTCAGTAATCCAAAATATGCGTTTGACGCTGAAGGGTAGGGATGAGGCTGCATCCATGACGAAGAGCGTTCCGCGCTCGTCGCTTTTCTGGGGGATTTCAACCCATTGAACCTCTAGAGGGAGCTTGTCGTTGACCATAGTCTTTCAGTATTTTGCTGCAAAGTTACATTTTTTCTTTGTAAATTCTTGCACAAATCAGGAAAAACCTCTACCTTTGCACCGCATTTCAGGAAAATGCCTATTTCTGGCGCTTTCGTCTAGCGGCTAGGACACATGCCTCTCACGCATGGAACACGGGTTCGATTCCCGTAGGCGCTACTAAGGAATCTCGGAAGAGGTTCCTTTTTTTTCTCAAAAATAGTTTTTATACTCTCCTTTCGGAAGAAAGAAAAGCTCATGTATTAAAACTACTAAAGAGATAAATAAAAGCGAATCAAAAATAAAAATCTATTTCACAGTACCTCTACCATGACAAACGCTACATACTTGGTGAATATGATAAGATGCCATAGTCATAATTTGGTCACATACTTCACAATATTTATACACTTCAGTAGGACAAGGAATAGGAATCCTCTGTCGCCTACTTCCATTACATTGGTTACAAATCCTTTCGCCACTATTTGTGTAATTGTTTCTAGTAGAAGGTGCGGGTGCGTCTACATTTGACATAGAAGAATATCCAGTAACAGGGTCATAAAATATTAATGTTCCTTTTTGCGAATTATAAAACCACTGAGTTTCTTTTCTTCCATTACCGCCACAGTTACCACAAAAACCACGCCCGTTACAAAAAGAACAGCTATACCATACGCCACCAATAGTTTTTCCACACCTTCCAAAACAATAAGTACAATACTTATTACCTGCACAAATACCGCAGAATTTGTAATTGACAATTTTAATAACTCCATCTTCTTCATCAAATACATAAGACTTACTCCCATCAGGTAGAGAGACTTCAATCTGCGCCCATGAACTACTAAAAGTCATAAGCATCATGAATAACAGGATAAACTTTTTCATTTTAAAAGCGTTTAAAGGTTATTAATAACGAATAGAAAAATGGCAATTTATATTTGCAGGAAGTATATTTTAAACATTATCTTAATTCTTTCCGTAAGGGAAGATATCCCATTCCTCCAAAGCTTCATCTGGAGTAAAGCCAAAATTCAAAGCCTCTTCAAGTTCAGGCAGAAGGCCATGCTTTTCAGCTATGCTCTCGATTAGTTGTTTAAATAGCTTATTCTTTAAGAATTAAGGCTGGTTCAGCTTTGAAGAACCGTAGGAATTCACTTTCAAAGTTGGGGGTCAGTACATTTTTACCTATAGCATCGTAAATTTCCTTCATCGTCCAAAATCGTCCGCCATCGAGCTCTTCCGTCGAGGGATGTATTTCATCGTTGTAGATGGTTCGATGCACATATACCAATTCGCGCTCACGTGTACTCTCAAATACATACTTGCCCAAAAATGTCGGTGTGAAACAGGTAATGCCCAACTCTTCGCGGACTTCGCGACGTAGGGCTTCTTCGGGCGTTTCTCCATAGTCGATATGACCTCCAACGGCTGTGTCCCACTTCCCCGGCTGGATATCCTTCCACTCGGGTCGTTTTTGCAAAAACAAATCGCCACGTGCATTGAAAAGATGAAGATGCACTACGGGATGCAACAGGTGCGAGCCACTATGACATTCGCTGCGTGTGGCTTGCCCGATGACTGTTCCCTCTTCATCAACGATGGGGAATACTTCTTTTTGATTGTCTTTCATCATGGTAAAGTCTTTCTTATAAACGTCTCCTTATCCATGAATCGCAGGGCTGATCATGTCTGTCAGCAGTTCCTTGTGATGACCGGGAAGAATGATGTGGTGGTTGCCAATCGGATTATTCAGGAAATACGATGTCTGGTCGGGATTTGAGAGGCGGATGACCTGTTGCGTGCGGCATAGGTCGGGCTTGGCCTGGTTTCTCACGAGCTCACCTTCCTGAATGAAGCAGCGTGAGAGGTCGCCCGACACCTTGAAAATGGTCACGGGACCTTCTTTCATGTATCCTCTGATCCCCACGCCGATGCCCGACTCAAAATGGGTGTCGAAGTCATAGCGTTCCACCATATTGAAAGGTATTGTACAGTGCGCAAACAGCATCTCACCCGTTTCAGGATTGATGCTTGCGGGATTTGCCTGAAAACCGCTGACACCTGTTAGTGCCTGTGCAATCTTCATGGATAGCATGGCTGGCACATCGCCCTCGCAACCGGCCACGAACCCCTCTGCATTCAGTTTGGCCAGTGCCAGACAACCTGTGTTGTGGACGGCGCTGAGCAGGTCGAAACAGCGCAGGGTGAAGCCTTGCAGGTGGTGGCGTTGGATGATTGTTTTCAACGCATCGTAGATCTGCAGAGCACCTGGCAGCGCTTTCCTGATGGCTTCGGAGGAGCAGTCCTCGTTCGTCTGCCTCAGAGGCGTAGCGGCAATGCCCTCTAACAGTTCCTGCATCGGGATATCCACCAGCTCAATCCCTAATCTTTCCCGAACGATGTCTTTGTCCGCGTGGCTGGATATCAGCCAGTCCGACGGCTCGCCGATAATGCCCAACCTGCAGCCTTGCAAGCGTTGTCGAGCCTCGCCGACCTTTGCCAACAGGGCTATCCGATGGGTAATATATGTCGGTTCGCCGTGAATGATCTCGCCCTTCATGCCGTTCTGTCGCAGGTAGGACAGGATTTCCATAGACGCTGCCAGTGAGTTGCTTTTACCTGACGTCAGGAGATAGAAGGGGCGGTCCGACTTGGTCAATAGGGTAGGGAGCAACCGCTTAAAGATTCCCTCTGTTCCGCCTGTCCTCACATAAATCAGGTCCAAGACGTGACTCCCATAGTCGGCATAGTCGTTTCCTTTGAGGTCAAACTCCAGTGTGGTGCCCTCCTCGTAGGTCGATGCTTGTTTCAGGCTGTTGAGGAAAGTCGTCGTCACAGCGCTTACGGCCTGTTCGTCGTGCAGCTCCGAGGTAAGCGTGTAAATAGCAATTCGTGGCATCATATCTTTGTTATTTTCGTTATTTGTTATTCTTCATAGTCTGTAGGAGAATCCGTTGACTTCTCCGCTTCACTGATGGCCGCATCGAAGCCGCTCAAAGCAGCAAACGGAGCAAACTGTGCTGCCCTTTGCGTCATTGACATCGGCGAGTGCCACTTTGAAACGTGATGCGGCAGATTGATGATATCTTCGTACTTATCCATAATTCACCCTCATGATTCATTATTCATTGTCCATGATTCATTATTCATTATTCAATTTTCAATTTTCAATTGTCCATGATTCATTGTTCATTGTCCATTTGAATCTACGCCCTGTGTCCTCCTATTTGTTCGTTCCTCTCCTTCGCTGTTGCACCTTCCGTATAGCTCAATCCGCGAAGAATGGCGTTCTTGCCGTAGCGTTTCTTGATGGCCAACTGTGCCGCTTGAAGGCTTCGTTCTTTCTCGCGGCTCTCCTTCTCTGCCTCGCGCTTCCGTTGCTCTGCCTCGTAATCCGTGAACAGGTCCAGCTGCAAGGGAGTTACTTCAACATTTGTCTGCGATTCCGGCACTACATGAAGGGTTGCAAGCGTAAGGCGTCGGACAAGTAGCTCCGGATTGATAATGCGTTCGTACAACCTCACCGCAGCATCCACTATGATCTTTGATGAGGAGGTGTGCTGTCCAAGACGTTCTGTTCCATGGGCGTATTTTGGAACCTCGCGACCATAGTGGTCCCGCCTCACAGGTCCTGTGTAATGAACTCTGCGCGCTGAGTCTGTCAGATTCTCAGCATCATAGTTAATCGTCAGTTCCAGTTGATCCGTTGCCAAGCCTTTTGCAAACAAGTGCAGCGACATCGCATCGGCCATCTCGCTCAGCACAATCCTTGCTTTATCCCATTCGTACGGCTCTTTCAACACCTGCCCTCTGCTGAAGGAATTCGTTTCAGGACGGTAAGCCTTTACAAAGTCAATCGTACAAGGCTCCCAACCCCAAGCATGATCAATCAGCAGCTCTGCGTTTATGCCAAAGAGCTTGTACAGGAAATCCTCGTTCTGAATCGACCTGCGTGCAATTTGTCCCATCGTCGTGATGCCGTACTCCGCCAGCTTGGCAGCAATACCGCGTCCTACCCTCCAAAAAGCCGTTAGCGGACGGTGGTTCCAAAGCTTTTGGCGATACGACATTTCGTCCAGCTCTGCTATGCGTACACCATCCTTGTCCGCGGGGATTTTCTTCGCCACAATATCCATGGCCACTTTGGCCAAATACATGTTTGTGCCTATGCCCGCGGTGGCAGTAATCCCTGTCGTGCTCAGTACATCACGTATCATTTTCATGGCCAGTTCATGGGGTGTTATCTTATAGATCCCGAGATACGCCGTCACATCCATGAACACTTCGTCGATACTATATACATGAAAGTCCTCCGGAGCCACGTATTTCAGATACGTCTGATATACCTGTGTGCTCACCTCGATATAGTGAGCCATGCGCGGCGGTGCCACGATATAATCCAACTCCCAATCAGGATGCTCTTTCAGTTCAGTGTCATTTGACGATTTGCCCGTGAAGTGCCATCCCGCATTGCACCGCCGATCATAGTTCACTTCCTTTACCCGCTGCACCACCTCGAACAGGCGCGCCCGACCACCGATGCCGTAAGCCTTCAACGATGGAGATACTGCCAGGCATATCGTCTTCTCCGTGCGGCTTTTATCAGCCACCACGAGGTTCGTGGTCAGAGGGTCGAGCCCTCTGGCCACGCACTCCACCGAGGCGTAGAACGACTTCAGGTCTATGGCTATGTATGTTCGAGTCGGATCTGGCATGAATTGATCTCTGCTGCAGCCTTACTTAATATATTTCACCTTCGACACATCGCGTGGCTTGGCATTGGGGTGCTCGTCTGGATAGCCGATAGCGATGACATAAAGTAGTTTGTAGCCATCAGGGATGTCTAATTTGTCGCGAAAGGCCTTGGCTTTCTCGTCCGTTGTCAGGAAACGTATAGGACCCGTCTGAATGCAGGTGCCGAGCCCCAGGGACTGGGCTGCAAGCATCATATTCTCACCCATCAAACCAGCATCAAGGTCAAAGTTCCCGTTTGCCGGAGCACAGACACAAATCAGGTTCGGCGAATTGCGACACATATCTTTCACATCAGCCATCACTTTCTGGTCTTCAATGATCCGCACTGCCCAGTTCTGTCGGTTCATCGCACTTGGAGCGTTAATTCCGGCAAGTGCTACGGCTTCCAGCTTTGCATGTTCAACAGGCTTGTCAAGATACTTGCGAACCGAACGACGAGCCATGATGTTGTTAATCACTGCATTCTCATTTACACTCTGTGCCGAAAGTGTCAGCACACAGAACATTGCCATTAGGCTTAAAACAATTCTTTTCATAATCATCTGATTTTAGGTTTGTTATAATCTGTTTGAAAACTCTTGCTGTTATTTCGGATTTTAGAACTGTGCGGGAATAACCAGTTTGAACGTGATGTTGCGTCCCATATTATAGACGCCCCTGCGCCCCGTGGCGTTATTCATATCGGTATACTTCAGTCGGCTCAGGTGATCTTGATAGGCCGTGTTCAGCACATTGTCTGCCGTCACATACAGCTCTGCCACCTTCTTCCCCTTGATCTGCAAATCTGTTCCTGCCGACAGGCTTAGCAAAGCATAGGAAGGCGTCTCGCTCTCTGTCTCGTCAGCACGATAGATGTGCGACTGCCGGAAATAATAGTTTACACCTGCTGCAACATATAGGTTATTGAACAGAGACCTGTACCCCCTGTACGTTGAGTGGTGATGACTGATCGTGCTGTGCGAGTGATGTACGAGCTCCCATTTCAGTTCCGACGTCCAGCGTGGCGCTGGCGTGAAGGGCAGATATTTGGTTTCGGTTGGCTGATTCAGCAGCTGAGCATCCACATAAGAGAAGGTGTTGGCAAAATGAATGGAGTGTATAGGGTGAAAATCCACGCCTGCCTCCAACCCTAACAGACGGGCATTGCCTTGTGTATAGGCGTAGGTCAGATAACCCGGCTTGATTTCCTCGGGCAGACGGTGCGTGAAGATGTAGTTGTTGATGCGGTTGGCAAAAAGCGACAGCTGAGCAGAAACGTAACGCGAGGTGAAGTCCAAACCCAAATCGGCCTGCAGACTGTACTCTGCTTTCAGCGTCTGAGAACCTTTCTCATAGCGGATGGAACCCTCGTGGACGCCATTAGAGGACAGTTCGCTCATGTTGGGTGTTCGGAAACCACGAGCCAAGTTTGCGCGCACATTAAAATGCTCGTTGACATTGTATATAGCACCAACGCTTCCTGATACACCATTGAAAGAGCGGGTGAAGGCCGTAAAGCGCATCTCACCGTCTTCCTCCAGCTCGCGTCCGTGCAAGTGGCGGTGGTCATAGCGCACACCGCCGCTGAACGTCCAGCGGTCGCCGATCGTCTTCGCAGCTGTCGCATAGATGCCGCCGTCAAAGAG
>Ga0310786_10011400_pt1 | contig 11093 bp, 7 predicted proteins | sample AusTroGonzalo_MG_FD_203881 | JGI IMG/M metagenome (GOLD analysis project Ga0310786, IMG submission 203881) | Bovine rumen microbial communities from tropical cattle in Woodstock, Queensland, Australia - Gonzalo_03 (v2) (version 2) | ecosystem: Host-associated > Mammals > Digestive system >...
TATTATTTTTCTTTGGAATATACACGTGATAACGCAGTAAGCCGTGATTACGTTGGTGGAACAACGTTTCATTTTAAATTTGGTATAAGTATTGATGGCAAACATTATTAAAGGATAAAATATGAAAAAGATTATTTGTGTATTTATGTCTGTGTTATTGTATTCTGGAATCGTAAATGCCGCAACCGTTGTCGCCACAGTAGAAGGAAACCCCATCACAGATACAGATATATCTGCACGTGTCGCATTGATGGCAAAACAAGGTAAAACATCTACAACCAACAGACGACAAGCCTTTCAAAATATTGTTGATGATTATGTTAAATTAAACTATGCAAATAATTTTGGTGTACGACCAACAAACGAAGATGCAGACAAAGAATTAAAACGTATGAATCTTGGTGCTATGGACGAAACGATGGGCTCTATGGCCAGATTAGCCGTACGATCTGATATTGCATGGCAAGTTATAATGGCACGCACAATTATACCGACAATTGATGTTTCAGATAACGATATTGCAACCGAAAAATCTGATTTAATTCGTGAACGTGGCTTGCCAATTGAAATAACGATGATACGTTTAACTGATGTTCCAGACGATATTACACAAAAATTAAGCAAACCTAAAAATTGTGATTCTGCAATTAAAATGGCCGAAGATTTGGGTGGTTATCCGCAAACTATTACGGCACTGCAATATGAATTATCGGGTGATATGCGTCAAAGAATTGCAGATTTGCCACTTTTGACTTGGTCGAAAGTTGTTGATAAATCTGTTGTATTGGTCTGCAAAGAAACTAAAACCAAAGAATATAAAAATATTGATGAAATAATAAAACAAAATGCAATATTTAAAAACGCTATGATGATTGCGGACCAAAACCTGAAACAATTGCGCCGCAAAGCGGTTATAATAATAAATGATGACAGATATAAATTATGAAACCAGTTCTTTTTAATTTAACTGATGGTGAATTGGAAAACTTCATAGTAAATATGGGGTTACCGCGTTTTCGTGCAAAGCAAATACGCGAATGGTTAAATCGTGGTGCGCCAGATTTTTCTGTTATGAAAAATCTGCCGATGGATTTACGTGAAAAATTGGATAATACTGCACAAACTTTGCCTGTGAAAATAGTAAAAAAATTAGAAAGCAAAGACAATCAAACAACTAAATTTTTACTGGAAATGGACGATTGTGAACAAATAGAGTGTGTTTTAATGCGCACTACTTATGGGAACAGTGTTTGTGTCAGCTCTCAAGCTGGCTGTGCAATGGGTTGTAAGTTTTGCGCCAGCACTTTATTAGGCTTGAAACGTAATTTAACAGTAAATGAAATGTTTGCACAGATATTGGTTGCTCAATGGGAATTACGCAGCGATAAAATGCAAGACACGCGTCCCAATGGTGATGCAAATAATAACGATGTTTCGCATATTGTGGTTATGGGAACTGGCGAACCATTACAAAACACACAAAATGTTATTGGGTTTCTGGAACGTGCAAACCATGATTTGAATATATCTTGGCGGCGAATAACTGTATCAACCTGCGGCATTATTCCGGGCATAGACGAATTAAACACATGGGGACGACCAATCAACCTGGCCATATCTTTACACGCACCATACGATGATTTACGCACGCAAATAATGCCTATAAATAACAGATATAAAATAAAAGATGTTTTGGATGCTGCATTTCGTTTTTCTGATACACATAATCGTCAGTTAATGGTTGAATATATATTATTGGGTAAAACAAACGATAACGGTGATGTTGAATTATTAAACGCGACACCAGAATGCGCTGAAAAATTGTCAGATTTAATGCGTGGACATAATGTTATGGTGAACCTTATTCCATGGAATTCTGTTGACGAGCGTGATTTTGCATCAATTTCTGGTAATGCAGTCCACAGATTTCAAGATATTTTGATAAAAAATGGTATACATACGCGTATAAGACGCGAACGTGGTGCAGATATTGGTTCTGCATGTGGTCAATTAAGATTGAAAAACGCAAAATTATAATTTAATTTTCATGCAAGTTTTCTTGGTTTAGTATAAAATCAAACACAACAAAAAAATGCCCAAACGGGCATTTTTTATTTTTTAATTGGCTTTCTATTGCATATCTTCAAAGTTCACACTGAATGGAACCATAAAGCCTGCAACCTCTGTTCCGCCAACATAGCAGCTTATATGTTCACCCAATGTTTCCAAGAACTCTTGTTCAGCTTTGTCTTGGGCTTTGTATTTTTCAGCCTGCAAAGCAGTAGCTGTTATACCTGCACCCAAAGCAGTACCGACAACTGCACCAATTGCTGCACCGCCCCAAACATTTGCTTTTGTATCTTCTTTGATGTTTTCTTGGGCCGTACTTTGACACAAGTTCTGCAAATTAATCAAATCTGATTCATGACAACGGATTTGATTTGGTTTTTCATCACAAGAGTATTCTTTTGTTTGGCTACACACAAGTTCTTTATGAGCTCTAGAACCCGTTTTAGGCACCGCATTACCCGAATTATCAAATGTCATCTCATCAGAAACCCATTTAGTTTCGCAATCTTTTGTGCTAGCATTATCAACCAAATCCAAACTTTGAACAGTGCTGTATTCTCCTTTGTTTTCTAAACCAGCAGCTCGTGCATCACCCAATGCAGAACGGCAATATTGTACTTTACCAGTATTGATACATTTATCAATTTGGTTTACACAGCTTCCCGCATTTGTTTTGCTGTTTATTTTTGATTTTGCATCACGGTTTGATAATAATCCGCCCATGTCACTGCCAAAGTTTTTCTTGTTCAGATAACTGGATATCAAACCACCGGCGGTACCACCCAACGCAAAGCCACCAACTGTTGCCCATGCCATTGCCATTTTACCTTTCCATGAATTGACACCCTTGCCTTCGCCAGCTTTATCACGAACATTTTTAACAATTTTATCAATTACTTTCTGGTCAAGCCATGCACCACAGCTGATTGGATCGCCAACTGCAAAATATGCAGATGTGCTGTTATCCAAAACATCTTGGATTTCTTTGGTGTCTGACACCAAAGTCACCTTTACACGACAGAATGAACCATAAATATCATTACTGCCCACAACTTGGTTTTCTGTAAAGCCTTTTGTTGCGCCATAATTCTTTGGTACACGACCAGATTTGAATTTAACCCAATCAAATGTTGAACCCAAATCCTTTGGCCCTTTGGCGCCACCTTGGTTATTAGCCAAACATATATTTTGTTGTTTGGTTATTTCCGCATTACGTTTTGCCTGGGCTTCTTTTTCAATATCAGCCAAAATTTCTTGGAATAAAGTTTTTGCAGATTGGTCGATAACATAATCTGTCCAAGCTTGAGTCACAGGAACATCATACAAACATCCATCTTCATCAATATAATCACATGCTTCAACAGCAGTTTCACTGCAACCATCGCTAGCCGTTCTGCAACCAATTGTCACGTCAGACGTTGATTCTGTGACGCTGATACTGCTGGATGCATCCAACCAATCAGAACGAACACTATCACTGCCCCAAGTACTAGATTTTTGATTTTTACCCAACTTGATAGCTTCTATTTTCAAGTGTTCATCACAAACTTTTGAACTTTTTACAGTATTTATACACAAACCTGTCACAACACTGTAATCTAAAACACCACCTTGTTTGTTCATACTTTTATCAAATGCAGTCGAACCTGTATCATATGTTGTACCCATAACATCTGTTCTGTTGCGGAAACAGTATGAATAATCTTTGCCACACATTGTTTTTACACAACTGACAGCTGTGTTTGAACATTGTTTTTTCATTTGTGCAATCGCTGCATCATTATAAGAAGATGCCAACGAAGCATTTAATGTTGCAATTATACCAATTGGGTCACTGTCTGTACCATATTCAGGGAACAATGTTGTAAAAGCATTGTTATCTGTGTATGAATATGTGTACATATTATTATTAGCTGACGCAACAGCATATTGACAACTTGGGTCTGTATTTGTGACAGCTTCGCAACCCAATCTTATATCATCATATGTGTTTTTGCCATTGATAGAACCCTTTGATGCACCACCATTTTTGAAGACCAAACTATAACATACAGAACCAACACCACTGCCGCATGAACGCATAGCACATGTTTTCATTGTTTCTATACATTGGTTTTTAGTTTTTTCATCAAACTTTTCCAAAATTGTCTGTAAACGTTGTTTCATCGCAGAATTCATACGAACAGCATAAATGTCTTCAAACACCATTTCACGATTATCTTCATCAGTCAATTGAGATGCTGTCGGCATTCTGCCTTCGTTAGAAGTTGCATAGCAATATTTATTTCCACCAATTGTTTCTTGGCACATATTGCGAATATATTTATTTACATCACCACTGCTGATTACACCAGACATTTCAGCTAATTGTTCTGCACTTACTGTGACACCGTTATTTATTGCATCTGTCATAGCAGCCACCGCAGCAGATGTATCAGCCATACATTTTGCAGGATTTGAACCACATGCATTTAATATACACTGGTCTGCAACTTTATAACATGTAGAAACCGCATTAACGGCAGCTAATTCTGCACCTTCATTAATCATCATACCCAATCTGGAATCTGATTTTGGTGGGACACTTGTATTTGCAGAACCATATAATTCTATTACACCATCACTTTGGCAACGCGCCAAAGTAGATGAACATAATACAGCCTGCTTTTTAAATTCAGTAGCACTGGTACACAATTCAAAATCATTACCACAAACACTGTCTTTCTTTAAACAGCTGGTATATCTTTTGACACATTGTTGTGTATCATATCTGTTTGCAATTGCAGCACCTGTTATTAACTGCCCCAAAACACTGCCATCTGTGGGGTATGTATAACGTGTCACTTCGTCATAAGAGTTCTTTTCTGCAACATTGGACAAAGCGGATATTGAACTGGTTCCAAATAAATTACTTATACCAGACGCGCTGCATTGAGACAAAACACTTAAACACTTTGGCATTTGGGCATGGAACAAAACGTTAGTTGTACATTCTTCAAAATTAGCCCCGCAAATATCATTTGCTTTGATGCAATCTGTATAAGATTCTATACAATCTGCATTTGACAACAACGATGAAGCAGTCAAAGAACCAGACGAAGAACCAACCAGCACCCCAGAACTGGCTATCACAGGATTTACATAACCCGCAATAGACGGCAAACGCGATGTTGCTTGCCCCATAAGACTGGCACGCGATGTCGCCGCAAAAGCCCCAGGCATTGCGGACATTATTGCAATGAAACTAACAGTTTTGACGATTTTTTTCATCCCCTTTCTCCATTTACTTTGTTTACATTTTATCATAGTTTTCAAAATAATAAAAGAGAAAAATTATTAACATTATACATTTTATATGTTTTTTATCCGCAAAATAATCAAGACAAAAAAACACCACCCGTTTGGGTGGCGATTTATATTAAAAAAACAGTTTTATTATTTTACAACACACTCTTCTGTCATGGGATAATACGTACCATTCTTTTTTTCACAAGCATGAAGCAGTTCTAATTGTTCACTAAAACTTTTCCCTTTGGTTGGCGTCTGCGTTTGCCCATTATTCTGCCCACCTTGGGTACCTTTCTTTTTAATTTTCTTTGGCGCAGTTTCCGCAGGCTTTTCTTCTGCTTTTTGTTCCGGCACAACATCACCCGTTGGTCTTAATGTAAGTTCATCTTTAAGGCTTGGTAAACTGGGTGCCTCTTCCATAACTTTCATATCAATAACTTTCTGAACTTCTTCTGTATGTTGTTCTTCTGTTGGTTGGTCACCTTGATATTGCACTATGGTTATACCCTGTTCTTCTTCACGTTTATCTTTTATTTTCTGTTGTTTTTCAAGAGCTTTTTCAGCGGTTTTAACCTTTGATTCATAATTATCTAGCGCAACAGCCTCTGCTATGTTTACACCAACACCAACCGCTGTCACACCTAATGTAGACAAACCGGCTATCTTTAAAGCTTTTGTAGAACCCTGACATTTTTCCAGTTTTGCCATTTTTTCTTGTTTTATATTCATTAACTCTGTAATACGTGGATGCATCGCAAACACTGCCCCAGGTATCAAAGATATTAACAAACTGGATATAACTATTTTTTTCATAAGCGTTTCCTTGTTATTATTGTTGCATACTGGCTTTCGCTTTATCGTTTTCTGCTTTCAATTCTTTTGTTTCTTGTTTTACTTGTTTCAATTCATCTTTCTTGTTATCTATCTGAACAGCTTGAACAATGGCGGCAATACCAGTAGCTGCAGTACCAACACTTCCTATCACAGTTGCAGCAGTCCAACCCTTTTTAGCCTTTTCACATTTTTTAATTTCTTCATTTAATATATTGATATCGTTTTCCAAGGTTTGTATTATCATCGCCTCTTCCGGAGTGACGGTATTATACTCTTCCATCTGGGCGGCTTTACGTTCTGCGGCACTGTTTGTAATAACAAAACCTGCCATAGCGTTTGAAAAACAACAAAACACCAAACCACAAATAACAAAAAAATGCATTCTCATTGATATACACTCCTGACTGAATATTCACTGTGATTATACCACAAAAAAATACTTAAACCAAACAAAAAGATTTTTGATAAAAAATTAAAACCGGCATTTGCCGGTTTGAATTTTTGGTGGATGTTAAGAGACTCGAACTCCTGACCCTCTGCGTGTAAAGCAGATGCTCTAGCCAACTGAGCTAAACATCCATTTAGACGGGCCTATAATAAACTGTTTTTTCGGGTTTGTCCAGTATTTTTTATTATTCTTGGGTCCCAGACGTTATATTGGTCATCACTTTATCAATCAAAGCATCTGCCTTTTCTTTTGCATCTTTGTATGCAAATAAAACCAATTGCGAAACTTTTTCGCCACCAAAAGACAATACATCATCACGAACAACTACTGACACAACATCATATTTTCCTGTCATATCAACAATAACTGCACCGTTTTCCGCAATTCCTTTGACATGCATCTGTGCCAAAGAATTTTGAGCTTCACTTATTTTTGTTTGTAACGACTGTGCTTGTGCCATCAAAGCTTCCATATCCATTTATTTGTTCCTTTGGTTAAAATATTACAGAAAAAATGGGCGGACAAAAAAATCCGCCCACAAGTTGTTATTTTTCTTTACCTGTTTTTTGATCGATACCGACCATGGACATACGCGTTTTACCACGTTTATCCGCACCCAAGTATCTTACGTACACAGTATCGCCTACTTTTAATTTGGCATCTTCAATTTTTTCCAGACGTTCGCCTGTGATTTCAGAAATATGAACCATAGATTCAAAACCCTTTAAAATCTTTACGAACAGTCCAAAATCTTTTATGCCAGAAACAGTTCCTTGGTATATTTCACCAACTTCTGGTTCTGCAACAATATCTTTGATGCGATTCATTGCTGCATCTGCATCTTCTTTGCTGGAAGCCAAGATTTTGATACTGCCATCGTCTTCCAATTCAATTTGTGTGTTTGTTTCGCGTGTCAAAGATTGAATAACAACACCACCTTTGCCGATGACATCACGAACTTTGTCTGGATTGATTTTCATAGTATATGCTTGTGGAGCAAATTCAGACACGTTTTTACGTGGTGCCTTAATAGCTTTTTCAATTTTGCCCAAAATATGCATACGGCCATCCTTTGCTTGGGCCAACGCATGTTCCATAATTTCAAAAGTAATAGATGTGATTTTGATATCCATTTGTAAAGCTGTGATACCTCTGTCAGTACCAGTCACTTTGAAATCCATATCGCCCAGATGATCTTCATCGCCTAAAATATCGGTCAAAATCGCATAATCATCACCCTCTTTTATCAAGCCCATTGCGATACCGGCAACAGGTCTTTTCATAGGCACACCACCATCCATCATCGCCAATGTCGCACCACATGTTGTAGCCATAGAAGACGAACCATTTGATTCTAGAATATCACTGCATACGCGAATTACATAATCAAACTGTTCACGCGAAGGCACCATTGGATGAACTGCGCGCCATGCCAAATTACCATGTCCCAGCTCACGACGACCAGGTGACTTTAATCCTTTCACTTCACCCACAGCATAACCAGGGAAATTATAATTCAATATAAAATCACGTTCATCATCACCATCCAAAGATTCAATTGGTAATGCATCTTTGCCACCACCCAATGTCAAAGAAACCAAAGCCTGGGTTTCACCACGTGTAAACAAAGCGGAACCATGTGCACGAGGCAAAACACCCAATTCAATTTCAATTGGACGAACTGTTTTTGTATCACGTCCATCAATACGTGGTTTACCAGCCAAAATATTTCCACGCATAATACGCGCAGTTATATTTTCAACAATTTCATCCGCCCATGATTCCAAAGTAGATGTTGCGGTTGTTGTTTCTGGGAATAAATCCGGAATACGTGTCTTAGCAGTTGCATGTATTTGTGCTAAAGTATCCAAACGAACCAATTTTTCTTTGATAAGTAATGCCTGTTCAATTTCACCTGCATATTGTTCAAAATCTTTTTCCATAGCGATATATTCTTCGCTGTGTTCTGGTGTTTCCCAACGTTCTTTACCAGCTTTTTCAACAAATTCATTTATCGCGTTAATAACAACCTGTTGTGCATCAAAACCAAATTTAACAGCACCCAAGGTTGTCTTTTCATCCAATTCACCAATTTCAGATTCAACCATCAAAACACCATCTTTGGTAGCAGCAACGACCAAATCCATTTCTGAATCTTCGGTTTCTTTCTTTGATGGGTTCAACAAATATTGACCATCTTTATAACCAACACGTGCAGCTCCAATTGGACCAGCAAACGGAACACCAGACAATGCCAATGCCGCACTGGAAGCAATCATAGCCAAAATATCTGGCTGGTTTTTCTTGTCATAAGAAAACACTTGTGCAATTATTTGAACTTTGTTTTTAAAAGTATCTGGAAACAAAGGACGAATAGGACGGTCAATCAAACGAGCAATCAATGTTTCACTAACACTTGCTTTGCCTTCACGTCTATCACGAGAACCAGGAATACGACCAGCTGATGCATATTTCTCTTGGTAATCGACAGTTAATGGGAAAAAGTCTTGTCCTTCGACTGCCGTTTTTTCAGCACAAACAGTCGCTAAAACCATTGTACCACCCATTGTAGCCATAACCGAACCAGTTGCTTGTTTTGCAAAACGACCTGTTTCCAATCTGACTGTTTCATCACCATATTTGAATTCCACTGCAACAGGATTATTCAAAATATGTTTTTCACTTTTATTAAATAAACCAAACATTATTTTATCTCCATTTTTTGTTATATTTTTACTATGCGGAGACAAATTATTCATTTTTGTATTCTTTAAACAAATACAAGAAAGAACAATTTCATCTCCCGCGTTTCGATTAGAGATTATATCTTATATTTATATATTTGCAACAAAAAAGCCGTATAATTCACAAAACAAACCAAAATATAACTTGACAACATATTTTTAGGTGATAATATACCGCCCGAAAAAAACATCAAATAAAAGAAAAATTATGATAAACATTATTTCGAAATTATTAGAAAAAATAAAAAATAAATCTGCAATAATTGCGGCCGTAGCTATTTTATTGGCAACCAATCCAGAAAGCTTAGAAGCAGCTACACCACAAAAAACTTCTGTGCAACCAAAGAAAAACGATGACAAGGTAAAAAAACCTGTAAATTCTGCAAACAATGATGATGAAAGTTATTATATTGACCCTAAAAAGGGCAGAAAATCTTCTGATAAACCAAAAGCACTGACCCAACAAGAACTTGAGAAGGTGAAACATATGGAAAATCAACTTATTCAAAAAGTTAAACAAACAGAAGCAAAAGAAACATCTTATAAAATACCAGAAGGCACAACAGACAAGGATAAAGATGGTCGTATTAACCTTATAAAAACGCAAATTATTCCAGACCAGTTATTATTACTTCGCATTATACAAGGCTTTTCTGAAACCAGTTTTTATGATGGCAGTCGGGACTATTCCGGAAACTTAACATCTGTTGATGGGTTAACGTATGCGGTTGACGATAAAGAATTTCCAGATTACACAAAATCCCCATACCCAAAAAAAGCAAAATACATAAAAACAGTACGACTTTTTGATGATATACATACTACCCGTGACCCAAAATGGGAACAAAAAGCTTTGCAATTACTTCGTTCTCTTACGTTAAAACAAAAATATTTACAAAATATTTTATACTTTGCTGTGCCAAGTGCGCCAATAGAATACATGTTGGGAAAACATGCTGCATTGAATGACCCAAAAATTACTGGTCAATTATTCCGGGTTAATTTCGTTCCTTCGTGGCAATGCCCACAAAATGGAAAAATGGTTTCACGAAGACAAAAACTTGGACATCCTGCAAACAGAACTCTTGCTTCTACGGTTGGTGTCGGCACTTCAAACAAGTCTGGTATTCTTAAACGAGATTTTTGGGCATATTTGTTAATGCGTGGACATATTAAAGTTTCTACTTTGCTTGAACTTAGGGTGGATGGTTATACTTTGCTGGATTTATATGTTGACAGCAAAATAAATGAACATATTAAAGAAGTTAACAATAAAATAGACGATTTAAATCAAAAGATAAAAGGTAAAAAAGCAGAAATAAATAATTTAAACAAATCGTTATCAAAAGAACCTAAAAACTCAAAAAAGCGCAAGGATATTAAAAATAATATCAAAACCCTTAAAAACGAGATAAACACTATTAACAAACAGATAACAAAAATCAACAAAAACAAAGCAGTATATACAAACCCAAAACTGCACAGAAGTGGTATGCCAACCCAAGAAGCATACGTTTTGGTCGGTGTTTATGAAAGAGATGATTTTAACTGGAAAACATTAGGACTTTCAAACGCAGCTAATGAAAAGTATAAATATACAGATAACAAAGAAATCATAAACAATATTATAGAGTTTGCTAAAAAACAAAGCAAATCAGACCAAGATAACGGAATACGCAATACTGTGGCAAGACAGATAGCAATTGATT
>Ga0310786_10011401_pt1 | contig 11093 bp, 7 predicted proteins | sample AusTroGonzalo_MG_FD_203881 | JGI IMG/M metagenome (GOLD analysis project Ga0310786, IMG submission 203881) | Bovine rumen microbial communities from tropical cattle in Woodstock, Queensland, Australia - Gonzalo_03 (v2) (version 2) | ecosystem: Host-associated > Mammals > Digestive system >...
CTCGAGGACTGGATCAACACCATCCACAGGGAATCACTCAACGGAGAGACTGCGTATGCTTACGATTCACGTCTGGCCAAAGCGGCTTAAGGAGTTTTTGCTGACCCACCCTCTTTACAAGTCACCACTATACCGTCAACCGGCCGGCCTCGATCCCCACCCTATTAGACAGCCCTTGCCCTGCGCCACATAAGCATGGCAAGGACGAGACATGCCGTCTCGACAACCGAAATGACAAATCCCGCCGCAGACTCAGGGACCAGCGAAGCGAGGCCACCGCCAAGCAAATTGGCCGCAGCCTTCAGAACAGGGGAGAAGAAGTGAGAAATAAAATACGCAGATAGCGCCATACGCCCAAAGAGAAGGACCGCAGGCGAGCACGGGCGGAAATTCCAAATGTCAGCGACGACATATAGCGCCGCAAGAGACAGCACGCACCAGCCCATCGCCTGCGCCGAGAAGCTCAGCGTGAATATCGGCTTTATGCAGGGAATCCAGATCTCGCTGACGAAACCAACGGCCAGAAGCGCCGCACCATACGCGGCAAGCAGTCCCGCCTTGCGCCATTTCCCGAAGGGAGAAAGAAGCATCTTCATCGCATGATAGCCTGCAAACGTCATCGCGGCGAACATGAGAGAGGTTGCGAACCAGGTGTAATGGCTGGGCTTCGACACCCATGTGCTTGCCGCGGGAAGAAGCGACTTGAGTATCGCATGGTCGATCTTAAACGCCATGTTAGAGAACTTGCCGTAGTCGCCGCCAAACGCCAGTAGCGCCGTATAGGCCGCGGCCATGGCGACGGGCGCGGCGAGCATAAGGGCGCGGGAGCCGAAGTGCATCGCGGCGGCCACCGCCAAATAGCCGATGGCGATTGCCTGAAGAGTGTTTGAGAAGGGAGACATCTGCAAAGTATCCAACGTATGCCACTTCCCTTGGACAAGTCCGCCGAGGGCCCACAGCATGGCAAAGCGCCAAAGGACATGCCGCCAGAAAACGCCCTTCCCCTCTTTGAGCCTGCGCTCCAAGGCGAACGGGACCGCCGCTCCGCACATGAAGATGAAAAGCGGCATTATGATGTCCCAGAGAGTGAAGCATTCCCAACCATGCTTGAACTGCTGCATGAAGCCTTCTGGGAACAACCCCCAGCACTTCTGCGCGGAGAACACAAGCGGACCGATGACAGTAAGCAAGATCATGTCCAGCCCGCGCAATGCGTCAAGCGAAAAAAGCCGTTCTGTGGCAGAATGTTCGCTGGTGTGCATTGTCCTCCTTGTCAACGGCAGAACAGAAGCCAGTCGACGGAAAGGAGTCCGCAGGGACCGTCCGGACCATCAACCGACCGCCAGATGCGGGCCTTGCCCCAATTGCCCGCGGCTGGATCGCCGAGCATTGGACGAGCCGACGTGCTGACCGCAATTTCCAGCAAGCCCGTCTTGCCAATGCACTCCGCCGGCAACTCCCACTCGAACGGCGCCCATGCGCGGACGCCGAGATCGCGCCCTGCAAACGAGACGCGCACGACCCGCCCTCCCGTTGAGACGCGCAGACGCGTATGCGCCTCGGCGGGCGCCACTACCCTCGCCGACCATCTTGCCGTTCCCGTAAAGTCGCCAAGTCCGATTTCCGCAAGCGACCCAAACTTGACCGGCTTGCGACTACGCGGCGCAAGGACTCCGTTGAAGACGGCGAAATCTCCAACCACAAACAGCGCGGGCAGAAAGAAGTTCTGGTCCGCCTCGCCAGACGCTATGCCGAAGCTGTGCGAGCCAGCCGCGAGCTCAAACGGCCTCGTCTGGCGATAGAGCGCGTCATAGCCAGGCCGCAGCGACCTGCAGGGCTCGGACGACGCAACCTTCGCGCCATCCATCTCGAACGCATACGGTTCGGCAACGTGGCGAATCACCTCGTCCCCCTTGGCCGGCTGCTCGTTGAGTCCAATGGGGCGGCCAGACGCCGTCACGGCGTAGCTCATGGCGCACTCGCGCGTCACGAGGCGGACGTCTTTCAGGTTTTCCGCAACCGTGATCGATCCATTCTTCGTTTCGTCAAAGTTGACACGGCGAATATTCGGAACGCTTAGCGAAAGCTCCCAATCAACGTCGGCAAGCGACCGAACAGACACAGGAGCGGCGGATGGCGGCGGCAAATCTCCGGCGGGAAACATCGCAATCCCCCGCCCCGGCAGCTCAAACACCGTCCGCCTGCCTTTTCGCTCGGCGACAAGCGTCCGCGTCGTGAAAGGCTGCAAGTTGAGGACGGCCGCCGAGCCGTCGGTGAAAGTGCGCAAAAGAAGATTCGTCGACAATGAGCCATCCTGCTCGAAAACGGAAAACGTCGTCGGCAGACGTTCGCGGCAGAGCGCAAGAACGCCAGACTTGCGCAAGTCGGATTTGCCCGTTCGCTCTTCCACGACGAGCCCGTCCTCGCGGCACGAAAACACGAGCGGCAACTCCGTCTGCTCGTCTTCGTCGATGAGCCGGCAGGCGAACTGGTTTGCCTCCAGCAGCCACAAGAGCCCGAAGAGACACTCGTGCAGATCGTAGTAGCCTTCGACTTCTTCATTGCTCTGGAACGCCCTTCGGGCCGCCGCGCGGTTAGGGTAGCGCACCGCCACCTCGCGTTCCGCGACGGTCTTCCTCGCCCATTCCGCGGCGACGCGAGCCTCATCGGCAAGCAAATACGCATATCGCTCGTACCAGGGGTGAATCTGCCCGGCCGGCGAAAGATAGCCGCACTTCTCCACGAGCCCACGCATGTCCATGGCGTCCATGCAGGTGACATAGTGGTCGACGCCGTGAAACGCGCAAAGCCAAATGACGAAACGCAGCGTAGCCGGGACATGCGCCGGAGGGCCGCAGGCGAAGAGTTCCGCAAGACCGCCGTTCCCCCTGTGCAAAACCGCCTGCCGCACCAGATTGTAGGTCACCCATTCAATCGGGAGGTCTGCCGCCGTATCTGGATCAATGGCCGTACAGACCTCATCCATGCCCGGCAAGGACTCTCCGCGCAGGCAGCGAAGCGGATTCCCGTTGAAGAGAACCGATCCGTAGATGAAGTTCTCGCAGATGGTATGGCCCGTGAGCAGGATCCCATGCCGGTCGCACCACTCGCGGATCTGGTCGAAGTAGGCGGAACGGAAGCGCTTGCCCATGAGGTCGAGATAGACGTCCCACACGTCGCCCTTCTTCGTCGTCAGCCATTCTTCGACGTCATCCTTGAGCGCACGACCCGTCGCGGCCAGGTATTCGTCCTCCAGCCCGGAATACTTGCGGAAGGAAACAAGCGGCTTGCCGTCCGGAAAGGAAACGCGGACCGGATGCCCAGGCTCGTCGGTGAATATGCCGAGAATCGTCTTGTTGGAGAACCACCGGGCAAGGCGCTTCGCATAGACCTCGTGCGTGAGCTCGATAAACCGCTTCACGGCGGCGGGTTCGCACACGTTCACCCATCCGGCGGGAGCAAGCGCACTCGTCCAGCGGAAGGAGCCGTCCGAGTTGCGATAGACGCCATATTCTGCATACCGCCATGCGTCGTTTTCGTTCGGTACCCGCCCCTTGCACGTCCCGCTCGGCCAGTTGTACTCGTCGTAGAGCCACACCTTCATGCCGCGCTTCTCGGCCTCGTCGCAGAGCCATTCGCAGACCGTCAGCCACTCGTCCCCCATGTACTCCAGCTCGAGCCCGCTCCGCGCGTAAACAAGGAAAGACTCTACGCGCTGTCCGTCAAAGAACGCGACTTTTTCGCGGGCCTCCGCCTCGGTCGGCCTGCCCGTGACGGCGAGAAACGGGATCATCCCGTCGCCACGCACAGGACGGCCAACCGCCTTGGACGCGGCAGCCGACGAGGACATGCAGCCGGCCGCCGTCAGGATCGCCGCGAAGATGCTCGTGTGCATTACGGCTACCGATAGATAATCGTAAATCCCTTGGCTTTGAAATTGGCGAAGATGGTTGCCGTTCCGTCGCCGTTGTCAACCGAAGAAAGCACACCGGCGCGAGTGCCGCTCGCCACCGCCATGCGCGGATTGAGCTTGGCCATCGTCGCCACCGCGCTTCCCGACGCGACCGTGCAAAGCGGCGCGATGACACCACTGTTGTACTCGTCGGCGTTGCCGCCTTCAAAGACGACGGGAATCTTCCCCGTGCATGCAAGCGCAGACGAAGCGTTTGCAAATGCAAACCCCTTGCTCTGCATTTCGACATCGGCAGGATGCAGATCGAGCCGGAGCGACGTTCCGGCGGCAAAATCGACAGCCGCGCCGTCGAGCGCATTGGCATTCACGACCTTGAGCGCCCCCGCCTTCACCATGATGGCATTCAGACCGGCTGCTGGCGCTGTCGCGTCGTCAAGATCGTCGTTCTGCCCGAACCGAAGCGCACCGCCTAGAGACAGGACTCCGCCGCCCGTCTTGCGCAACGTTCCATGGAGCGTGAGCGGCGCGTCAAGCGCAACCCTCATGCCGTCGTCGATATTGATGCACCCGTTGTCCAGAACCAGAATGCCGCGCGTCGTCTCGGCAAATTCCGTCGAATTCGTCACGCGCAGCTCGGCATAGTCCTTTAGCTCCAGCGATTCATGGCGGAACGCTGGCATCGCGCCGCCGAGGCTGCGCCCGTCGCCAACGACGATGCGCGTATGCGCACTTTCGCTTACGCTCAAGGGACTGTTCGGATTCTGCGTCCACTTCGTCACGATGCCGCCCGTCCAGTTCGTGTTGATTGCGGCAAGGCACAAGGTCGATCCCGCACTGTTCGGATAGTAGCTTTCCGCAACGATGTCGCCGTTCCCGGCAACGTGGGAATCGACGCAAAATATCGCATCATTGTACATGCGCACGGTGGTTTCGTAACCGGCGCTTGGATAGCGGTGCAGCGTCCACTTCCCGGACAAGTGGCACGACGCACGCGGATAGATGACCGACGAGAACGTGTGCAAATTCGAAACGCATGCGGAAGTATAAAGATAGATTGTGCCAGAAGCCCCGACACTGAGTTTGCCGCTCGGGAATGTCGTCACCCGGTTTGGATGCACCGCCGTCGGTGCGCGAAACGCAAGCGAGCCTGATGAGATGGATCTCGTATCGTTGCGACCGACGTAGTAGTCGGCATCGGAATGCGGCCAGAGATTGTCGGTCCACACGCCAGTCTGGTCAACGTCCGTATCCATCGTGAGATTCGCCTCCGCCATCTGGTCTCCGCCACAGTAGCTCACAACCTCCCGATGGGTGAGATAGACGCATTTGCCGCCGGCGGCTTCGGGGTCGTCACGCACATCCACGACGATGGTCGGAAGCGAGCCCATGAATGTGTTCATGGAGACGTTTACGCCCGCGAAGTCAGGCAAACCTGCGGCAACAGCCTCGGGCGACAGACGGAACATGGGGTATTCGGCAGGAGCACCGCCTGCCGCAGCAGTGGAGTCCACCTTGTACTGCATGCGGACGCCAGAGCCGATTTGAAGCCGATTCGTCACATAGAACGATTCCGGCAAACCCGATCCCTTCGCAAAACACAGATACGAACCGTCTCCGATGAAAAATGTGCCGACAGTTGACACGCGCGAATCCCCCGTCTGCGACTGCCACTCGATATTCGCGCCCGTGTTCAACGTTCCCGAGACATTGACTTGCGCCGAGTTCGTCAGTGTGGAGTCGGATGCGAACGAAAGATCGCCGAATGAACTGTTCGTCAGAACCTGCAACCAGGCATTGCTCCCGAACGCAAATCTGCCGGGCGAGGAGAAAGTCACTCCGGTGGGCACCTTCATGCCGAACTTGTCCGCAAAACGAAGCGTTCCAAGGAACTTCGTCCAGTCGCTGCCGGAACCGAGCAAAAGATACCCAGGATACTTGTACGATGGAATGTAGAGATAGAAGTAAACCTGGGAACTCTTTGAGCCAATGACCTCCGCCGCAAGATTCGCGTAATTGAAGGAATTAAGCCCATACTTGAGAAGCGACGGATTCTCCGCATCTTCGGAAAGAAACGTGATCTTCCCGGCCACTTTCTCAAGGTCAGTAAACTTGATGCCGCCACCGGCAAGGATTTTCAAGTCAGCGAATGTCCCCGTCGTACTATTGCCGCCGCGACAGCGCACGTCGCCAGCAGCGACAAGCATTGCCGGAAACGAAAAAATGGCATTGGGCCCCTGTGCCGTCCACCCCGCTTTCACGTAATAGTTGGTGCCGCTATGGGGCGCTCTCAGGTCGGACCAGTTGCCGGCAGCGGCGAGCGACCTGACCGAGTCCGAGTCGTCCTTGAGAAGCGTCACATAGCCAGTCGTTGCGTCATAGACGTCTGCTGCATAAGCCGCGCTGAACGCAATACCGGCCGACAGGCAAAGAAGCGCCGTGTTTTTCATCTTGATTTCTCCTTGTCTGGCGTTGCCGCCTTTTCCTTTTGTTCCCAGAATTCCTTGAGATACTTGTCCTTGATCCACATCCACCAGCGGATCTCCGCCGGAAAGCCCCGAAACACCGACTCCCAGCGCGTATCGTAGATGGCGTCCTTCAGCTCGATGCGCTTCAAGATCAGCTCACGTCCGACCTTCGCGAATTCCGGCTGTTTCATGCTGTCGCGTGCGTAGATGAACTTCCTCGTAAGCCGCGCGTTATCGATCATCGCGCGGACGCGGTTCACGCGCCAGCGCTCGACTGGCGAGAGGTCGTCGTGCGCAAGGGCCCGCTCCACCACTTTCATGTCGCCGGCGTAGTCCGCGTCGGTATGCGCGCCGTATGCCGCGCCGTAGAGCTGCGAATCGTCGAGGATCGGCTCTTTTTCGCCGTTACGCTTCCTGACGGCGGCCTCTGCGTCCTTGAGCCGGCCGGCTTCGCCGCGAACCCTCACGCGGGAGAAATACTCCTTCATCTCCGGCGCCGCGCTGCCATACTGCGACAGGTACTCGGCCTCTATCGTCTCGAACGTCAGGTCCGGCTCCGCAATCAGCCTTCCGATCGTGTAGAACTCGAACTGCGCCTGCGGACGCGGGCAGTTGTCGTAGGCGACCCCGATCATGCCGCCCGCAAGGTTGCGCTTGAAGTTCTCGCAGAAAAAGCGTTCAAGCCCTCGCACGGGCGTCGTGTAGCAGCAAAGGTAGTTCGGCCGCACGAAGAAGCGCTTCATGCCCATTCTTCTCCACGCGCCGATCAGCCCTTCGGAATCGTCGTTGAGAGCGGGAACGACGCTGAAGAGGATGTTCTCCGGGCGGAGCAGCCTCTCCCTGCGCGGCGGGAAGCGATACGACGAATAGAGGTACGTGACAATCGTGACGTCGGGCCGGATGGCGCAGGCCCTTTCCGAAACCCTGTTCCAGAAGCGGACGTAGCGGTCGGTCTTGTGCGCATTGAAGTCTTCGCCGGGAAGGTCCGCGTCCCATGCGCGGCAGTTTTCGCAGCGGCAGAAGTTGAACGCGTCGTTCGGACATATGTTCAGGTATTCGTTCGTGCCGCGGGCGCACCAGTCGGCCACGATCTGGTCGGCCACGGCGGGATTGGACACGCAGAGCTTGATCCATCGCGCCCTGTCGGAATCTTTCTCGTTTTCGCCGGGATACCCCCGCCGCCCCTTATCGTCCATGGCCAGCAGCTCCGGCTTCGTTTCGGCGAAACGCCGGTTCCAGTCCGTAAACGCATGGCCCGACGGAAAGCGCTTGCGCGTCATGTGCCTCAGCCGCCTCATCCACTGCTCCCACTCCTGCCCGAAGGCCACGGCCGTTTCCTTGTCCGTGCGGAGCGCCACAGGCGTGTTCTTCTGGCCTTTTGCAAGAATCGCCTCCGGGCGACCCGTGTATTCCGCAATGCTAGAAACCTCAAGAGGCGGATAGAACCTGTACGACCAGCCCTCCGGCACCTCGACAGCGTTCCGAGGGGTCACCACGATTCCCCTGTCGCCGGGCCCCACCCATTTCACGCCAAGGACCTTTTCAAGAAAGCCATAGACGGCATAGAGCGTGCCCCATCGCTGCGAGGAAATCTTTGGGGGCTTTACGTAAACCCCGCCGTCGTCGCCCCAGAAGTAGATCTTGCCGCCGACCGCGCATGCGCGCGACTCGAATTCTGCGGCCTCGCCGCAGCCGGGGGCCACTTTCCCGATCACGAAGACCGGAACCGATGCGCATACGGCGTCGCTCCTCTCCGGTGCGATCATGGAAAGGTGCTTCTTCAGCTCCTGGACGGCGCGTCTTTGGCTTGTGTTTTCGATACGCTCCGGCACCTCTATCTTCGCCGTGCGCAAGTCGATTTCAAATGCCGACGCGGACGTGCAAAAAGACAGAATGGCCGCAGCGATGTGGACACATGGCTTCATATCGGCTATTATACAATAACAATACGCCATGCAGCGCAGCGTTATATAACGGAAAATAATGGAGGAGTCAATCGGTCACCGCGTCGTGGATTCGCGGACGACGAGGTCGGCGGCGAGGAAGACGCGGCGAGTCGTGGCATCAGGGTTCTCCATCCGCCAAAGAAGCGTCTCAAAGGCCGCCCGCGCAATCGCCTCGCACGGCTGATGGACGGTCGTAAGCGGCGGCGAGACAAGCGTCGCCAGATCTACGCCGTTCACGCCGGTAACGAGAACGTCGTCGGGACAGCGCTTGCCGATCTTCTGCAGTAGTTTCAGCACATGTGCGGCCACAAGATCGCTTGAGCAGGCGATTGCGTCCGGCAGGTGAGTCTTCCACTTCTTCATCATGGCCGCCTCGTCCTGCTGCAGCATGTACGTATCCACAAGTCGCACGCCTCGCTTGTGCGCGATGGCGAATACGAGTCCACTCAGCCTGTGTTCGACGTTGCAGCACATCTCAGACCATCCGACGAACGACACAGACCTCGCTCCGCGATCGAGGAGATGCTGTCCGACGAGCACGCCGGCTTCGCGGTTGTCAACGCCGACGAAGTCGCACCTCGGATCGCCGGCTGCGGACGAAAGGTCGAAGTCGAGCAGCACGAGCGGGACTCCGGCGTCCGCGCATATCGTCATCACCTCGCGATTCACGAACGCCGCCTTCTCGCCCAAATCGGCAGGGCGGAAGATTACGCCGGATACGCCCGACTCCACCATCCTGCGCGCGGCCTCGACGACAAGGGCGTCGTCCTTCTCCGAGAAGTCGGTGGACATGTCGGCGAAGTCCAGTCCAATCCCCTTCGTCTGGGCGAGACGCGAGATTTCGCGCGCAATCGGCGGAAGAATGTCGATGTTCCCGATCATCGAAACGATAATCAGGCCGATGGACTTCATCCGCCGCCTCACGAACGTGCCCACGCCGTTGCGCGTCTTGACGAGCCCCATTCCCTTGAGAGTCTCTATCACCTTCGCCGCCGTCAGGTGAGATATGCCGAAGCGGCGGCAGAGCATCTTGACGGAAGGAAAAGCCTCGCCGGGCGCATACCGCCCCGAGAGGATGTTGTCACGCAGTTCGTTGGCGACTGCACGATACTTCCTTTCCCTGTCTAAAGACTCCATCGCCGCATATTATACCAAATCTACACGACCACATCGGCGTTAAACCGCTGTGATTTTTTTGGAGGAGAAGTCGCCGTCGCTTAATGAAACCCGCGTCAGTGGCCGCTCTCGAAGTGCGGATCGACCGACATGCACTTGGCCGGGCACTTCGCGACGATCTGCTCGTCGGTGGGCGGGTTCTCGTAGTTGACCTTTGCGAGGAAGCCCTGGAACGTGAAGTGGTTCGCTTCCTTGCCGCCGGAGTTCTTCTCACAGAGGTGGCAGCCCATACACCCGACGCCGCACACCTTCCTCACGGCAGGCCCCTTGTCGGGGTTTGCGCAGAGCACATGTATCGTCGCAGAGGCGGGCACAAGTTCAATTATATGCTTCGGACACGCCTTCACGCACTTACCGCAGCCGATGCAGAGCCTCTTGTCAACTTTCGCCAGGCCGTCATGTACGGAAATGGCGCCCTTCGGGCAGACGTTCGCGCACGCCCCGTAGCCAAGGCAACCGTACGTGCAACCCTTGTCGCCGCCGGCAGTCGCCGCCGCGACGCTGCAGTCGCAAATCCCGTTGTAGTCGCCGACGCGAATCGCCTCGGAACGCGTGCCACAGCACTTCACGAGCGCGACGCGCTTCTCCGTAGCAGTCGCCGCCACACCCATGATCTTCGCCACCGCCTTGGCGCACTCGTCGCCGCCCGCGGCGCACGCGCCGTTGGGGGCAGTGCCGGCGACAATCGCCCGCGCGTAGCCGTCGCACCCGGCAAAGCCGCAGCCTCCGCAGTTCGCCCCAGGAAGCGCCGCGGTAACCATTCCAATTCGGGGATCTTCCTCAACGCTCAGATACCTGTCGGCGACGGCGAGCGCCACTGCGGCGACAAGCCCGATGCCGGCAATCACGATTACGGCGGTCGTCATTGCAGAACCCTTTCCAGCCCCTTGTCGAGGCCCGAGAAACCCATGAACGCGAGAGCGAGAAGCCCGCCCGTCACTAGCGCAAGCGCGACGCCCCTGAAGCAGCGAGGCGGATCGGCATGCGCGAGCTTCTCGCGTATGCCTGAGAACAGCAGCAGAGCGAAGCCGAAGCCTACCGCCGCGGCAAACGAGAAGAAGACCGACTCGAAGAAGCCCGCACCCTCCTTGTGGTTGAGCTCCGCCGCGCCAAGAACCGCGCAGTTCGTCGTGATTAGCGGAAGGAATATACCGAGCGCGGCGTGGAGAGGCGGCAGGAACCTCTTCATCGCGATGTCGATGAACTGCACCAGCGACGCGATCACCAAGATGAACGCGAGCGTGTGTATGTAGCCCAGGTTGAAAGGCAGAAGCAGCCACTGGTCAAGGCACCATGTCACCGCCGCAGCAGCGGTCATGACGAAGACTACGGCGCCCGACATCCCCAGCGCCGTTTCCGTCTTCTTGGAAACGCCTAGAAACGGGCAACAACCAAGAAAGCGGCTCAGGACGAAGTTGTTCACCAGAACCGCGCCAACAAGTACAATCAGCAGTTTGCTCATAGCATTGCGTATTATGTAATTATTCTGTCACAATGTCAAGGCTGTCCCAGTCGATTTCGCCCTCGAACACCTTCTTCACGGGACCCGTCAAGGTCACGGCGTCGAAGCTTTTCCCGTCGTATTCGCCGTCT
>Ga0310786_10011402_pt1 | contig 11093 bp, 2 predicted proteins | sample AusTroGonzalo_MG_FD_203881 | JGI IMG/M metagenome (GOLD analysis project Ga0310786, IMG submission 203881) | Bovine rumen microbial communities from tropical cattle in Woodstock, Queensland, Australia - Gonzalo_03 (v2) (version 2) | ecosystem: Host-associated > Mammals > Digestive system >...
AGTGGAAAAACAACAACAAGCCTTGCAGCTGAACTACGTGTTTCTAATCAAACCGTCAGCGCATGGAAAACGGGAGCACGTTCCCCTAAAGAACCAACCGTCATTGCTATTGCCGATTACTTCGGTGTATCCGTACAGTGGCTCCTTGGATTTGATGTAGAAAAGGAGGCACCAAAGTCTAAAACAGCCATCGTCATTCCTAATTCGGAAATGTTCACTAAGATTGTCCACTACATGTCCACTGCCGACTACGAAACAGTCATGGGCATTTTCGATAAGACCTATAAAAAGATGAAGGAGAGAGGTGTAGAGTGATTCGTTACAGACCTCGGTGTAAATCGCTGTCGTTGTCAGTTAAGGGAGAAGAGTCTTTCAATACGAAAGAAGAGCTACATCAGGCCATTTACGATGTTTGGTGTAAAATGTTCTCCTACATTGGCAAGACGCTCGAGAAACACGACATTATTATTGGAGAAATAACAGGCGACAGTCCACTTGTCGGCTGGGTGAATGTGCGACCTATTTACATTATGAATTACTGCATCGGTTTTTGTGGGGAGAGATAGAAATGCCACGAGGCAGGAGACCGCACTTAAAGAAACGGAAAGATGGGCGATTCCGGGTTAAATACAAAGGGAAAGAGTTTTATGGAACCACAGAAGATGAAGCCTATGATGCCATGGATGAGTTTATCCAATCCTTCGGGTCGTTTACATGCTCCACTGTAAGCGATTACGCTTTACCGTGGCTGAAAAGAACCTTCCCAACTGTTGCTGACTCGACCTACAGGGGGCATGCCATCCACCTACAGCATCTGATTGACGAAATCGGGAACAAGGAACTGACGGATGTGCTCCCATCGGATATCAAATCCGTTTACTCCACACATTATGTTAATCTCTCAAACACGTACATTCTTGCCGCAAAACAGCTCTATTGTTCGCTTTTTGACGCAGCGGTCGCTGACGGGTATATTCGCTCAAACCCTGCAAGGTCAACGAAACCGCACCGTGGGAAGAAACCAGAAGAGAGAATCCTGACTCCTCAACAGCGGGAGTGGATTACAACACTCTGTGTAAACCACCGCACTCACCCGGCAGTAATGACTATGCTGTATGCAGGAATCAGGCCACCTGAAATGAAAGCGTTCGACATCGACAGGGATGTTGACTTCGTGAACAATATAATTACCATCCACGAGTCAGTCCACGTAGATGGGCAAAAATACACGTTTTCGGACGAGTTAAAGACTGACTGGTCTAAGAGACATGTCCCGCTCTTCCCCCCGCTAAAACAGGCGCTGGAGGGCAAACACGGGCCTTTAATTACTTCTGCACACGGAGAGAAAGTAACAATCCAGACTTGGAAGGTGGCATGGAAATCATACAAGTTTGCCATGGAGACCGCCATCAACGGCGTTCAGAAGAGATGGTACGGAAAGCGCAAGGATCAACTCGGCAAGGAACTACCGCCATGGATAGACTTTGACATCGTGCCTTATACGTTGCGCCATGCTTTTTGCCAGATGTGTCGAGACTCTGGCGTGGAGATCAATACGTGCCGCAGATGGATGGGGCATGCGGACACAAAGATGATTCTAAAGGTCTACGATTCGGTTTCCGAAGATCGTTCAGAGCAGGAACGACAGAAGATTGACAGGCTATTTGGGGGTCAAGATGGGGGTCAGGAATAATTTACATCGCTGTGTGTAAGTGGAATCAACACCTCAAGCCTCATGACTTTCCTCTTCATACCCGGAGTGTCATAGGTTCGAGTCCTATTTGAGCCACACGCCAAAACCCTTGGAAACAAAGGCTTCCGAGGGTTTTTCTTATGTCTTGAGCATGCCAAAAAACAGGAAAGAAAAAGAAAAAAGACCCCCTTTCGGGGGTCAGTCGGGGGTCAAAACGGGGGTCAGATTATTTCAGCCATTTCTCAAAGTCGTCCACGCTGTATCCAACTCCAAGACCTCTTAACATAGAGTTGATTCGGATCATTTCTTCTTCGTTTCCATCCTCAAACGCTTGTCTGTAGAGAGGCTTGTAGTGGGAAGTTAGTGAACTCTTGATGGAAGAATCTTTAACTCCAGCTTGACGGAGGAAGTTCACATCTGTTCTCGCAGCTTCCAGATTTGAATAATCAATTGACTCGTAGAGAGATTCTTTGTGCACATCAACATCTGCGTCTTTTGCTCTTTCTTCTTCCTTTTCAAGAATATAATCCACAACATTGTCTGCGGAAAGGGCATTTCTCGTCCAAGAATCACTGATGTTCTTTTCCGGGAACACTGCAACAGTCGCTTTGGCCTTTGCGTACTTGTAGACCTTTTTCACCAATTCTGCCTGCACTTCAATCGGGAGGGCAATAAACTCAGGCCGCTCAATCATTTCTTGAAGCACTGTTTTGGATGTTTGTCCCTTGACCTTTGCGTACTGATACCACTGCTGGTCATTGAGGTGAACTACCTCTTTGTTAATAGTCAGAGTCTTTTCTGCCGCTTTCGGAGACACATCCACGCCAGAACCTTTTGTTATGCGTTCAAGTTCATCCTCCAGTTTGTCGTCAGATATAATCTGAATCTTGTCAGGAAGGATAAAGTTCTGCATAAAGGATTCATAAATGGGTACCGTATCCTCTTCTCCCCATTCGTTCAAGTACGGGACATTGCGTGTGCTAAGATAAGGCAACTTGTTTTGCGTCTGCTCGATAAGCGTAGTCCAAATACTTGTGCTATCTCCAGATTCAATGTACGCTTTGCGTTTTGTTGGGTCAACAGTCCTTGCGACAGCCCCGCCAATGGACGGTACATAGCTTGCTACATAGTTCGCCAATACCTTTTGCACAAGAGTAGAAAGCGTAAGGTCGCCGCTCTGAGCATATCTTGAAACATCCAACAGGCTGTTAAGGCTTGTCATCATGGTTGTGTCAACAATAGGCTCAAAAATTTCGGACATAACACTGAGGACTTTTCCAAGGTCAATGTTTCCAGTGCTCATCTCTTCTGCCGCATTGTACAAAGAACCTCCGAAGAAAAGCGGGATGTTAAACGGAACAATGCTTCCAATCCCTATTGATCTGTTGCCAACATTGATCGAATAATCCTGCATGCCTCTGCGCTTTTCAGAAGCCGTTGCCTTGATTTTAAGAATACCAAGTGACGCAAGCCATGCTCCAACCCCAGCGATTCCGAGGCCAGTAAGCCCTGCGGAAACTTTATCAATTACCTCTGATGGACTTTTTGCGTTCCTTGGTTTCGGGCCTTCAAAGCCACTTTCTTCCCATTCCTTGTAGCGTTTGAGTTGATTTGTGGCTGTAATAAGGCTTGAAACAAGCCCAACAGGGGAATACTCAAAGCCTCTGCGCATAATGTTTGCAGGAGTCTTGATAAACGGCTGTATGGCACCAATCGTAAATTCCGCAGCCCTATTACCGGGATTGTTAAGCCATTTCGCAAGTTGGTTCGGGTCTCTGTAGGTTGCTTTCTGCGCCTCGTTTATGGCGTATGTCCTTGCTTTGCGGAGCGTATTACCCTTCATGTCGGACGCTTTGAGATTGTTGGCTGTCATGTATCCAGACAGCGCTCGTCTGTAGTGATATCTCAGGAATCTCCAGTCTGCTTTCTCGAGCCTGTCACTGCTAAAATCAGCAGCCTTTTGCATGGCCCTGCCAATCGTCCTTGATATAAATGTGTCTTTCGTGCCAAACGCCTTGCGATTGCGCTCAACAGCACCAGTTTCGTAATACTTTGCCGTGCCTTGTAGTTCTGCTTTCATTATATCCGCATCTCTTTCGGCAAAGGCAATGGATTCCTCTGAACGCCTGACCGACTTTGTGCGTTCTCCTGCGGGAATCTTCATCATACGTTCAAGCCCTGCTCCGACTATGTTCTTTGCTTCAGTCATCCCAGCGCCAGTTAAGTTGCCAACTTCGTTTCGTATATGCGTTCTCGGATTACCAAGCATGGCGGTCATGCGGAACGTGCGTAGCCTAAGCCGCCAGTCGGAAGGAATTTGTGCGGCAATAACCTGTTCCATGTTCCTGCGTACAGAGGCAAATTCCCCTTCGCTTTTCGCATTTGCCGCAGCATCAAGGATTTCTTGTGGGATAGTAAGCTTTACCTTTTTGCCTATCGCCTGATAGTGGTCGTTAATTCTTCTAACTTCTCGCTTCAAGGTCTGCTTTCTTCCCTCGGGTGTCATCAGCATGAATATTTTTCTGGACTGGAGCGCCTGACCAACATCCGTGCCCTGTTTGTTGTAAATATCAGAAAGCCTTGTTTCAGCGTCTACATTGTTATTTGTAGCCGCTATGCTGAGAAGAGCAATCATACGGGCCTGTCCATCTGCGCTCAACGGGTTGAAATTCTCGTTTTCAACCTCATCCAGAGAACCGAAGAAGCCAGTCGGGTCATCCTGTGTTGCGTGGCTTTCCACCCATGTTACAGCCCTGTCAATCTGATCGAGATTTGTGTCCTTAACATACTCATTGTTGGCAAGGAGATGGTCTTTTACCTGTTGATGGAGAAGTTCGCTTTCCTGCGCCCCCTCTCTGCCCCACTGGCGTTCGCCCAATTCAAAATTGCTTGATGCGTTGCGCTCGGTAGAGGAATATGGGAAATTGACAGCGTTACCATCAAACGGCAAAACCTCTGGCAACTCCTCCTCCGGTTCTTCTGCGGCAGGAATCTCTTTTGCTGGCTCAATGTTCTGATTCGCAACAGTTTCCGTCTGCGCAGGCTCGATCTTGTTTACATTGGTCTGTGTAACCGGAGGCTGTTTTTCTCCGTTTTGCGGCAGTGTCTCGGTTCCCCCCGGTGCTTTTACATCGCCCTGTGTAAGTACCCACTCACCACTTGCGTTGTCCAGCTTGAACCCTTCTTCGGTAAGAATGTCTCGAACCAAAGGTGTGTCAAGCCCACCGTTTTCCGAAATCCCAAGCCTTACATTCCCGTTTTTGTCGGTAATTGTATAGCCTACATGTCGACCAGCCAAGTCCGTAAGGTCTTTCATCTGCGGGATTCCTTCGTGTTCTTCCTCAAACAAGCCAAGTCCGTTCATTACTCGGTTAAGTCCATAGGCCATGGAACCCTTTGCCTGTGTTGGTGTTTCTTGCTTTGTGGCCTCTTGCGTAGGCAGAATTGGGTTCCCGTTGTTATCCAACTGGGTTTTTGCAGCATCGTCAAGCGTTCGCCTTAGTTTTTCTGCCTGCGCCTGTACATTTTTGTGGTTATGGAAGATGTATGGGATACCAAGCGCTTCTACTCTGCGGATTAGCTCCGGTTCATCTTCTGGTATGACAAGACCTCTCCATTCATTCATCCCTACAAAACGTTTCGGTTTTGCCTCGAGAAGATCGGTTACAGCATAAAAAGCCCTGTCGGCAACATCAAGATATTTCCCAGCGGCTTCCTCTGTGGCTTCAATCCCAAGCCCAGAAAGCTCTTGCTTCATTTCTGCTGGTGTCATACCTTCATGGTAAATCTTGGTTGCACTTGCTGCGAGAGTGTCTGCAAACATTTCTTCGCCAGTCAATGTGCTGATCTTCCCAGTTGTTGTTGCGAGACGAAGCCTTTCCGCAGTAGCCTTGCTATCAAATTTGTCTTTCTCTTCCTGCGGAAGCGATTCATACAAGTCGCTTGCAGCAGTCTCCATGTCAGTATTTTCGAGAATATCGCTGTTAAGTTCTGACATATAGGGGATAAGACGACCGCTGTCCTCTTTCATTTCTTCAAGAGAACCGTATCTTCTTGTTATCGCCGCTGCATCCGGGCTTGATTTGTACATAAGATTAACAATGTCGTCTTTCGAGTAGACTTCGCCAGTCTTTGCACTTATGTACTGTCTGTCTTGTGATTTTACACCTTCCGGGAAGGTTGGCGTGTAAGCGTCGCCGCTAAACAACTGGTTCCTTTCATCGACACTTGGGTCAATGGTTTCTTCATTAAACAGGATGATAACAGGGCCTTTATCTTTCAGGGTGCCATTTTCGTTGACTTTCTCTTTGCCATAGGTGTATGCGCCAGTCTTTACACCTTCTCGTGTAATCGCAATGCTCGGCGCAACAATCCCTTCATGATCGAGAGCATCCATGAACTGACCGACAGAAAGGCCATGCGTTATAACAAGGCCCTTGCCACGGTCACGAGTCTCAAGCAGTTGATCCCTGTACCGGAGGGCTTTTGAATAGCCATCCTCACCTTCTATGGGCTGCCCGTTTTCATCCAATGTGTCATTAAAAACAGGGATTTTATCTATGTCTTTGTAATAGGAGTACCCGCCAGCTTCCTCAGAAATCTTTCCGTACCTTTGGGCGACTGTTTCGGGCGAATCTCCATTGTGCATCCAAACAATGACATCTGGCGTACCATGCCTTTCGTAATTCCACCCGTCAGTCCATGTGACTTCTCCTGTTTTTTGGTCAATGGTACGATGATACTTGTCGTTCCAAGGCACCCTTGCAACCGGGATAAAACCGTACTTTGCATACTGTTTGCTCAAGAACCCGTCGTAGCAATCAAGTTTTGTCCCTCCTACAGCGATAGCATGAACCATAAGGTACGGCATTGTTCCCTTTGTCGCAGACCTCGGGTTGTTAAACACACCAAAGATGTTGCCTTTCTGATCCCCTACCGTACCAACGGATACGCCAGCCATGCCATCTTCAGACAGCAACGAAATGGCACCTTTCTCGGCAAGCTCTTCAGGACTCTGTGCATCAACAAACAACCCATTTGGATTATCCTTCTTCGCTTCGTCCAGAGCAGCAGAAAACCGTCCATAATCCTGTTCTTTATTCAAGTGCGGATCATTGACGGTTTTCGGGTTTCCATTTTCGTCTGTCGGTATGTTTGCGGTTATCAGATTCCGAAATACTGCATCCCTTCTGCTATCTCCCTGTCCTTCGTTCCCGGGTACGCTTTCCGGTAATCCTCCCACATCTTGTGCCTCGGGTCGATATCCAGCATCGCCGTTATCTCCGAGTCCGACATTTCCTCCAGATGGTTCAACCAGTTGTCCTTCGTTATTCCCCTCTCCGACATTTCCCTGTACGGGGAGGCCATCCTGCCGATCCTGCGTTTCTCCATTTACATTCACCTCTGTAGCTTGGATACTCGGAACATTTTCCAATACGGGAAGATTATTCGCCACAGCATCAAAAGAATCCTGCACGTAGTCATTGTACTCATATAAGTCCAGTGCGGGGTCGTTTGTGCTGTATTTGTTCCCGTTCCTGTCCATCAGGACAACATCTTCGTAGTCGCCGTTTATTTCTTTCCCTGCAATACCGATTATCTGTACTTGTTCGCCATTGATATTTACTTCAAAACTACGAGGGAAGTAAGCAGCGGGCCGTTTGGATTCTTCCGGGCGGGCATTTCTGTCGCTTCTTGCTTCAATGTCGTTCAGTGCGGCATAGTACAGCCTACGATCTTCCCCTGTCAAGCCGTGTGTATCGACGGAACCCGGAATACGTTCAAGGCGCTCTCCAATACGACTAACTCCCGTATCTTCCATAACAAGGCCGCCATCTTCTGTAGTGTATACAACGCCGCCAACTGTTCCACGGTGAGGACGGTCGTAGTCATAAATTCCCGTGATCCTTACCGGGTTGCCATCCGAATCGAACACTTCAATGCTCCGACCAAATGCTACGATAGGCTTGTTGGAAACTATAGAATCGTCATATGCGGCTTTTTGCTGCTCCTGAATGGCCCGAATGACCTCTGTTGTCGCCTGTTCACGAGCCGCAGTAAGGACTTCCGTTTCAACACTATTCGCTTCCTCCTGAGCCTGTTCGGCTTTGCGCTGTGTATCATCAGCGACTTGCTGCGCCTGCTCATTCTGGTCGTTCGCCGCAAGGACTTGCTGCGTGGCGTTCTGCAAGGCAGTCGCCGTGTCACCGTTCGCAGGGTCATACTCTTCACCCGCTTTTGCAAGAACCTTCCCGGCAGCATCAAGTACATTCTCGGCCTTTTTGGCGTTCTTCTTTGCCGTGTCTGCAACCGTCTTTGCGTTCTTTGCTGCGTTTTTGGCGTTCTTAATCTTTTTGTCCCCGCCAGTCTGAACAAGCGTTTCAATCGTCTTGTTCGCAACAAGGTTAGCCCTGATAGAAGCTTTATAACTTCTCTCAAAACCTTTCGGGTTCGCCAAGCGGTCTTGTGCGACACCTTCGCTGATTGCTTTTACATCGTCCTGTGTAAGCGCATCGCCATTCGAGACCTTTGTGACTGCCGCCTTGACTGCCGCATTGCCAGCGCCTTTCGTCAGGATTGCGTGGGTCAGGTCATCCTTGTTCACGCCATTCAGAACGAGGCCGTTCATTGTGTTTGCGGCAAGAATGGGGTCTTTCGCCATCTTTCCTACAAACTTCTGCCCTGCGGCCTGAGAGGCATTTGTGTCTCCTCCAAGGACGGTAGATACGACAACGGCTGTCCCGGTCGGGTTGGAATCACGAGCGTTCATCAGAAGAAGGGAATCTTTCTGCGCCTGTGCGGTGTCAATAACAGGAGAAGAAATTTGCGTTGGATTGACCGTTTGGCTTCCTATATTTATAGGGGCAATATTTGGTTCATTCGTTGCAGCCTGCGGGACGGGTTCTGCGGGTTTCGCTTCTGCACCTTCGTTTGTCGGTTCGCTCTGCGAAGTGTTCGCAGTGGAATATTTCTCGTCGAACACGCCATCGCCTACCGTGTAGTCCCCATAGATTCCAGCAATGAAGGTCTTTGCGGTGTTCACAGAACTAATCTCCATGTCAGACTCTACGGGCCTATTGAGCCAGTCTGTGTCCACACGAGACATGGGCATTTTCTCGCCGCCAGAAGTCAGGAGATAGAGATCGTCTCCGTCATACTCATAACCATAAATAACATACACACCGCCCCTATTCGGGCCAGCGTCTTTGCATTTGATGTAGATGGTTTCGCTATTTGGGTTGACCCAACGGACTCTCGGGTTGCCTTGGTACTGCTTTGTCCACTCTTCATTGTAAGGACATTCTTCCCATACTTGCGTGTCCTCCAACGGAATCAGTTTCCCGTCCTTTTCGACATACCCTTTGTCTCCGACTGTAATACCTTCAGCCTCGTCCGGGAAAAGTTTGTTTTTCAGAATGGTCATTGTGTTTTTGACCTTCGTTGAAACAAGCTTCCCACCGTACATTGCGGCTGTCCTCAGAACGGCATTGTATGCAGCGTTTGCAGATGTGTCGCCAATATGCTTTGCCGTGTCTATGCCAGCACGTATCCTTGCCTGCTCATCGGTGTAATCTGCGTCGATGTATTTCTTGTACGCCTTGCCGTAAAAAGAGTCCTCTCCAAGTATTGCTTCTTCTGCGACCATGTTTATGGTCTCCGTAACAAGAGAACTTCCCCCGGCAGCTGCGGCGTTCCCTGCAACAAGTTTTGCAAACTGTCCTATCTGGGAGGTTGCTGCGCTCGGGTTTGCGCCCATAACCTTGTGGATGCCGCCAACAAGGATTGACTGTGAAATAAAGTCTGTAAGGTATGTGACAACAGCCATTTCGTTAGCTTTCTCTATGTCGTCTGTCTCCAGCAAGACTTGCTGATATTTCTGCTGGGCGCTTCCGTGCGCAAGGAAAGCCGCAGTAACATACCTCGCAACCTCTGGCGCTCCCATAATATTGGTAATGCCTCCAGAAAATTTGGACGATACATAATAGTCGCCAAGCATTGTCGCTATGTCATACCCACGAGTTAGGAGATTGCCAAGGAAACTATCTTCCCCTGTTAATTTAATAATGTCGTTTTTTACGCCTGTCCGCATGTCGCCAATGTATTCAAGGTCTGCATAGAGGGGGCTATAAGCATTGTCATTCCCCATAACTCTTGCATATGTTGAATTTAACACGGAAACGGGCTTCATTGCGATTGACGCTCCTGTTGCGACAACATCTTCGAGGAAATTCCCCTGCCCCTGCGCTGCCTGCTCTCTTGTTTTGATAACAGAGCGAACTCCCAATTCGCCATATTTATCTTTATAGATGAAGTTGAAGTATTCGTTTGCTTTTTCTTCACCCTGCGTCTTGTAGATATAGAAGTACCTATTACGTTCCTTAGTCGTAAGGCCATTGTTTATTTCGCCCCAGCGACTCCATGTGTCCGTAACATAATGCGGCGTGTACTGCTCTATATTTTCAGAAAGAGCAACAAGTTCTTCCTTCGACATATTGTCTGCGTCACCGGGCAAGAGAACCATAAGGCGAGCAATGTCGCTTCCTTCATTGTCGTTGTAAAGCTTCATGCTGGCCTCGTGCATGCCAGCTGCCGCCATTGTATCGAAGTCAGCGTTCCCATCGAGGGATGTGTAGTATGCGGTTTGCGCCTCACGCTCAAGCGCAAAAATGGTCTGGTTTACATTATTGCGCTGCTCTTCGCTCATAGGAACGCCCATCCTGTCATAATACGCAAGCGTATCCCGGAGCGTCTGCGCAGCAAGCAAGTCCTGTTCGTAGGTCTTTGCAGATTCAATACTCGCTTCTCCCGGTGTCAAATCACCGTTGAGAACCTTTGCGTCGTACAAGGCATAGGCAGAGTAATTCATTTGCGGAGGATTTGTTGCGGATTTTACAAGGAAATCAGTCTTTGCAAGGACATTCCCATCCACATATCCTTCCGGTGCAACCATGTCAAGGGTCTGCTGGAGTGCGGTACGATTCTGGAGAGACTGCTGATACGCACCTTCATTCTCGGAGAGATATGCCTCTTCTGTTTCAATCTCGCTGTTCAGTTCTCGAATTTTGGGGGTAATAATATTGTAACGTTCACGTTCCTCTGGCGTAAGAGGTTCCCCTTCGCTCGGCCCGTTCATGACATAATCGAACATTTGCGGAGCTTCTCTTCGGATTCTGTCAGCGTCAATGTTCTGGTCGCCTCTTACATATTGATAAAGCCAGTACAAAGCGTTATCGTACTTCGTGCTCCCTGCGTTTTCCGGGTTGGATAGCGTGTCTACGATGTAGTCCCATCCTTCTTCAAACCTTACATCGTCAAGTCTCCCACGCTCTTCGTCCGTAAGAGACACAAAAGACGCACGGGCATTAAGACCTTCCCATTCTTCCTGTAGTCTATCCCTGTA
>Ga0310786_10011404_pt1 | contig 11092 bp, 9 predicted proteins | sample AusTroGonzalo_MG_FD_203881 | JGI IMG/M metagenome (GOLD analysis project Ga0310786, IMG submission 203881) | Bovine rumen microbial communities from tropical cattle in Woodstock, Queensland, Australia - Gonzalo_03 (v2) (version 2) | ecosystem: Host-associated > Mammals > Digestive system >...
CCTGGTATTCCTTTTCGGGAACGGAGTCATAGACGATGCCGGCGCCTGACCTCACGTAGATCTTGCCGTTCTTCTTGTACGCAAGCCTTATCGCGATACAGGTGTCAAGGTTGCCGCCGAAATCGATGTAGCCGATAGCTCCGCCGTAGATGCCGCGCTTGTTCCTCTCGAGTTCGTTGATCAGCTGGCATGCCTTGATCTTGGGTGCGCCCGAAAGAGTGCCTGCAGGGAGGATGGCGTCGATCGCGTCGAATGCGTCCTTGTCGTCCCTGATCTCGCCCCTGACGGTCGAACCGATGTGCATGACGTGTGAGAATCTCTCGATCGAGTGATACTTCATGACTTCAACGCTTCCGAACTTAGCGATCTTGCCGATGTCGTTCCTTCCGAGGTCAACAAGCATGTTGTGCTCGGCGAGCTCTTTTTCATCAGCCAGAAGGTCTGCTTCCAAGGCCTGGTCTTCCTCGTAAGTCTTTCCTCTGGGCCTTGTTCCGGCGAGAGGGAAGGTGTAGAGCTTTCCGTTCTCGAGCTTTACCAACGTCTCGGGAGAAGCGCCTGCGACCTCAACGTCGGTGCCCGCAAAATAGAACATGTAGGGCGAAGGGTTGAGAGTCCTCAAGACCCTGTAAACGTTGAGCATTGAACCTTCGTAATCAGCCTCGAGACGGTTGGAGAGGACGATCTGGAAGATGTCGCCTTCCTTGATGTGGTACTTGGCCTTTTCGACCATCGCGCAATAGCTCTCCTTGTCGAAAAGGGGCCTGACTTCTGAAAGGAGCCTTCCGGAAGGCTCGTCAACGGGATTGCCGTTCTTTATGACGTCAGCGATCTTTTCGATCTCCTTGCAGGTCTCGTCGTAGCTGTTGTCGATGTCGTCAGCTCTAACGTTTCCAACGATGACGATCTTCTGCTTGAGGTTGTCGAACGCTATGACCTTGTCGAAGAGCATGAGGTCGCAGTCCTTGAAGTTGCCTTCGTCAACGCATTCGAGATCCAACGTCTTTTCGACGTGCTTTATATAATCGTAAGCGAAATATCCGACAAGGCCGCCCGTAAATGAAGGCATTCCGTCGATGACGGGAGACTTGTATTCGGCGAGGATCTCCCTCATGTATTTGCCGGGATCGTCGGTCTCAACGGTCTCGTTGCGGTCTGCACCGGTGATGTTGAGTGTCCGGTCCTTATAGGTGATATCGAGGGTGGGGTCGTAACCCAGGAAAGTATACCTTCCCCATCGCTCCTGATTCTCTACAGATTCCAATATATAAGAGTGCGTGGACAATCCCTTGATTATCTTCAGCACTTCGATGGGCGTCCTGAGATCTGACATGATCTCGCATCTGACCGGTGCGCATTTGTATGCGGTACCTGAAAGGATGGCTTTCATCTCATCCTTGGCCGGAAAGAATTCCATTTTGATTACCTCCTGTTTGTTAAACTTACCGGAGGTTCTTTGGGCAATAAAAAAGTCCTTGCGCAAAGAACCCATTTCTCTGCCAAGGACGAATTAGACTAATCCGCGGTGCCACCTTGATTCACAATCTCTTGTGCACTTACTTGAGTACCAACATACCCCGGGCCTTTTAACGGTGCCACCCGTCACAGAATACTCAGTCGCCTATTGGCTTCTTTTGACTGTGCCCTCATCGGACCATTATGATGAACTGCTTTCCGCCCCAATCTCAGCTTACGGGACTCTCTGTGGGTGCAACGATCACCTTTACTTCCGAATCTACGGTTTCTCTATTGCGATAAAGATATATTTTTGGGATGGGTTTGTCAAGGCTTTTCTTAATGCAGGTAGCCGTATCCGTATCCGTTTTGATGAAAAGGGATACACAAACGGCTAATAAGCGTGAAAAAACGGGTCCGTTATCCATATGTGTATCCCTTCTGGCAGAAAGGGGTACGGGATTGGCTAACGGAGCGCGATTCGGTCAATTAACACTGTTCAACAGCCGTTTTGTAACATTGTTATAAGACGAATGTTCGTGCGCCCGCGGCCCTTGTGCTTTATAATGTTGTATGGAAAAGGGAGGAGGATCCGCCGTATGACCAGACTCGAAACGATAAAAAGACTGAATCTTGCCTCGTCGCTGATCGACACGATCAGCGCGGGTTCCACTACTTGGCTTGGCATAAAGTGCTTCGTCTGGGCCGGCGCCTTGAGCAACAAGGTCGGCGGCAAGATCGCCCAAACTCCGGTCGAATACGATGACGAGGCCTTAAACCTGCTCGTCAACATATTGAAGGCGGGAGGCGTCGTCGCGAGCGCGCTGCTTACAGTGGTTTTGGAGATTATAGGAATAATAGTTCTGCTGATCGCGATCAACCTGATTGTTCCCGCAGTATTTGGATTCATATCCCTGAGGCGCGCAAGAAAGTGCGAAGAGCCGGTCAAAGCCGTGAAGATAATCCGCACGGCCGACATAGTGAGACTCGTATTCCACTCCTTCCTCATGATCGGAGCGGTTATCGTGGTCATCATAGCGATCTACAACGGGGCGTTTGGCTTCGCGATCATAATGGCCGTGCTCGTTTCAACGCTGCCGTTCGTCTTTTCGATAATATCGCTCGTATGGCAGGGCAGGATGAAGGGCGCCGCGGTAAACGACGATCAGGATAAGATGGCCTGAAGAAGGTATCAGTCTTCGCCGACGAAAACGTTCCAGGATGCGATCTCGCGGTCAGGGATTATCGTCATGATGTTCTTCGCGTGATCGAGCAGATAATCGCTGTGACCCCATGACCAAGTACGAGAGGTGAGTTCCTTGATTATGTCCATGCTGATCTTTTCGATCAGTTCGGTCTTCTTGTCGTGCTTGGATTCATTGAGCTGCGTGAGTTTGCTCAAAAGCTTGACTGATTCCGTGCAGATCGTGAAGTCTTCCATCGCTCTCGCGCGCCACTTGTAGTAGGGCATGTATGTGCGGTTGAGCAGGAATATCGCTGCTGAAGCCTTGTGGATGAACTCCTCGCAGCAGTCGTGTGCGGCCTGGATGTCGCCGCGCTTGATCGAACGCTCGTAATTGAACTGTCCGGTCTTGCCGGCCATGCCGCAGTTCGCAGCGACCTTTTTCTTGATGAGGCTGTCAGGATAGAATCCCGCCCAAGCTTCGCGGATGGCGGTGAACTTGCCCAAAGGATCCGTGAAGACCTTGCCGTTGACGGCTTCCGCGAGATACATCATGGGAGTCTCGATCCAATCTTCCGTCTTTTCAGGGAACCCCGCGATGCCCGTGCGCTCGGTATAGAACTCCTCGATGCTGTGGACTCCGACCCTGTGCTTTCTCGCACCGGTCATGAGACTCGAGCCGGGCTCCATTCCGATTTCTTCCTTATGCTTGATGAGGAAATCGTTGACGGGAAGCTCGTCATAAGCCTTCTGGAGCTCGTCGCCGATCTTCTTTTCAATGAATTCGGGAACCCAAAGACAGAAGCCGGGCGCATAGTCGTGGTCTCTGGAAACGACGTCGTCGTATCCGAAACATTCTGAGCCCTGGCCTGCAAGACCGACGGCGATCTTGTCCTTGTACTCGGGGAACTTCTCCTCGATCATGGCCTTGCCATACTCGTTGTAAAACTCTTCTGCGATCTTTAGTCCATTCCAGTAGTCCATAGTGAATCCTTTCTATCTTTGATCACCCTGTGCTGCATGCAGCTTCTTCTTCGTCTCGTACATGAGGTTGTCTGCGTCTTTTATGTATTCGCTGAGTGGCTTTTTCGTCTCGTTGTCGCTTAGGATGTAGCCCGAACTTATGGAGAGCCTGAAGGGCCAGATGCCATCCTTGTTGACCTTGTCGATGTTGCTGTGAATGGCTTCTTCAAGACTGTCCGCCTCTTCGGGTGATTTGACGCTGCCGATGACGAGGAACTCATCGCCGCCGAACCTGACGCCGATCATGTCGTTCTTCAGGTTTGACTTTATCGCGCTTGCGGTGATCCTTATCGCGGCGTCGCCGTTCATGTGTCCGAAAATGTCGTTGATCTTCTTCATCAGGTTGATGTCGATGAACATGACCATGAGCAGCGTGTTCCCGCGGACGCTGTCCTCGTAGATCGGGATCGCCTTGTTCTCGTATCCGAATCTGTTGTAAAGACCAGTCATCGTGTCGATCTCCGAGATCTTCCTAAGACTGTCATTGAAGATCCTGAGCTGGATGTTGGACCTCTGTATCCTCAGAGCGAGCATCAGCTTTTCAAGATAAGCGTTGAGGTCCAGGTGCTCGCGCATGATCCTCGCATTGTCAGAGGTGACCATGTAACCGTAATTGAACTTTCCGGAATGGAGCGGCATGAAGTAGTAGATGTGGTTGTGCTCGCTCTCGGGATCGTAACCGGGGACCACGCTGTGCCTGTCGCAGGTTATTCTCTCGCAGACCTTTCCGTCCTTGATCGCAACGACGGGGGAGACGGCACCCGTTATTCCGTTCTCGTGAACGTCTTCCTCGCTCGCCATAACGTCGCTCATGTAGAGGTTGTGGATGATGATGAAGAAGTCGTTCCCGATCAGGTCGTGCTGCGTCTCATAGTGAGCCATGAGGTTCTTTCTGAGGCTTTCATAATCCGGAGAATCGGAGATTATGTTCGTTAAGGTACGCTCGCTCGTTTCGAGGAAGTTGCGGTCAAGATCCTCGGAATAGGTCTTGCTTCCAAACGCGCGGCGCTTGACGTCGAACTCGCCTTCGTGGTTGCATCCGCAGCTCTCGCCGATGACTAGCTTGGACTTCATCAGGATGCTCTTGGGAACTTCCTTGCCCTCGAAGACGTTGTCAAACACCTTGATGCAGGTGCTTCCAATTCCTTCATAATCCGACGTGACGGTTGTAAGTACGGGATAGAAGGCCTGTCCTCTGTATATGAAGTCATAACCCGTTACTATTACGTCTTTCGGGAGATCGTATCCGAGCCTCGTGAGTTCCGTGGAGCAGGCGAGGGCCATGATGTCGTTTGCCGCGATTATCGCGTCCGGCATTCCGCACGGATCCGCAGCTATCTTGTCTGCCGCTTCAGCTGAGAGGACGTTGCCCCAATTGCCGTAATAGACGTCCCTTTCATCGATCTTGAGGCCATGCTCTTCAAAGACCTTTTTGACCGTTTCAAATCTCAATATGCTCTCGGGGTGTTCGGCGTATCCGCCAATGAACGCGGCACGCTTGACGCCGTGCTCTTCGATGAGGTGCTCAGCGATCTCCCTCATTCCGGTGACGTTGTCAATGTCAAAGCAGATGCTGCCCGGAACGTTTATGCCGATGCTGATGACGGGGATGCCGGCCTTGACCGCGCGCTTTACTATCGCGATGCCCGTCTCGACGGCGTTGAGCGCATTCGTGAAGACGATCGCGCCGTCATAATCCTTAAGCTGCGGGAGGTCGTAGATGTTCAGCTCGCCCTTGTTGTAATTGTCCTGCGTGTCATAGGAGGCGTAGCTGACGAAAACGAAAAGATCGTAATTGGAGAAAGTCGCGGACTGGCGCAAACCCTTGAGCGTGGCGTTCAGGGCCTCCATACCATAACCGTTAACAAATACCGCGATCTTCTTTCTCATAATCCGTCACCTTGAATTTAGGTTACATCAGAAAAATACACTTTTAAATCAGTTTGAGAAAATAAAATGTTAATTTTTCATTATTTTTGCCACAAAGAGCGCAAACGCCTAATGTTAAAATCTTTGGGAAGAGAGGAGGTCCGCTTTGACAAAGAACGCGAACCGCAAAAGAGTCAGGATCATCCTGATCGTTATTGAGACAATCGGTCTTTTGGCTTTCCTTGGAACGCTGCCCGTATTCAATTCCGGAAACATTGCCGGACTGGCCGCCATGACCTTCTTTTTGCTGGTCACCGTCTTCTGGGACAAGACGGAGGGCTTCAGGAAGAGCAAGGCGGGAAAAGTGATAACGGCTGCCGTGACGACCTTCCTCATCCTTGGCTTTTGCTATGCCGGATTCCTTACTTTCAACATGGTCAGGGCATGCCTTGCAAAGCCCGAAAAACCTAACGTGATCGTCGTGCTCGGCTGCCAGCTTTGGGGCGAGAACCCGTCTCCGATGCTCCAAAAAAGACTCGACAAGGCATACGACCTTCTCGTGAAATACCCCGACGTTCCCGTGGTCGTAACCGGCGGGCAGGGGGATGACGAGGTCATCTCGGAGGGCGAGGGCATGAAGAGGTACCTCGTCCGCAGGGGCATCTCCGAGGACAGGATAATCGTTGAGGACAAGTCGACCTCGACTTACGAAAACATCAGAAACGCTTTTGAGATAACCGATGCCATGGGACTGTCCAGAGATATTACGATAGCCACGTCGGAATACCACCTTTACAGGGCGTCACTCATTGCCAAGGCCCAGGGAGCGGGGACGGTCACCTCGATCCCGTCGTTCACCGACTTCAACCTCGTTCCGGCCTATTGGGTCCGTGAATGGCTTGGAATTTCGCACTTTTTCGTTTTCGGTTCCTGAAGGTTCAGAATCTGTTTTCATGGAATTCATTAATCCTTAAACATAAGACCCGTAAATGTGCTATACTGCATTTCAGAGGTTAAGAGTCTGGAGGGGTGTTCCGATCCCGCCGCTCTTTTTGGCATTTTTAAAGAGGTAACAGGAGAGGCGCTATGACAATCGAAGAACTGTACAAGGGGCAAAACGTTGAAGATTTTTACTTAGGTAAAGTCACACAGGTTTACAGGAGCTGCTGCGTAGCGCAAATCGACAACATCAAGTTGATGGCCAACAGGGAAAGGTTTTCAGGAGCCTTCCTTCCCAATACGATCAACTATTTCGTAATCATCAAGTCCACCCTCGGACTGTTCCTCGGAGAGGTTTTCGAGAACAAGGCTTCAAGAAAGAGCATCTTCGAAATGTCCTCGACGGCTGACCAGAAGTCATCCGATTATCAGGAAATCAACATCGACACCATAGCCTTGATGCAGCCGGACGGACTTAAGTTCGAGCTCGCAGGCTTCAAGACCTTGGGCATCCTTGACCAGGTCTACTACGCACCGGACGAAGCTTACAACATCTTCCTGCATTCATTGGAATTCTCCCACGTTCAGGAGGAGCTTCTCCCCGCATTCGGCAGATATCTCAACAGGGCCGCGGCTCCCGTTACACTGAAGCCGAGCACCCTTTTCAACCGTCACATCATGTGCATCGGAGCCACCAACAGCGGTAAGTCCACCACGGCTCTCTCCATCCTCGACAAGATCGTTTCCACAAAGCGCAAGGCCCTCATCGTCGATCCTACCGGCGAGTACAGGGACGCCTTCTCAAACGATGAGATCACCAAGCTCACCCTCGGTGTTGACACGACGATCTCTCCAGGCAAGGTAACGATGCAGGAGTGGGAGAGGCTTTTCGAAACGACGTCCAACAGCCAGGGCGCCATCCTCGCAGAGGCGATCACTTCACTCCGTTACATGCACAAGACCGGCCAGGACAAGTGCTTCTACAAGGTCGGCGAGGACATCGAAGAAGTCCAGGAGGCTCTCGCTTCAGTCGGCGCTAACGATACGGAGTTCGACATCTCACTGCTCCCTGAGCAGATCCAGGCGGAGTCCGTTTCCGAGCCTGCAAGAGACGACAACTACAACTTCAAGTACAGCTACGACATGCTCAAGGCGAATGCGAACAATCCTCTGATCCAGAAGATCCAGTATCAGATGACGAACACGAAGCTCCTGCAGTTCTTCTCCAACGATCCTTCGATGTACAATCTCCTTGACGTCATCGACGACTTCATCCACATGCCTGAAGTCAGCCTCTACATCGATTCATCCAACCTCGGTGCCGCTGAAGGTATCGGAGGCATGGTCATCGACCTCATCTGCAACTTCGTCATCCAGCAGGAAGACATCAGTCCCTTCATCTTCTTCATCGACGAGGTACACAGATACGCCAAGTCCCAGTATTCCGAAAGAGAATTCCACGGCGGCTTGACCCTCGTTGCAAGAGAAGGCCGTAAGAAGGGCATCTTCCTCTACCTGACCACTCAGAACCCGAAGGACGTTTCGCCGATCCTTTTCGGTCAGATCGGTACCCTCCTCATCCACAGACTCATGCTCAACGATGAGATCAAGGCGGTTGAGAGCCACCTCGACGATTACTCGATCAAGCACGTCAGAAAGCTCAACCAGGGCGAAGTCATCCTGACCTCGGTCAACCTCCTGCACAACGTGTTCATCCACATCGACAAGTGCGACAGAACACAGCACAACCAGACTCCTCTCCTTTGAGTTCGAATTCTATCTATTAAAGAAAAAGGGTTGCCGCATCTGCGACAACCCTTTTTTGTGCTATGAAAACTTTACGCCCCGAGCTTGGCCTTCGTGTTGATGATGACGACGCAGTCGGGCTTGACGCGCTTCATGATCGTCACCATGTTGCTCTTTGAGACGGAGACGCAGCCTGCGGTGTATTTGTTGGCGCCGTGGCAGTGAAGGAAGATGGCTGAGCCCTTGCCCAACACGCACTTCTCGTTGAAGCTGATCGACAGGCAGTACTGATACGGCTTCGTGTAGTCGATCAGGTGCTCGCTGACCTTTTTGTCGAGCTTGGGGTAATCGTTTATGCTCACCATCTTGTTGTACTGCATGCCCTTGCGCTGGTCGCCTGACCAGTAAAGGTCTTTGGTGACCTTGGTGTAGGGGATGGCGCAGCCGGGGTCTGACGCTATGCCGAAGGCCTTGTTGAAATGGTAGACGCCGATCGGGGTCCTTTTGCAGCCTTCCTTGCGCTTGCTGTCTAAAACCATACCGTACTTGCCGACGTAAGCGTCAGCCGACAGTATCTGTATCCAGTTGCCATCCTTGTCACGCTCGTGCATCGTGACCTTCGCGGTAGTCTTGTCCATGCCCGTTGCGGCAACTATCAGGAGCTGGGTGTTCTTTTTGTCCTTTGCCTGGGAAAGCGAGCGGACCCATTTGGGCGACTGATTCTTGGGCGTGGCCTTTTTCGTCGTGGCGGCGGGTTTTGAAGTCGCGGAAGCCTTTGTCGTGGTTTCCGATTCGCTTTCTTCTGAAGACGGAGTCGTTTCGGGTTCGCTCTCCGTCACGGCCTCGCTTTCCGTCTCACTTGAACTCTCAGATGAAGTTACGGAAGATTCTTCAGTCGTTTCCGAACTGACGGGCGTCTCGCTGGAGAAGGTCGTGATCGACGGTTCGGGCGAAGCCTTGCATGAGGCATGAATAAGAAGAAGGCTTATCAGCGCGGATAAGGCGATCAGTTTTAAAAAGCTCTTTCTCATGCGGCTCCTCTTTTTCCGTCAGATTTTGTCGGTTCGGACAAACACGACAATTATACCATCATTGAAAAAACGTGAATCGTAGACGGTTTTTAACTTCCGGCAGCGGCGATCCGCAGAAATATTTTTGCGTTAATCGACACTTCCCCGTGCAAGTGTTGCTTATTCAATGTTTCCGCAAAACATTGTCGGTTGGAACGGCCTTTAATGCTTGCAATAATGTGCTTAACAAACAGGAACAAACTACAAAACGTCAGGAGGAACGATTTATGGAAATGACAAATGATCAGGTTTTCGATTTTATCTTTGAAGAAGAGTTCAACAAGATCCCTTATCTCTTCAGATTCAGCAGACGCAGAGTAAAGATCGCCGCAATAGTTCTTGGTGTTTTAGTCCTTGGAATGTGCGTCACGACAACGGTCTTGGAGAGCATGAACGGAGTCACGGCAGTCATCATAGCGGCAGTTCTTACGGCAATCGTAGCGGGCTGGATGTCATTGGCCATAGCTTTCGAAAAGAGGGCATTCGCAAAGGCTTCCGAATTCACTTACAAGTACAGCATTTCAGAGCGCGAGAGATGCAACTCCAGAGTCAACCTCATCAAAGCCAAGAGCTTTTAATATATCTGAACAATATAAAAAGAAAGGAGCCCGGGTGGCTCCTTTTCTTATGAATCCGCAAGAACCGCCGTAACGGCAAATGCTACGAACGTGATAAAAGCGATTAGGCTTGAACCGTAGATGAGGGTGATGATGCCGGCTGCCTTTTTCGGACTCCGCCTTATGATTATGATCCCGCAAACTATCGCAGTGATGGCAAGGATCGAGAAGATCAAGACAGACAACAAAAGAAGATCCACGGGCAGTCCGTTGCATGTATGGAAAAGTTTCGTAAGCTCGGGTGAATCATAGATCGATTTGATCTTCCCTGAAGCCATCACATTGTGGTAAGTGATCATGGCAAAGAGGAACAATCCGAAGCAGAACACGGAAATAAGCAATCCCGGAACGGATGAGGCGATCATGACGTTGCCTGTGATCCTTCTGGTCTTGTCGTCCTTTTTGCGTACGATCAATGCCAGGATGAAAAAACTGATGTATACCAGCCACATATAAAGGCTGTTGCTCAAGACTACGTCTGCGAAACCGAATGCTTCAGCCCAATGCTCCATATTCCCCCAATTCCCACGATTCCTTAGGATCACTAAACCCGGTGACCTGAACCCTGTACCAATCTATCTCCTTTTCGTCCTCGGCCTCGTCAAAAAGAAGGTAAAACCTTCCGTCGTCGTAAAGACTCGGTCCTTTGGGAAAATCAACCGCGTTTTCATCCAGCCGTTGATTTACAAGCTCCATTATTCCTTTTAAGTACTGAACAGTCAACTCCCGAACGGTCTCGAAATATGCCGTGGTGATCATGTTCTTCGTGATCGCCTTGATGCGGTTGTTTTCAAAGTCGCATTCCAAATGATCCAAACTGAGGGTGCCATACTCGTTGCCGATGGAATAATCAACGTCTTTCAGGAGGCCTGAAATCTCTTTGTTGAGCACGAGCGCGAAGAAATAATCGCGCTCTCCGTCATTGACGGTCACACATGTCTTTTTGTCAGCGGTGTTGAGGTCTAAAAAGAACCAGATATTCATATTCCTCCTCCTTTCTCCGGCCAGTCAACGCCCCATTTGGCTGCGAGATCTTTCGGATCGTCGTCCCAGAACGGTACGCTGGGCATAAAGCATCGTTTCTTAACCTTCGTCAGTTCCCTTATGGTTTCTTCCAGATAACAAGGCCTTGTCGCCTTGATCTTGTACCAGCTGACACGGTGCAACGGCTCGTTCTTTTCGACAGGTATCCA
>Ga0310786_10011405_pt1 | contig 11091 bp, 20 predicted proteins | sample AusTroGonzalo_MG_FD_203881 | JGI IMG/M metagenome (GOLD analysis project Ga0310786, IMG submission 203881) | Bovine rumen microbial communities from tropical cattle in Woodstock, Queensland, Australia - Gonzalo_03 (v2) (version 2) | ecosystem: Host-associated > Mammals > Digestive system >...
CTCTACCGGCGGTCGAAACAACACCGGTAAGATGACTGTCCGCTACATGGGCGGCGGTCACAAGAGGAAGTATCGTCTCATCGACTTCAAGCGAGAGAAGGATGGTGTTCCAGCAGTAGTGAAGACAATCGAGTACGATCCGAACCGTTCGGCTCGCATCGCATTGCTCTACTACGCTGATGGTGAAAAACGTTATATTATTGCTCCTAATGGACTGCAGGTTGGCACGACGCTGATGTCCGGAGCTGACGCAGTGCCCGAGGTGGGTAATGCGCTGCCCCTTGCCAACATTCCCGTGGGTACGGTGATTCACAACATTGAACTCCGTCCCGGTCAGGGTGCCCTGCTCGTTCGTTCGGCCGGTAATTTCGCTCAGTTGACTTCTCGTGAGGGCAGCTACTGTGTTATCAAGCTCCCTTCAGGCGAGACTCGCAAGGTTCTCTCTGCTTGTAAGGCTACCGTTGGTAGTGTGGGTAACTCTGACCACGCTCTGGAACAGTCTGGTAAGGCCGGACGTTCGCGCTGGCTGGGTCGCCGCCCCCACAACCGTGGTGTTGTCATGAACCCGCACGATCACCCGATGGGTGGTGGTGAAGGCCGTCAGTCTGGTGGACATCCGCGTTCACGCAAGGGTCTGTACGCTAAGGGCCTCAAGACTCGCGCACCGAAGAAGCTTTCAAACAAGTACATCATTGAAAGAGCTAACAAGAAGTAATCACGAAGTTAATTAGAGTAGAATTATGAGTCGTTCATTAAAGAAAGGTCCGTACATTAACGTCTCTCTTGAGAAGAAGATTCTCGAGATGAATGAGAGCGGCAAGAAGAATGTCGTCAAGACATGGGCCAGGGCATCAATGATTTCCCCGGACTTCGTGGGACACACTGTTGCAGTTCATAACGGTAACAAATTTATCCCTGTTTACATTACTGAGAACATGGTCGGCCACAAGCTGGGTGAGTTTGCACCTACGCGCCGCTTCGGTGGACATGCCGGCAACAAGAAGTAATCCCAGGGAAGTAAATTGAAAATTGAAAATTGATAATTGAAGATTAACAATGGGAGCAAGAAAACATATTAAGGCTGAAGAAAGAAAAGCAGCACTTAAGACACAGTATTTTGCCAAGCTGAAAGGCTGCCCCTCTTCACCGCGCAAGATGCGTTATGTCGTTGACATGATCCGCGGCATGGAAGTGAACCGCGCACTCGGCGTACTCCGCTTCTCGAAGAAGGCTGCAGCTGCAGATGTAGAGAAACTCCTCCGTTCGGCCATCAACAACTGGGAACAGAAGAATGACCGCAAGGCCGAGGCTGGGGAGCTGTTCGTAACCCGCGTATTCGTTGACGAGGGTGTTACTTTGAAGAGAATGAGACCCGCACCGCAGGGCCGTGGCTATCGCATCCGTAAGCGCTCGAACCACGTGACTCTGTTTGTAGACGCTAAAACTAATGACGTAAAAGAATAAGTATGGGACAGAAAGTTAATCCAATAAGCAACCGTCTGGGTATTGTTAGAGGTTGGGATTCTAATTGGTTCGGAGGCAAGAACTTCGGAGACAACCTGGTTGAGGATCAGAAAATCCGTAAGTATCTGAACGAGCGTCTGGCCAAGGCCAGCGTATCGAAGATTGTCATCGAGCGCACACTGAAGCTGGTTACCATTACTATCTGCACGGCTCGTCCGGGCATCGTCATCGGTAAAGGCGGACAGGATGTTGACAAGCTGAAGGAAGAGCTGAAGAAGCTGTACGACAAGGAAATTCAGATAAACATCTATGAAGTAAAGCGTCCGGAACTCGACGCCACCATCGTTGCAAACAACATCGCTCGCCAGGTGGAGGGTAAGATTGCTTACCGTCGTGCCATCAAGATGGCTGTTCAGAACACGATGCGCGCCGGTGCCGAGGGTATCAAGGTGCTCATCTCCGGTCGTCTCAACGGAGCAGAAATTGCCCGCAGCGAAATGATCAAGGAAGGCCGCACACCGCTGCACACCTTCCGTGCCGACATTGACTACTGTCACACCGAGGCCCTGACAAAGGTTGGCCTGCTGGGCATCAAGGTGTGGATTTGCCGTGGTGAGGTCTATGGCGACGTGGACCTGGCACCTAACTTCTCTCAGGAGAAGAACGCCGGTCGTGGTGGCAATGGCGCTGGTCGTGACAGGAAGTTCCGTAATAAGAAGAGTAATAATCGTTAAAAGAAGAAGCTATCATGTTACAACCTAAGAGAGTAAGATATAGAAGACCTCAGGACGGGCGCGGCAACAAAGGCAACGCCCACCGTGGTACGACGCTGGCTTTCGGCAGCTTCGGCATCAAGACTATGGATGCCAAGTGGATTGACAGCCGCCAGATTGAGGCTGCCCGTGTGGCCATCAACCGTTATATGAACCGTGAGGGTCAGGTGTGGATTCGCATCTTCCCAGACAAACCCATCACCCGCAAGCCTGCTGACGTGCGAATGGGTAAAGGTAAGGGTGACCCTGCCGGATGGGTTGCTCCCGTGACTCCCGGACGTATCCTCTTTGAAGTGGAAGGCGTGCCTTTTGAGGTGGCCAAGGAGGCTTTGCGCCTCGGTGCCCAGAAGCTGCCTGTTAAGACCAAGTTTGTTGTTAGACGTGATTACGATAAAAACGCTTAATTAGAGTATGAAGACAAAGGAAATTAAGGAGCTCGACGTTCAGGAACTGAAAGAGCGTCTTGAGACTGAGGTTGCAAAGCTGAACCAGCTGAAGCTGAACCACACCATCTCTCCTCTGGAGAATCCCTCTCAGATTAAGGCCTCACGTCGTGACATCGCACGTATGAAGACTATTCTTCGTCAGAGAGAACTTAACAAATAACAATGGTCCAGATGGAAACAAGAAATTTAAGAAAGACAAGACAGGGTGTCGTAATCAGCAACAAGATGGATAAAACCATTGTTATTGCCGCCAAGTTCAAGGAGAAGCACCCGATGTATGGTAAGTTCGTGCAGAAGACAAAGAAGTACCATGCACATGATGAGAAGAATGAGTGCCAGGTAGGTGATACCGTGCTCATTATGGAGACGCGCCCCCTCTCTAAGACCAAGAGATGGCGCTTAGTACAAATCGTTGAAAAAGCTAAGTAATTATGATACAGACAGAATCAAGACTTACAGTAGCTGACAACAGCGGTGCCCGCGAGTGCCTTTGCATCCGTGTGCTGGGTGGAACCCGCCGCCGTTATGCAAGCGTTGGCGACATCATCGTCGTTGCCATCAAGAACGCGATTCCTACGAGTGATGTGAAAAAGGGTGCAGTATCTAAGGCTTTGATTGTTCGTACCAAGAAGGAAATCCGCCGTGCCGATGGCTCGTACATCCGCTTCGACGACAATGCTTGCGTACTGCTGAACAATGCCGGTGAGCTTCGCGGCAGCCGTATCTTCGGCCCTGTTGCTCGTGAGCTCCGCGCTGTTAATATGAAGGTCGTATCTTTGGCACCTGAGGTTCTTTAACAATTAAATGATTAAGAAGTAATGGCTAAGTTACATATTAAGAAAAACGACACAGTCATCGTCCTGGCCGGTGAGGACAAGGGCAAGACTGGCAAGGTGCTGAAGGTCTTGGTAGAGAAGCAGCGCGCACTTGTAGAGGGAGTGAACTTCGTCAACAAGAGCACGAAGCCCAGTGCCAAGAATCCTCAGGGAGGCTTTGAGAAAGTCGAGGCTCCCATCCACATTTCAAATTTAAGTTTGGTTGACCCGAAGAGCGGCAAGCCCACCCGCATCGCCATCAAGCGCGAGGGAAAGAAGGTGACCCGCATCGCTAAAAAGTCTGGGGAGGAGATTAAGTAATGGCAAATACAGCACAGTTAAAGCAGGTGTATACCGAGCAGATTGCTCCGGCCCTGCAGAAGCAGTTCAACTACAGTTCCAAGATGCAGACTCCCGTCCTGAAGAAGATTGTCGTCAATCAGGGTCTGGGTGATGCCACACAGGACAAGAAGATCATCGATGTGGCCATCAACGAGATTTCGGCCATCTGCGGCCAGAAGGCTGTGGCTACCTACTCGAAGAAGGATATCGCCAACTTCAAGCTGCGTAAGAAGATGCCCATCGGCGTGATGGTGACACTGCGCCGTGAGCGCATGTACGAGTTCCTTGAGAAGCTCGTCCGCATCGCACTGCCCCGTATCCGTGACTTCAAGGGTATCGAGAGCAAGTTCGATGGCCGTGGTAACTACACACTGGGCATCCAGGAGCAGATTATCTTCCCGGAGATCAATATCGATTCAGTAGACCGTATTCAGGGTATGAACATCACCTTCGTCACCTCTGCAAAGACCGACGAGGAGGGTTTCGCATTGCTGAAGGCTTTCGGTCTTCCATTCAAGAACAATAAAGAATAAGAGACATGGCAAAAGAATCAATGAAAGCCCGCGAGGTGAAGCGCGCCAAGCTCGTAGCCCGCTATGCTGAGAAGCGTGCAGCCCTGAAGAAAATCATCGCTACCGCCGATGTGACTACCGATGAGGGTGCTATGGCCGCCTATGAGGCTGCCCGCAAGCTGCAGAGCATTCCCCGCAACGCCAACCCCATCCGTCTGCACAACCGCTGCAAGATCACGGGCCGTCCCAAGGGATACATGCGTCAGTTCGGTCTCTCCCGTATCCAGTTCCGTGAGATGGCATCAAGCGGTCTGATTCCCGGAGTTAAGAAGGCCAGCTGGTAAAATATAGTCTAAAGAATATAGAAAGACTATAGCATTTAGAAAGTACAATGCTTAATAGAGTTATTATAATTTAATATTGTCGGGGCAGTCCCGATTAATTAAACAAAACAATTTTATGACAGATCCAATTGCAGATTATCTGACCAGACTCAGAAACGCTATTATGGCTCATCACCGTGTAGTCGAAGTTCCTGCGTCTAATTTGAAGAAGGAAATCACTAAGATCCTCTTCGAAAAGGGGTACATTCTGAACTACAAGTTCATGGAGGATGGTCCCCAAGGCACAATCAAGGTGGCCCTGAAATATGATCCCGCCACCAAGGAGAATGCCATCAAGTTCCTGAAGCGCGTGTCTACGCCGGGTTTGCGTAAGTACACTGGCTACAAGGACATGCCGAGAGTTATTAACGGACTGGGTATCGCTATCTTATCCACGTCTAAAGGTGTCATGACTGACAAAGAGGCCGCACAGCTGAAGATCGGCGGTGAGGTGCTTTGCTACGTCTATTAATTGGGAGGACCTGAATATGTCAAGAATAGGAAAATTGCCAATTAGCATTCCCGCAGGCGTTACAGTGAACCAGGACAAGGACGGCGTAGTCACCGTGAAAGGTCCCAAGGGAGAACTTTCGCAGAAGGTCGACCCATCCATCAAGATGAAGATGGAGGATGGCCACATTACATTCGAGATTGACGAGAACAGCCCAGTGAACATCAAGCAGAAGCAGGCGTTCCACGGTCTCTATCGCGCACTTGTCAACAACATGGTGGTTGGCGTGAGCGAAGGTTACAAGAAGGAGATGGAACTCGTCGGTGTCGGTTATCGTGTTAGCAACCAAGGCAACCTCATTGAGTTCTCGTTAGGTTACACGCACCCCATCTTCATCCAGCTTCCGAAGGAAGTGAAGGTTGAGACCAAGATGGAGCGTAACCAGAATCCCCAGATTACGCTGGAGTCATGCGACAAGCAGCTGCTTGGCATGATTTGCGCTAAGATTCGTTCTTTCCGTATGCCTGAGCCTTACAAAGGAAAGGGTATTTTGTTCAAGGGTGAGGTTATCCGTCGTAAGTCGGGTAAGTCGGCATCGGCTAAGTAATCTTACTAATTGAAAATTGAAAAGTGTAAATTGTAAATTAAAAGATTATGACAACGAAGAAAATAGAAAGACGAATCAAGATTAAATACAGAATTCGTAAGAACGTGTTCGGTACTGCCGAGCGCCCTCGTATGAGTGTGTTCCGCTCGAACAAGCAGATTTACGTCCAGGTCATCAACGACCTGGAGGGTAAGACCCTTGCTGCAGCTTCTTCCATCGGTCTGGAGACCATGCCGAAGATCCAGCAGGCAGAGAAGGTCGGTGAACTGATTGCTAAGAAGGCTCAGGAGGCAGGCGTTAAGGCTGTTGTCTTCGACCGTAACGGCTATCTGTACCACGGCCGTGTGAAGTCGCTTGCCGATGCAGCTCGTAAAGGTGGACTTAATTTCTAAACGATTATGGCAATGAAAAACGTAAAAGTAAATAGTGACGTAGAGTTGAAAGACAGACTGGTTGCCATCAACCGTGTAACGAAGGTTACGAAGGGTGGTCGCACCTTTACATTCGCAGCCATTGTGGTTGTCGGCGACGGCAACGGTGTCATCGGCTGGGGACTGGGCAAGGCAGGTGAAGTTACCGCCGCCATCGCCAAGGGCGTAGAAGCAGCCAAGAAGAATCTGGTGAAGGTGCCCGTTCTGAAGGGTACCATCCCTCATGAGATGGAAGCCCACTTCGGTGGTGCCCAGGTGTTCCTGAAGCCGGCAGCTGCCGGTACTGGTCTTGTGGCCGGTGGTGCTATGCGCGCCGTGCTTGAGAGTGCCGGTGTTAAGGACGTGCTGGCTAAGTCGAAAGGCTCTTCCAACCCGCACAACCTGGTGAAGGCCACCATCTCCGCTTTAGGTAAGATGCGCGACGCCTATACTGTAGCAGGTACGCGCGGCATCAGTATGGACAAAGTATTTAGAGGATAAAGGAGACACAGATTATGGCAACAATTAAAGTAAAGCAGATTAAGAGTAAGATCGGTTATCCGGTCGACCAGAAGCGCACGCTCGAGGCTCTCGGCCTGCGCAAGATTTCTCAGGTTGTCGAAGTTGAGGACAATCCTTCTATCCGTGGTATGATACGCAAAGTTCATCACTTGGTAACCGTCGTTGAGTAATAACAAACTTTAAAACAAGATTCGATTATGAAACTGAATAATTTGAAACCTGCAACTGGCTCAACTCATTCTCGTCGTCGCATCGGTCGTGGTACTGGCTCCGGTCTCGGAGGCACCTCTACCCGTGGTCACAAGGGTGCCAAGGCCCGTTCCGGTTATAAGAGAAAGGTTGGTTTTGAAGGTGGTCAGATGCCGCTGCAGCGCCGTGTTCCTAAGGCTGGATTCAAGAATATCAACCATAAGGAGTACTTTGCAGTGAACCTGTCGACCCTTCAGAGGCTCGCAGAAGAAAAGGGTCTCACCAAGATTGGCGTGGCAGAGCTGGTGGCTGCCGGTCTGACCAACGGCAAGGAACTGGTGAAGGTTCTTGGCAACGGAGAACTCAAGGCCAAGCTTGAAGTAGAGGCTAATGCCTTCTCAAAGACTGCTGAAGAAGCTATCAAGGCAGTAGGTGGTAACGCAACAATAATCTAACACAAAATGAAGAAGTTAATTGATACACTGAAGAACATCTGGAAGATTGAGGACCTGCGTCAGCGCATCCTCATCACCATTCTGTTCACGGCAATTTACCGTTTCGGCTCGTTCGTGGTACTTCCCGGTATCAACCCGGCCATGTTGGATAAGCTGCAGTCGCAGACTGCTGGTGGCTTGATGTCACTGCTGGACATGTTCTCCGGTGGAGCATTTTCCAATGCGTCGATATTCGCACTTGGAATCATGCCTTACATCTCGGCTTCTATCGTGATGCAGCTCCTCGCCGTCGCTGTGCCTTATTTCCAGAAGATGCAGCGTGAGGGTGAGAGCGGCCGTAAGAAGATTATGATGTACACCCGGTATCTGACAGTGGCTATCCTGCTGTTCCAGGCACCGAGCTACCTCATCAATCTGAAGATGACGTCGGGCGCAGCCCTGGCCTCTGGCATCAGCTGGCCGGTGTTCATGTTCCCCGCCACCGTCATCCTGGCTGCAGGAAGTATGTTCATACTCTGGCTGGGTGAGCGCATTACGGATAAAGGTATAGGTAACGGTATCTCGCTCATCATTATGATCGGTATTATCGCACGTCTGCCCCAGGCTTTCATCCAGGAGGTCAGCTCGCGCTTCACCGCCATCACCGGTGGTGGTCTGGTCATGTTCCTGGTCGAGATTATCATCCTGTATGCAGTTGTTTGTGCATCTATTGTTTTGGTGCAGGGTGTCCGCAAGATTCCTGTACAGTATGCTAAGCGCGTTGTAGGCAACAAGACCTATGGTGGCGCCCGCCAGTACATCCCCCTGAAGCTGTTCGCAGCCAATGTGATGCCTATCATCTTTGCCCAGGCACTGATGTTCATCCCCTTAGCTATCGTACAGTATTCTGCTCCGGAGAATGCAAGCTGGTTTGTACGTTCTATGCTTGATCACCATAGCTGGGCATATAATGTTATCTTCGCCCTGCTGATCATTGCATTCACGTACTTCTACACTGCCATCACGCTGAACCCGACTCAGATGGCTGAGGACATGAAGCGTAACAACGGTTTTATTCCTGGCGTCAAGCCCGGTAAGGATACCGCTGATTTCATTGACACGGTAATGTCGCGCATCACACTGCCTGGCTCCCTGTTCATTGCTTTCATCGCCATCATGCCGGCTTTCGCTAGCCTGCTCAACGTGCAAGACGCTTTTTCTCAGTTCTTCGGCGGAACGTCGCTCCTGATTCTTGTCGGTGTCGTGCTCGACACACTCGCACAGATTGAGAGTCACCTGCTGATGCGCCATTACGACGGTTTGCTTAGTTCTGGCCGTATACACGGTCGCGGTATGGCAGCCTACTAAATCTTCTATGAAGATATTTCTGAAGACTGAAGATGAAATTGAGCTGATGCGCCAGGCCAACCAGCTTGTTGGTAGAACGCTTGGCGAATTGGCAAAACATATCAAGCCTGGTGTAACGACCCTCCACTTGGATAAGGTAGCCGACGAGTTCATCCGTGACCACGGTGCTGTCCCAACCTTTAAAGGGTTCCCCAATCCATACGGAGGGCCGTTTCCCGCCAGCATCTGTACGTCAGTCAACGACGTTGTCGTACACGGAGTACCCAAGCAGCAGACGGTCCTGAAAGAGGGCGACATCATTTCTATTGATTGTGGTACGCTACTTAACGGCTTCAATGGCGATTCTTGCTACACCTTTTGCGTGGGCGAGGTTTCCGAAGAGGTACGACAACTGTTGAAGACTACGAAAGAGGCTCTCTATCTTGGCATTCAGGCTGCACAGGCCGGGCGCCACTTGGGAGACATCAGTTCGGCGGTGCAGGATCACTGTGAACGTCAGAAGTACGGTATTGTCCGTGAACTGACTGGACACGGAATCGGTCGCGAGATGCACGAGGACCCGCAGGTGCCGAATTACGGACGGCGCGGCAACGGCGTCATGCTGAAAGCCGGGATGTGCATCGCTATTGAACCCATGATTACGATGGGAAAGCGTGACATCTGGCTCGATGAAGACCGCTGGAGCGTCCGCACACGGGACGGGAAGCCTGCTGCTCATTTCGAGCACACCATCGTCATCCGTAAGGGACAGGCTGAGATTTTATCATCATTCGAGGAAGTAGAACAAATAGAAGGAAAACTGTATTAAAGTAAACGTATGGCAAAACAATCCGCTATTGAGCAGGACGGAACGATTGTCGAGAGTCTCTCGAACGCCATGTTCCGAGTAGAACTTGAAAATGGTGTGCAAATCATTGCCCACATCTCGGGCAAGATGAGAATGCACTACATTCGTATCCTTCCCGGAGACAAGGTCAAGGTCGAAATGAGTCCCTATGACCTGACGAAGGGCAGAATTGTATTCAGATACAAATAAACAACAGAACAAGAATATGAAGACAAGAGCATCATTGAAGAAGCGTACTCCTGACTGCAAAATCGTGCGTCGTAAGGGTCGCCTGTTTGTTATCAACAAGAAGAACCCTAAGTACAAAATGCGTCAGGGTTGATGTTAAATAAGCATAAAAAGGTGGGAATCTCGTTTTTTATTCTTACCTTTGCATGCTTTTTAGCGGAATTTCGAAATTTAACAGTTTATTTTTATTATTTTTTTACTAATGGCAATAAGAATTGTTGGAGTAGATTTGCCCCAGAACAAGCGTGGCGAAATCGCATTGACCTATATTTATGGTATAGGTCGAAGTAGTTCAGCAAAGATATTGGACAAGGCCGGCGTGAGCCGTGACCTGAAGGTCAACGAATGGAGTGACGACCAGGCAGCCAAAATCCGTGAAATTATCGGTGCTGAATTCAAAGTTGAAGGTGATCTCCGTAGCGAGATCCAGTTGAATATCAAGCGACTGATGGATATTGGTTGCTATCGTGGCGTCCGTCATCGTCATGGTCTTCCGGTACGTGGCCAGAGCACAAAGAACAATGCTCGTACCCGTAAGGGAAAGAAGAAGACTGTTGCTAACAAGAAGAAGGCTACGAAGTAATTCTAAAATTTTAAAATTAAAAGATTAAACAATTCAAGAATTATGGCAAAGAAAACAGTCGCTTCAAAGAAAAGAAACGTGAGGGTCTCCGCTATTGGTCAGCTTCATGTTCACAGTTCTTTTAATAATATTATTGTTACGCTGACCAACGATGAGGGACAGGCTATCTCTTGGTCGTCAGCAGGTAAGATGGGCTTCCGTGGCTCAAAGAAGAATACTCCGTATGCTGCCCAGATGGCTGCCGAGGATTGTGCAAAGGTCGCTTTTGACCTGGGACTGCGCAAGGTGAAGGCTTACGTCAAAGGTCCCGGCAACGGCCGTGAGTCTGCTATCCGTGCCATCCACGGTGCAGGTATTGAGGTTATCGAGATTGTCGATGTTACGCCGCTGCCGCATAATGGCTGCCGCCCTCCGAAGCGTCGTCGCGTCTAAAAATTGAAGAATTACAAAATTGAAAAATTGAAAATTTATCCGGAAGTAATCGAAAAGTAAGGCTTCAATCCTTCCATCTTTCAATTCTTCCATTTTAAAAAGAGTTATGGCAAGATATATTGGACCGAAATCTAAAATTGCACGCCGTTTTGGTGAACCCATCTTCGGCGCCGACAAAGTTTTGTCCCGCAGGAACTTCCCCCCGGGACAGCATGGCAATAACCGCCGCCGCAAGCAGTCGGAGTATGCTGTCATGCTGGCAGAGAAGCAGAAGGCCAAGTACAC
>Ga0310786_10011406_pt1 | contig 11091 bp, 11 predicted proteins | sample AusTroGonzalo_MG_FD_203881 | JGI IMG/M metagenome (GOLD analysis project Ga0310786, IMG submission 203881) | Bovine rumen microbial communities from tropical cattle in Woodstock, Queensland, Australia - Gonzalo_03 (v2) (version 2) | ecosystem: Host-associated > Mammals > Digestive system >...
CAGTATATAATCCTGATCACAAAGGATATGTGACGCGTTTTGAAGTCGAGGATGATTATGTATCCAAATACGAGCCTCATGTTGTCGGAAGTTCCCTTCATGAGGAATTGTGGGTACCTTCTGAAGAACTGGAAGAATTCAATGATCACATTACAGGCAAGATAGAAATAACACAGTCGTTCGAAAACTAAAGGAGGTATTATGATGATCGAGAAAATGAAAGAAGCAATGCATTTTCGGGAGAAAAAAACATGAGTGATGTTACATTAAAGCCCGCATCGAGAGATGACATGGAGACCATATGGAAGATGCAGATCGAAGCTTTTTCGGAGCTTCTGGAAAAATACAGGGATTATGAGACCAGTCCCGGCGCGGAAAGCTTCGAGAAAGTCATGGCAAGATATGAACAGCCCTGGACGACTTATTTTTTTATCGTAGCAGGGGATAATAATGTCGGCGCCATCCGCGTAATCGACAAGAAAGACGGCAGCAGAAAAAGGATTGCCCCGCTCTGGATCATGGCAGAGTACAGGAATAAAGGATATGCTCAGGCCGCGATCGCGGAAGCAGAACGTATCTACGGTCCCGAACACTGGTGCCTGGATACCATTTTGCAGGAGGAAGGAAACCTGCATCTCTACGAGAAAATGGGATATCATCAGACAGGACAGATCGAGAAGATCAACGATAAGATGAGCATCGTTTTCTACGAAAAAAACTGACGGAAGGGCAAGGATCAAAACATGAAAAAACATAATATAGCTGTTATCCTGATCCTCATAGCCCTTAATCTTGCGGCCGGTTTTTTGCTGGGTGCCGTTATCGGTTACTTTATTGGAGATCCTGTTCTTAACTGGTGCCATATAATAATTATACCGTTCCTTTTGATGGGCTTTCCTGATCTGACAAATCTTATCGTGTTCCCTTTTTCGAAAAGGACAATGGCGAAAAATCTGGAGAAGGAAAACTTCGGGAAGACCACGACGCTTGTCACTCACGGCGTCTGGGTACTGAAATCAATGCTCTGTATCGACGAGGATACGGGAAGAGTGGCTTATGTCCCGGTGACAAATCCGTTCAAGTTCCAGATGGTAAACGCAACTGAACTCAGTAAGATCAGAACGTCCCATGTCAAAGGACCATTCGGCGCCGGAGCGAGGAGTGTGTTCTTGGAATTCTATCAAGGTAATAAAAAGTTCCGCTTTTACATATTCAGGACAAGAAGAATAACCTGGGAGCTCTCGTCAAACCGGGTCAAAAATGCATATGCCACCGGTAACAGGATATGCGATCTGCTGTTGAAGTTTAATCCGAACGGCAACGATTTCACGATAAACCGGAACATTCCTTTCTCCAAGCTCGGGCTACGGGGATTCATCCTCTCGTTCATCTCGATATATGTCACTGTCGCAGCGCTGACATACAGATCTCTTATTTCCGTAAGTAACGGGGAAAAGCTTCCTAAGCTGTATGTACCGTTCTTTGCATTGTCATTCATAGGAGCAGTTCTCGCCATTTTGGGGCTCGTTCTGGGAATAAAAGTATTAAAAGACGCTTCCAAATCGCCTGTAAGAGGCCGCGGCTTTGCCAAGACCGCGATAATCATGTCATCGATACTACTGATCATCCTGCTGTTATTGCTGGTATTCTATTTTGTCTGAGGAGACCAAAGGATTTGATCTTTTATGGAAAATAAAAAAGCGGGAGTGCCCGCTTTTTTTGTTGCTTTACATTTCTGCATCAGTTGCTTAAAGAAACATTGCCGTCCTGATCGATCTCCAGCCTTTGCTTCGTCATATCCCTTCCGCCATAAATGATGCGAAATATATTATCCTTCCCGGGATCTTTATCCGGTAGACAGAAGATTTCATAATTCGCTCATCCCGGCCTTCTGCAACCTTAGGTTGGAAAAAAGATTTTGCCAAAATAAAAATCCAACCTTATGCCGCAATAAAAAAAGCAGTAAGCAAAGGTAGTAATAATTTTTCCAACCTTATGTTGCCAAAAGTTCTCTACAGATCCCTCCCGGCCATCTTAACGGGAAGAAACCGCGACTTAAGGTTGGAAAAAGGTTTTTGCCGAATAATAAATCCAACCTTATGTCGCCAAAAATCTTTTGGGGTTACTTTCCGGCCTTTAAAACAGGAAGTAACCGTGACCTAAGGTTGGAAAAAAATTATTTCTGTTTTCCTGATTGCAGCATTAGGTTGGAAAAATAACCGGAACGGACTTTTGTTGTTAATCCATCTCTTTGTCGACCTGTTTGATCACATTATTTTCTTTGCAAAAAAGTTGGAGGAATCGTTAACGACAAGAACCTTGTCACCTTCATTTACATAGTCATAATCTTCGGCTCTGACATGAACGATGCAGAGAGATCCTGAAGGATTACGATAAGGCGAATCTGCTGAAGAAGACCACCAAGGCTGAGGAGCTGGATGCCTTTATCGAAGAGTACAACTGGGACGACGGACTTGAGGTTCCGCACTTCATAGCGATCCATCCGAACTGCAGCCGTGAAACTAAGGAAAAGATGTTTGATCTGGCGGAAGGAAGCTTCTACGGAACAAAGGATTTCGAGAAGTCTCAAGATGAACCGTGGAAAGCTCTTCTTACCGAACTCTATGAGATGTTGCATGAAAAAGGTAAGGAATAAAAAGGACGCCCGGTCTGTTCCCGATATGGAAAACAGTATCCCGGGATAGTGAGATCACAATACTCCGGATTCAAGTATCCTTATTGCCGTGTTATCACAGTCGACCTCCACTTGCGCTCCGACAGGAATTACCGTCATCGGCGTTCTGTGAATAAAGTCAAAGTTCTCCAAGATCACCAGATCCGGTCTGCGAACTTCTTTTAAGATGACCTTAAAAAGCGTTTCCCTGCTGTCATCATCAAGAGGTCCCGTGAGGACTGCTTTTGCTCTGTCAAACGTACCAGCTGCTGCGAAAGCCTGGAGTTCATGATATCCTGCTAATTTGCTGTTATATTTATTACAATGCTCCATAGCAATAATGGCATCGTCCCAGATCTCAGAAGTCGGAAAGAATCTGGTTCCCATTATCTGCTGGAGAGGTCCGCCGCAGACCGGGATGATATGACCCCTGACTTTGCCGCTTCCCTGTAATACCTTGTATCCGGGCCCGGGTACCCAGGGGATCATGTCATTCGGATCTTCAATGGCATCCGTATCCGGAAACCTTTCACATACCAATTCATTATCACCGTCTTTGATCGTATACGTGGTGCTCCAGTCAATGGGTGTATTCTTCTCGGACGGCTTGATCTCGCCTATTACCTCACTCGAAAACAATGTCCTTCTGATCGCATCTTCCGTATATCCGTCCAGTTTTCCGGGCTGTGCGATCGGTGTCAGGACAGTAGGTCCGTAATATGAACGTACTCCCGCATACGTATAGACTGCCGTCCAGGTGGCGATGTCGGAAAAGCCCATAAATACCTTCGGGTTATCATGAATGACCTGAGTGTCAATATAAGGAAGAACACGGTAGGAATCATCTCCGCCCTGATTGCAGATGATGCCTTTGATCGAATCATCCTTCAACGCCCACACAAGATCCTCTGCTCTTTTCTCGGGATGCTCATAAATATATTTGCTTCCCTTGAGCGCATTGGGTGTTTCAACAACTTCTACATTGAAGATCTTCTCGAACCTTCTTTTACCCAGCATATATCTGGGAAGCATATCCTCATCTCCGGCACGTCCTCCGGATATGGAGATAAAAGCTATCTTATCACCCGCATTCAGTTTTGATGGTATGATGAGTTCTTTCATTTCGTTCCCTCATATTAAAGCCGATTTGCTTTCTTATGTCTTTTATGGCTATTTTACCATAGCGCTGCCCTTATAACTCCAACGGAAAGATAGAAGATGCTCTCATGAAGTTCATAAGCTATTCATATTTTTCGCGAAGTATATTCGGTACTCGCATGATATAATATCTATGATAAAGGAAAGTCCTTTGTCGATAATATTCTGATCATTACTGACTGTTCCTGAGCTAATAGCACACTTTACCTGTTGGAGGTGAATGCTGTATGAAACGATCAAGTCGCATTATCTCTGTTTTCCTTGCTGCTGCAATTACCATTACTGCGCTCTCGGCATGCAATTTCCCCAAGCGAGAAGAGACCGATGACGGCATCAACCGTGTAGCTGTCATTCTTCCTGAGGCTTCCAAGGAAGAAGAAACCGCCAACCTGACAGCTGCCGTAACTATTAATTCTTATCTGACGGCAAGGGCATATCTCGACCTCATCCTCGAATATGACACCGGGAACATGGGCGAAGATGATGCGGAAGAATTCGTCTCGCTCATTAATGATGCAACGGTAATGTTTGAGAACACGGAGCTGCTCTCTTATGAACTCACGGATGCTGTGGATGCCTGGGAAGAATCAGGTAAAGAACGAGACGAAGCCGAGCTCAAGGAATTATCGGCATCTGCGACGTATAAACTAAGCTTCAGTCAGAACGTATATGCTGATGAGAAATCTTCTGCAAAAGAATGGGCGGAGGATATAGTTAAGACTTATGATAATGCCCAGCCGGGAAAAGGTCTCAGGACTTTGGCGGAACAGATGGGTACCGATGCCAAGCATGCGTATGCTCAATTGAAGCAGGCACAGGCTATATTGGAAGGTGCAGCATATACTGATGTTGCAGATAAAGCGGATACGATAGTCACGGGTCTTAAGACACTCAAGGCAGCGGGCACGACAGCGAGCTTCGTGATCGCGGTATCTGCAGCTCCGGCTTCGGTGGGACTTGTCGAGACCGGAGGAATACTCTGTACGGGTTTGAGCGCGATCGCACAGGTCGGCTCTCTGGGTTCGCAGATCATATGCGGAACGGAAGACAATTATGTATCCGCCACCTTCGACAAGCTTGATGACAAAGCATCCAAGCTTGGTACGGTATTCGGCTTCGTCGGACTTGGAAGCGCACTTCCTGATATCAGTAAGACAGGCACCCAGATCCTGTCGAAGGGCTGGAACTCCTTATCCGACAGCGCAAAGGAATCATTCATAAACAACTCTCTCGGCGTGGTATCTCTTGCATCTTCCGAGTTGACCAATTACCTCGATGACGGCTCTCTTCTCGGAGGCGCGATCAAGGTGACCGACAAGGGCACTGAGATCACGCTGCTTGATACTCAGACAGGTAAGAAGGATGAAGATACTGACAGGGTCAAGGAACTTCTGAACGAGACCGGTCTGAATAAGTCTGACGTTAAGAAGATAATGAAAGAAGACGATCCCAAAGGTCCTGAAGATGCTCTCCCCGAGGATGTTGCCAAGAAACTTATCGAGGACAACGAGCCCCTGACTCCGGACGGCGGATTCGATACGAACGGCTTTATCGAAGGCGTTGCGGAGGAGATAGGGATGGCTCCTATGACCTCGGCCACGGAAACAGACGAGACGGAACCGGATATCACGGAGACAGAACCATCTGAAAGCGAGACCGAGCCGACAGAAACCACAGAAACCACAGAGACCACAGAACCTACAGAGACTACAGAAACCAGTACGGTAATAACAACAGGCGAAACGGATTTCTTTGATACTTTAGAATTGAACAGCGTGGATAATTGGATCATTTTCCTTGAAGGATCGTGGTACGGAGACCTGCCTTGGTATACATACGACGGAGAAGGAAATGCCAACAAAGGAGGCGTCTTGTCCACTAGTGTGGACGTGCAGTCTCTGATCCTTTCTTATACTGTTTCTCAAGAGGTTTTTTCTGACGGAAGGCTGTGTGCATACTACATAGAAGGGAATTACATGACTATCGAGAAGATAGACACAAACACGATTCTCGTGATCGAATCGACCTTCCCGGAAGATACTATTATCCTTGTAAGGGAGTAAATAGTGCCGAGATTATAATAAAATGACATCACTTCGTGCTTGATTATGGGAGCGGCTATAATTTTACAAAGGAGACCGGCTATGTTTGAAGGATTTGATTTTACTGATTTTTGGCAAACTGAAGAGTTTACTGATTGGGATGATTACAGGGGACCGTTACCATCTGATGAACTGATTGCAGAGCTGGAAAAAGAACTTGGTTATAAGCTTCCGGAGTCATACATATGGCTTATGAAACAACACAATGGCGGTGAGCCGAATAATACTGCATTCCCGACAAATGTACCCACAGGATGGGCTGATGATCATATTGCAATTCAAGGCATAATGGGAATTGGCAGAGAAAAGGACAACATGATCTGTGGTGCTTGCGGCACTAAGTTCATGGAAGAAGACTGGGGATATCCGGATATCGGAGTAGCGATTTGTGATACCCCGACGGCTGGACATCAAATGGTCTTTTTGGATTACAGAGAATGCGGACCGCAGGGAGAACCCAAGGTTTCCTATGTCGATGAGGAAAGGGATTATGAAATAATAGTTCTTGCAGATTCTTTTGAAGATTTCATAAAAGGCCTGGTGTCTGAAAACGATTATTGGGATGACGAAGACTAAGTGTTGATATAATTTATCTGTTTGAGGTTTCCTTGTAGATGCGTCTCAAAACACTTTATAGTGTGAAGTATTCTGTTATAGGGAAATGAATAAAAAATCCTTAAAACTGCACATAGTATAATGAATCTGTCAGAAGCCAAGCCTTTGGCAGATAAATTTTGATTTAATGTGCTAAAGATAAGGGGCAAGAAGAAATATGAAAAAGACGATTCAAGATGGTGTTTTTGGAAAAATCACTTACGCTGATGGAAAATGGGTAGGAAAAGACCCGGTAAAACTTACGATCTGCGGAGAACCTCAGAAGATAAAACTTGAAATTGATTCCGTGGATAGTATCTATGACAAGATAAGTCTTGGGATCATGGAAAGCGGTGTTGCGGAGCTTCTCATAAAAACAGGTCACTGTAACGAAGAGGAGGCGCTTAAGAAGAAGGAACAGCAAAAAGCGTTGTTTATGAGCATGCTGGCTAATCTTTCAACAGTCGAAAAGAACATTGAGGAAGCAGCAGTTCAGGAACTTGCAGAAGTGCTTCAAGACTACGACGTAGAGAGCTTCGGAAAAATGGTTGGAAAAGAAAAATCAGTCGGATTATTTGCTGCCAAAAGTAAAGATGAAAAGCTGGAATCTTTGAAACTAACTGTGATGAGAGTCTTTCTTGATCGGGTTGAGATTAAATGTACATGTGATTGGTATAAATATGGTGGCGGATTCATCGTGCTTGAAGGCGGCGATTGTCTTATGAGACCGATTGATAGTTTAAACTTTTGATTAACATATTTCGGAAATCCGAGCGAGGAGAAGAAACGCATGAAAAAAGTTCTTTTTACCAATCCAAACGGAAGAGAAGTTGAGGTCGATGACATTCATTTGCTGAAGCGAGGCTTGATTGACGACTTCAACAATTACTGGATGCAGGGAAGTGGGGATGGATATTTTGATTATTATGTTGATGGCAAAAGGGTATCCACTTTGCTTTTAGGCCCCAACATTAATGAAGGATTGTATTTGCATTTTGTAGACCGTGTAGATAAAAAAGACTTGTTGTCTTTAAAAGACATCACAAAATTGCATGAGGTTGCAGAGACTGCAGAAGAAATATATGCATCAAAGGGATTGTTTTTGGAAAAATTGGTCGCATGGGACGCAATATGTTATTTCTTTGATTATGGCGGGCCGTGTCCTTATGTCAAATGGATTACGCCAGATTTAATTCCGATGGATGGGAATTGGTAATTTTCGGGTTTCCTTGTAGTCTGATATCTTTGCTGGTAAAGGCGGTTGTTATGGGAAAATATGATTTTGTAAAGCAAAGCGATAAAATTCGAATCCTTCCTATCAGCGAGGGCGAGATAGAGAGCGCGGAGAAAAGAATGCAGTTCTCGTTTCCGGAAGAACTTAGGTGCTTTTACTCCGAAATAGGCTATGGGTTTATTAGAGGGAGTAAATCTTTCGCCAACCGAATTATGCCTCCGGAAGCTGTGGCTGACTATGTATGTTTTGATGATTTTTATGAGTATGTAGATCGCTCTATATATTCTGATGACGACATTCCCTTTTTCGAACTAAGTGCTGAAGATTTTCTTATGATAAGAAAAGATGGGAAGATAGTATATTTCGGTGATATAATTGCAGATTCTTTTACTGAGTTTATTGAGAAAGAGTTGGAGAATCCGGATTATTTCATTAACAAACAGTAGCTTAGCAAGTTATATCACAATATTCTCTCGACTAAGACATAAAATTTCTTACTCAAACAACTTCTCTATGGCAACAAAGAAACCGATAACCTGAGTTACCGGGTCTTGTCTTTATCATCAATCCGCGATACCCGGCGTGTTAGGTGGGGGACGAACGGTCACGCGCTGGCAATGAGTTGCTTAATATTGCAAATGATTTATTCATAAATGAGTGTTGCGCCGAATGGTATAATAAAAAAACGGAGGGAAGAGATCTCTTTGTCGAGTATATTTTAATATAGAGGATAGGGATTCAAACAAGAATATGTTTACGGTAGATGATCTAATCTATAACATGCATCATTTTGAAGAGGAAAATTTTGAGAGATTTGATGAAATATATGCTGAAGTATGTTCAGGTGATTTTTCTATAGAAAAGGATGCCGTTATCAGAATATGCAGGAATTTCAAAGTGCCTTTTGAGGAGGTTCATCCGCATCAGTATGACAAAGCAGTCGAAATAACATATCTCATAATCGATAAGATTGGTACAGAGGAAGGATTCAGACAATTGATAGAAGGTTTATCTGAATTAAGCGAAGCTGAAAAAGAGCATGTCTTTTTGTATATGAATATGTTGATGTTCAGTTATGGTAAAACTGATCTGGAATTATTCAGATTATTGCTCGAAAAACGGGAGAACAATGAAGTCATTTGGCAGGCAATTAATCAGGTGTGCCAAATAAACAGTAAACGTTTAGATGCGGCAAGAGAAGTTTTTAGTAAGTAATATTTTAATATAAAACACTGATTTGATACAATCCAAGATATAGAACTGTATAGAACCGATTTACAACAGTATTAAAATGGGGATAACAATATGAAACTAAAATCAAACTGGGTATACTCCTATAAAAAGGGAATCCGGGATCCTCTGGTATCAATTTCTCATTATCTCGACAACAACAAGTTGTTCTTCGTTTTGGAATACGGTTCATTTCCGTGGACGTCTCTTCTTTTGGAATTGGACCTTAACACCCAGGAATGCAAAACTCTTTTTGAGGTCAAACACATTGTCAGAAACTTTGTTTTTGAAGATGACCGATTCTATTTCACCGCCATGAACAGTTACGTCTACTGTATCGGCAAAGATGGAGCTCTGATTTGGCAGACCGAGATCAGGAAGGGAAACCCGTCATTTTATATAACGATCGATGGTAACAGACTTTATGCATCAAACCATGCGAAATTCTGTCTGGACAAAAACTCCGGCGAGATAATCTGGGAAAGCGATGATTACAGCAAGAAAACCAACTGCAATCTGCTCATTCATGAGAACCTTGTTATCAGTGGAGAACTTGGTGGGCAGGTTTTTGCACTAGACAAATTTACCGGCGAACCCGTGTGGGATTTTGGAGATGACGAGTGGATCAATGAATGTCTCATGCTGGACAATGGTCATTTACTGGTAAGCCACAATCAGGGAAAGTTCATCATCTTGGATCCATTGAGCGGCAATTTCATTAAGGAGATTCCTGCCAAGGACCGTCTGTATCAGAAGACAGTTTTTGATGGCAACAGAATGTATGTCGGCGATACCAACGATGCCATGGGCAGCACGTCGGGAAATCTGACCTGTTATGAAGTCTCCGGTGACGATTTTAAAGAAGTGTTTTCCTTTACCACAGGTGGTGGAATCTCGACACCTGCCCTGATCGATGGAAACAGATTGTTTTTCGCGTCTGAAGACGAATATTTCTATTGCCTTGATAAAGGCACTGGAGAAGAGCTCATGCCCAAGAAGAAAACGAAAGGAAAATGCCTCGACATCGTTATCCGTGGTGATGAAGTTGTTGTTCTGAGTAACAAGGGACAGGTAGAACACTTTTCCGTGCTTTAACGTGCAATCTTGGTATAAAATAGTGTTAGAGCAATATAATTTAATTACTGCTTCGATCCACTGATGCATGAGAACAACTGCTTATGATTAACGAAAATGATTATTTGAATTGGATAGAGGGTAAGAAGAACATCCACGTTTCTTCTAATGGCGACCCTAGATTTGCCTTGATTGAAAAGAATGGCATACCTGATATGCAATTCATGGTGATGTTATTCTATGAGGTACAAGCGCTGAAACCATTAAGCCAGATTTATACAAATGTTGATGGAGCTTACAAAGAAAAGTTTTATAGCGACAATATTGAGATGCTTGACGAACAAACCGTTATCGCTAGTTATCTTGGTGATCAGATCTGCCTTGATGATAACGGAAACGTTAATATAATTGATCATTCTAATTTCGGCAGGACCTTCGTTAATGATTCTTTCGATGATTTCATCAATTTCTTCATTTTAATTGACCGCTTGTTGGGACATGTTAATTACAGAGTGATATCGCATGCGACAAAAGAACAGGTCGAAATGATTAGATGTGAATTGGAGAAATCTTATAATATTGATTGGAATCAGTATGTTTTCTGGGATAAAGTTACAAGAAAACTAACTAAAGAACCCATTTCTGAAAAACCGGTTATTCCTGCGCCTAAAATGGAAAAACCATCTATGCAAACTATTATTATCACACTCGATGCATCGAAGTTGACCAATCCGGATCTGGATATCACATATGATTTACCTGATAGGATTGATGAGTATACGAACGGCGAAGTAAAAGATAATGGATACGATTACCTTTCCGATACTGTTTTGGGCATATGGCTCGAAACAGATAATGCTGCTGAAAAAGCAGAGCAAGTTATTAGGCTCTTAAAAGAGGAAAAGTTTGCTGACAACGATCTTTCCGTATCCGCTGAGATTTATATATCGGATGCTGAACATGCGGAACTTGATGGGTGCGAGAAAGTTTATCCAGTATAATTCGATTAATCGCAATAATCTCGA
>Ga0310786_10011407_pt1 | contig 11090 bp, 12 predicted proteins | sample AusTroGonzalo_MG_FD_203881 | JGI IMG/M metagenome (GOLD analysis project Ga0310786, IMG submission 203881) | Bovine rumen microbial communities from tropical cattle in Woodstock, Queensland, Australia - Gonzalo_03 (v2) (version 2) | ecosystem: Host-associated > Mammals > Digestive system >...
CATTGAAGTTCTTCTTAGTATTATTAACTAACTCTTTATCCATAAGTCCAATGACTATATGAGATAGGTTAATACCCTGTTCATCTAGATCATCACTTACATTAGACTTAGTATAATCATCCATTAAGAAGTATATAAATTCCCTCTTTATATAATCCAGTTTAACAAGAGGAGCTTTATCATCTTCATATACAAACTTCTGTAGAGTAAATACTATAGTAGCAGTATTCTGTTTCTCTATCATCTTATAGATAATACTATCCTTAAGAGTTAGATTCATATATATAGTAGGCATAGTGAACTCATCATAACCATAGTCTATAATAAATTCACCAATATGCTCAGAGTCTATATCCTCAACATCTTCTTTATCGAATAAGATCTGAGCAGATGCAGAGTATTTATATTTATAAGCTACTTCAGCCAAGTATTATCACTCTCCTTAGATCACTTACTTATTACAATTATGTTGAGCTAATATAAAAAATAAAGATATACCCCATAGAGAGGTATATCTTATATTATAGCTTATTCAACTCTATGGGGTTCATCTTAAAGAACTGTTCATTGATTCTTCTCAGACTCATAGGACTAATCAAGTCTACTATAGAAGATCTTAGATTAACAGCACTAGGAGTCATATTATATAGAGCATGATTCTGTACAAGATCTATAGCATTATATCTCTGTATAATAAGATCTCTATTCTCTGCTATCTTGGGAGATAGTTCACTGAGAGTATCTATACAATACTCTGGATCTGTATTATACTCATTGAGTATAGTATTATTTCTAATAGCTGTAGCAATTATATCTATAGTCTTATTATAAGTATGAATACTCTTAATATTTCTACTCTTCAATCCTGCTATAGAGAAAAACATAGGGAGCAACCCAGAGCTTACTAGTTCATAATACTCTGGTACATTATTCATACTACTGCCTAACTCTTTCTTAATAGCCTTATATATATTATTCTTAGTCACACACCAAGACTTATCTTCTCCATCAGTCTTTCTAGGTCTTATAATAAATGTATATCCATCAGAAGATACTAACTGATAGTCATATAGATCTTTAGTGATTACTATATTGGGATAAAAGCCATTCTTTACAGAGTATTTTCCAACAGCATTAACTCTATATTTATATTGATCACTAATAATCTCTTTAATAAGAACTGCAGTCTCTTGATTCTCATCATAAATAAAGTAAACATTGTCTATATATTTACAAATGAGTCCTAAGAGCTCACAATTGTGATTGATTAGATCGACATATTCTGCATTATTTGCATATTTCAGGTAATTAGTGTAATTATACTCAGTAATGAGCTCTCTAGGCCTGCTAGGGAAGTTATTTGAGTATACAAGGAATACTCTGGCATTTATATTGAGTTTTGTCTTAAAGAAGTCTTTATAGTGAATAGCAAGATTAATAAAGGCAGATGTCATAGCATTATAGTCTACTATTCTACTCTTATTAATAAAGATACTATTCAGTATAGAGTTCATATCTATATATACATCTACAAAGTAGCATTCTCTTAGATTATATATAAGATGCTTACATAGACCATAGAGTCTATCAAAGTTGATAAAACAATACCATATAGCCCACTCAGTAGACTTATACTTTAACTGTTGCTGTACTAGATAAGAATCCATTATTCTTTACCAGTAGTACTAATATTATCCATCAGATTCTTAGCACTGAATCTTGTGGATTTTTCTCTCTGTTCTATCCTCTCTTTAATCTCATCCATTCTAGTCCTAGTTTCAGACTTCTTATCACTAGGATCATCATCGAAGTCTTTCTTCTTAGACTGTCTTACAGATGGAGGAGTTACTTTATTGATCTTACGATCTTCCAATATAGCTTCTATAGTATCATCATCACCATATCCCATCTTCAATAGGAGATGAGTAAGCTGATGAGGTCCATCATCTGTACTGAAAGTAATACCCTTAGATGGAACTTCTTCATCTTCAGTATTTACATACCATTTACGTAGCTCCAATTTACCAGGCTGTCTATTCCAAGATACTGTTCTTAGAGCTAGAAAAGAATTATTATAAGTATCAAAAACACCTTCCAGTGGATCTTCATCTAATACTTCAAATTCAATCTTCTTTTCTTTATACAGAATACCCATTATACAGAAACCTCCATATAATTAATTCAGTTGATTACTATTGAGTTAGATAGATAATAAAAATAAAAGTTGGAGGGGATTTCTCCCCTCCAACCATTTGCTCATTTACCGAGCAGGGATATAGCTGTTGCTCATGATGTTGCCGCTGTACATCCCATCGACAAAGTTCCTGAAGGTGTTGCGATCGAGCTGATCAATCTTGACGATCAGATCACTCCCCGCACGACCAAACACAGGAGGCACGAAGAAGGTGGTCATGTACTCGACAGGATCGTCGTTCTCATCGACGAAGGTCCCATCAACCAGCTTCGCATAGATGTGGTTGACAACCTTGTTGATGTCAATGGCGTTGACCTTCACATGAACACTGGGCTTGGAAGTTCCGAAATAACTCGTGTTCTGATGATACTCAGAAACATGAGATACCCAGAAGTCCTTGCTGAGCTTGTTCTGGAAAGGATCCTTGAACATGAAGTCCTCAAGGAGTTCCTTTGCCTCATTCGTCAGAGAATACTGACGAGGATTGCTGCGAATCTCAACGAAGCTGTCGAAAGCCGCAGCGAGACGACCATTGCCACTGCCAGCGTTGCTCGTAGCGCCATGCAGTAGATTCAGGGCGTTGTACTGACCAGCATCAGGATCCGCAGTGATGCCGGTGTCCTGGAAGAACAGATTCATATAATAGGCGTTCTGGGGAACGTCACGAATCAGTCCATCCACAGATGCATACTGAACAGTACCGGCGTTGTTGGCAGGAGTGTTGATGTTGATGCCGCAGCCAACATAGTCGGTGAATACGCTCTTGAACAGATTGTTCGCAAGCTTGCAGAGATCCTGCGGAGACATGAACTTGCTCTTTGTCACCGCATCAAAGGTGAGGGGCTTTGCGAGACTGATACGAAGCTTTTCGGTTTTGGTTTCTGCCATTTGTTTTTACCTCCGGAAGTAAAGTATTTTTGGATCCAATTCTATATTATATAATCATCAAATCATTTATTAGTTGTTTTTACAGTACTTTTTAATTTAGTTCTAGATCGTATCCTATGACGAAGATATCATTAGTATCCTTAGACTGAGCTAGTACATAATTACGTTGAATATCATCTAGATCAATCTGTTTATTATACGGCATGATATAAGTCATAGTAATTTTATTGTTAGCTATTTGTTTCTTAAAAGTATCTAATTGATCCTTATATAGGAACATTTGATACCCTGTAGAAGAACTTAGGTCTTTATTAATATTAAAGTCTAGAATAAGAGTATCAAAAGCTGTTCTAAAGTCATTAATGAATCTATTCTCTTTCAGTAAGTCATATACTGTATCATTAAATCCTCTAGTAGTAGGCATATTGATCTTAGCCCACTCATGAGTTCTCAATAGTACATTATTAAACTTCTTAATATTAATACCAGGGAAGATATACTTAGCAAAAGTATCCAGATTATCATCCAGATATACTGCTGAGATTACCATCCACTTAAGCTTCTCATATACAAGAGTAGCACCAAAGTCTGCTCCAGTTGGAAGACTATCTCTTGATACAGAGCATCCTACTGTAGTGAGATTGGTATTCTTTAGAATAGTTTGTTCAATAAAGATATCTTGCATACATTGTCTACATACAGCATAAGGGAGTTGATCTTTAGTCTCACTCCGCTTATGTAGACATACCATAACATCTTTTACATTATTTGTCTTATTCATCTCTACAATAGAGAAGGTTAGGAATCCATCTGGATTCAATACTATAAACTTATTAGCATCATAAATCTCATCTTCACTAAATACTTCAATCTTATCTGTGTTTAGATTATATACTTTATAGGTCTTTTGAGTTTCTTTATAATGAAGAATCCTATATACTATAATCTCATCTGTCTCTTCATCATATCTATATAATTTAAGACCTACAATTCTTTTAGTTGAACCCTTGTGATAGGTTTGAATATCAGGAGGCATTACTCATATATCCTCCTTTCAACTCTCAGGATTAACCCAATGAGGGCAATTCATAGATATAGTATTATTACTAATAATGAACTTAAAAGTTTTGGGACACATCCATCCCTCATATCTTCTCTCTTTAAATAGCTTACAACTATAGCAAGCTCTTAGAAAAGGATTAAAAATACATTGACTTTCATGTGCTCTTACAGCATCAATAGAACCTGTGAACTCACAATACTGACATGTATAAGCTTGTCTAGGCATACCATATATTCCTTTCTTACTATTAATAATATCTGTCTGCCTATATTACTTATATAATATTTACTTCAAATAAAATTTAGAAGTCTGAGCTTCAGTCTGATGCTGATAGCGTCCATTATACTGTAGAGAAGTATCTCCAGCAGGTACAACGAAAGAGATCTGGCAGATTGGTACATTGGGATAGATAATAATGGGCTGAATGGCAGTGATCTCAAGAGTCCACTTACCATCGAAACCAATATCACCAAACCCAGCAGTCTGATGTACAGAGATACCAAGACGACCAACGGAAGATCGCCCATCAATAACAGGCTGGAACTTACTGGTGAAAGTTCTCTCCTTAGTAGTAGCAATATAGACCTTACCAGGCATTAGAGCAAATCCAGTATCAGGGATAATGAACTCTTCAAAGGGATTCTCTTTGAGCATATCCAGATACATAGTATGATCATTTCTATTACTGCTCTGATAGATAGGCCTATAAGTCTTAAATACATTATCAAGAATTAGATTATAAGAATTGGGATTGAGTCTAGTCATATCGAAGTCTTCAATCTCAATATTACCCATAATCATCTGACGAACAATCTCAGCACCTGTAAGCTTACCACCCACAAGCTGAACACTCTCATCATATTCATATTCAGGAAGAGTAATACCAGCCTCTTCAGCCATCTTACGATACTTCTTCTCTTCCTCAGCATACTTATTAGTCTTAGTAGTAGACTTAGAAGTACTAGTCTTCTTAGCAGGCTTCTCTTCCACTGCAGGAGCTTCTTCTACTACATGGGTTTCCTCTACAACAGGAGTAGCCTCTGCGTCTACTTTAATAGCTTTTTCTTCAACAGGTGGAGTAGTAACAGCTACTTCTTCTACAGGAGTAGCTTCTACTACAGGAGTTTCCACCTTAGTTTCCTCTACAGGTTTCTTTGCAGTTGTTGTCTTCTTCTTAGTTGTACTGGTGCTGGTTTTCTTAGCTGTTGCCATTTTCTTTAAGTCTCCTTTATTGTATAGAATTGTATAGATTTCTTATTGTAAAAGTTAAGTCTGTAATATTATATAAATTAATGGGATAGATACTAATGTAATCTATCCCATATATAGTATCAATACTTAGTATACTCCATTAACTGCTTAAAAGCTGTTGGTTGTTCCAAGAGTTCTTTCTCTTCAGGTTCTATATCTACAATAATAGACTTATAGAAATTACCAGGAGTAAAAGACTCTGTGATAAGCTTAGCCTTCTCTATATTAGCAGCAATGAAGAGTTCTGTGCTGGTCATATTATAATTCTTCAGTCTATCGAAATAGACTTTATAGATCTTTCCGTATATATCCAGCTTTCTCTTAATAAGTTCATCAAAGTTCTTATAGGCTGGTACTAATGCATCATCCTTACTTTTAGCATCTACACAGTCAGATAGTCTAATGATCTTATCTACCATTTCAATACACATCTTATCAGGAGTATTAGTACCAAAGTTTATATTCATTAGCTTATAGAGTATATTCATCTGAGAATAAGTATACTTATAGAAAGGAGCAGATGCTGCTTCTATAAACTCCAGAACCTTTCTATACCTCTCTTCTGTTACAAAGCAGATATAGAGTCCTACAACAGATTCTGGAGAGAAATCAGATGCTGAAGTAGTCAGTAGCTGGCTACCATTTACGTTCTTATTGAAGTAGTACAGCTTACTGAGATCAGGTGTAATAGATAAATACATATTATCAATTCCATACAGGAAGAATAGAGGGAATTTCTTCTTACTCTTAAATACAAATCTAATATCTTTAACAGATTCTTCTACAGGGAAGAAATCTATATCCATCTCCTCTATAGATAGAATATTATTACTAATAGCACTCTCAGAGAAGTACTCTGCATTCTTAGAGAGAGCTTTTACTAAACCATCAACTTTCTTTCCATCATACTCATTAGCTTTACCAGCATATAGTAGAAAGATCTTTCTATTTACAGATAGCTCACTCTTTAGTTTCTGAGGAGATACCAACTTCTTATACTCATTAGTGTTCCTGAGATTGATATTGGCTACCTGTAGCATTCTATCTGTGAAAGAAGAACAGACAAACTTATTAGTCTGATTTACATCAATACCAAAGAGGTACTTCAGGAAGGAGATATGATCAAATCCAAAATCATCCTTATTCTTCTTGAAATACTCTATAGTATATCTGAGGTTATCATAGTACTTCTTCTTAATAAAAGTACAGTAGACTTCTATATAATGCTCCTCATAGATCTCTATAGGCTCATTGAGAAAACCTCCCAGAGGATTCTTAGCCTTAAGATCTATAGTACCATCAAAAGACCATACATCATGTAACTCAGGATCGAATCCTATAGCTGCATGAGATACATCTCCACCAGTAAAGTATTTAATGAGGTTAGAGATAACCTTCTTTCTACTCACCAGGATAATAAAGATAGGATATAGTTTATCACCTTTAGAGTTAGATAAATATCCAGGAATATCATCATCTGTAATTCCTCTTAGATCAATAAACTTACTCTTCTTATCTAAGAAATCTTTAATCTTCTTATCATTGATTGCTCTATTCTCAGGTGAGAAGTCAACCTCTGGATCCCAGCCCAATTCCAGAATAGATTGCTTTCTAGAATTAATCTTATCTATATCTCCAGACTCTTCTAGCTCTTGTAGATCACTATAGAGTCTCTCTAGAGTATGAATACGTGCTAGATTATGTTCTTTTAGATAATTGATCTGATTATTCCGATAAGCATCAAACCAATCCTCTACAGTAGTACCATCCTCTAGTACTGTATTATCTGCTATAGTATCAAAGCAGTTAGTAGTACCAGAGAATACACCTAGATCTATCATCCTATCTGCAGTGAAGTATGGGAGATCGTTATAGATAGTATCCATATCTACTATCTCATTATTCATTACTTCCCTGTCAGCTATATCTTTAGTAATAGAATCCTCAAAGAGCTTCTTATCAAGATCAGTCTCTAGAAGATTATATAGCTTAAAAGCAGTCTCCATAACTACTTTAGGCTCTTCATATGTAATAATCTTCTTCATATACTTCTTAGCAAAAGAAAGAGCATTACTCTTTACTCTATCAGGAGATACTGACTCTCTAAGAGTATACTCTTTATGTTTTAGTTTATAATAGAGCTGTTCATTATCTGTATTAAAGTACTTATTACAGATAGCATCAGAAACAGCTCTATCTTTATCACTCATAGCATAGTATTCTCCAATGAGATTATCTATAGAGTCCATATCTTCACATGGATATACTATTGCTACTCCATAATCTTTAGCCAGTTCTTTAGCTTCATTTACTGTACTATCACTAATAGCAGACTCAGAGAGTACAGTCTCATGAGCTTTCTTATACATTGCCGCTACATGATTATATACATTCTTCTCTTTAGTCTGAAGGATAGTATTTTCATCAACAGGTATAGGATCAATATAGTGTATCCTATCATTAGCAAAGTAATCTCTTAGAGCCATATAGTGATCATAATTATCCATACCAAATATATCATGAGAATATATATTGGCTTTCTTTCTGACCTGCTTAGGCTGACACATAAACTGATTCCATAGAGTATTTAACTCATCTATATTATCTACGGGATATATTAGATGTATACCATTACTATTGATAAAATCTATGGCTCTATTAGTAGAATCATAGTATTGATCTGGATTTAATCCATATACTGTCTCAGGAGTCATGAGTTATCCTCACCACCTAACTGCTTTTTAGTAAACCTGATCTGTTTCTCTACTACTTTAATCTTAGGGATTATATATCCATTGATAGTCTCATTGGATGGTCTTACTCCATAATAAGAGCTGCAAATAGTAATACCATCATCATCAGCTATCTTCTCATGTACTAAATATCCATCAGGAGTATGTGATACACTATAAGAATCATCTATATCTTCTGTATCCATTAGTACAGGTTTCTCATTAGAGATCTTCATAGTGTTCTTCACATAATCATCAGTATATATAGGAGGAAGTCTCTTGAACTGATCAGAGAATATAATCTCATCAGGATCAAGAACCTTTCTATTCAATAAAGTGGATAGAATAAAGTTATCTTTTACATTTTCTCCACTTTTTAGTGCTTGTAAAATAGTGTTTTTAAATTCAGGTGCATTTAGGCTTCCTGAGTACTCATAAATCAATTGATCTGGGAGTAGCAAATCGTCAAGATTTGCACTTTTTAGGGTATTACAGTGTTCTAGTACTGCTATGTCGTCAAATAGGGCATAAATGCCCACTTTTTCGTCATTTCCATCATCAAAGACACTATTCATCATAGTTGGAACTATATATACACTATCACTATTTGCAGGAGGAACTCCTCCCATAGCACCAGTTCCAACAGGAGTATTCTCATTAATAGAGATCTTTACCCCTCTATCAGGTTCTACTATATCATATTTAATATCAGCTAGAATCTCAAATAGCTGTAAGAAGTTATTATTAGTCAGTCTCAGGTAGTTGAAAGTACCCTTGTCTGTAATCATCTCTTCTTTTGCTACTTGTTTCTCTCTATAAGACTTCATAGGTCTATTATTAGGATTATCTCCACCATCCTTGACTTCAATCACAAGATTAGCAGGGATATAATAGATATCAGTGATCCAGAAGTGCTTCTTTCCACCATAATCATATTCAAACACTGGACCTGGGGATTGGATATCTCTACCATCTACATTTAGAGCCTTATCAAAGAACTCTAGTAGTTTCTTCTCATACTGTCCAGTATATGGAACTACTGTTCCATCAGTAGAGAATTTATAAGTACCAGAGATCTTTCTCCTAGCTAGCATCTTTTCTTGCTGTGCAGGATCATCTAGTAGATGAGGTTTATTATATACTCTCATCATATTATTGACAGAAGTCTTCCTGACAGCTTCTCTACAACTAGGTTTATTACAGAGATTCTTATATTTACATAGCTTTTCATCCCACTCATAAACCTTATCTTTACAGATCATACAAGTACCATAATTCTTCTTATTTACAATCTCATAGATGACTCTAGCAGCTGTATAGCCTTCTGGAATCATCTCTGGATGTTTGGTTTCTACATGTTCTATAAGATCAGTTCTTAAGAACTTAGTATCACAATAAGGACACATATATCTCTTATTAGTTTTATATTGCTTGGTAGCCATATTCTACCTCCATATTAGTCTATATTGTTTAATTATCATTATGTTGATGCAATGATTGTATCCATTTAAATTGAATTATATAAGACCATGCACATTCTATTAGTTTATTTTAAGGAGGATGTTATCATGGCAGTTACTTACGACAGCGAAGGTCTTAAAGCAAGAAACGAAACAACAGAGGTTAAAATGAAGCTACTGGATAAGCTTCTAGAGCGAAATCTTATTACCTCATATGACTACAATGAAGAACTGAAGCTCTTGGCTGAGAAGATGAACATTACTCTCAACAGAGCTGAGGAAGAAGTAAACAAAAAGAGTGCAAAGAAGGGTTTCTTCAAGTAATTAAATATAGGGAGGTTGTAATAAACCTCCCTATATTCATTTTGTAAAACTCATATATTTAAGTTATATATAATATCAGTGAATAAGTAGATAGTGCTTGTTACAGCAAGCACTATCTTACTTGTATCCCATCACGAAAAGAGGTGAAAAAGTGATGAGAAATACCCCTCCCGATTGGGAGGAAGGGTTTAGGCTGCAGGAAGAGTTCAAAAAGATCCTGCAAGAGCCTGTGGTGCCACAGTATGTGGTACTAGATTTTGTCAGGACAGATCCTGACGACGGATCAATGGATGTATGACATCCTGATCTGGTTAATGGCTGACCGCACCTCAGCCATTATTAATATGTATTCTCATTGGGTTCAAATATAAAATTCTAATATTGGAGGAAAAAGAAAATGATGTGTCCTGCTGCTATGAGTCAGCCCACCACCTTGATGAGCATCCAGGTCAAGCTAGAGCTCGTAAAAGAGCTTATGAGGGCTGATCTTATCAGTCCTGCCCAGTACAAGTTCAACTTGGAAAAGCTGGCCGATGAGGTCGGCATCGAGACCAAACGCTCAGTTGAGCGTGATATGGACAAGATCTACATGAATGCCTGATCCATGGTAAAAAGAATTCAAGGGAGGCTTAAAAACCTTCCCTAGATTCTTTTTAGTTTCTGAGGTACTTATTTTTTATCAGTTGTATATAATATAATGGATAGTATCTATATATTTTTAAAGAATAATAGGAGAATAATAATGAAACAATCTGAGATTAAAGTAGGGCATGTGTATGTAAATGCTAATAGAGATTATTATAGAGTAGTAAATTCTCAAGGATGGCCTGGAGAGGGAATTGAGCATCTAGTGTTTGTAAGTGATGGATATATTAAAGATAATAAGTTCATATGTATTGATATACCTTATCATATTACTAAGAAATCATTTGCTAAATGGGCCAAAGAAGATGTCACAGAAAAATTATCTGGTATTGAATATTTAAAAGAATAATAGTAGGAGGTATTTTATATGAGTTATTATGATGAGAAACCTTTCATAGAGGTTGCAAAGAAGTTTGGTATTGAGGATATTGATTTCAAAAACAGTAAAGTAGTATCAGATAAGCTTTTAGGAGAATATGTAGATACTAATGCTACATATGCTACTATGTTGGATAATTTTAATCTATTAAAAC
>Ga0310786_10011409_pt1 | contig 11090 bp, 6 predicted proteins | sample AusTroGonzalo_MG_FD_203881 | JGI IMG/M metagenome (GOLD analysis project Ga0310786, IMG submission 203881) | Bovine rumen microbial communities from tropical cattle in Woodstock, Queensland, Australia - Gonzalo_03 (v2) (version 2) | ecosystem: Host-associated > Mammals > Digestive system >...
CTATCCCGGCCGTGCCCGCAACGCCGACGAACTCCGCGCCGACCTCGACGTCGCCATGAAACTGCTCCCCGGCACCCTGAAGGTCGGCCTCCAGGGCCATCAAGTCGACAAGATGTTCCCCGGCGTTGACCGCGACGGCTTCACCATCGACAACTTCAGCGCCTGGCGCGACTGGGCCGTTGCCCGCGGCATCGGCATGGACATCGCCCCCTGCTACTACTCGCACCCCAAGCTCGACCACGGCTTCTCCCTCTCCCACCCCGACCCCGCCATCCGCGAGTTCTGGATCAACCACGGCATCGCCTGCCGTAAAATCGGCGAGGCCTTCGGCAAGGCCACGGGCAAGGCCTGCATCTGCAACTTCTGGATGCCCGACGGCTTCAAGGACACGCCCGCCGACCGCTACGCCTACCGCCAGCGCATGTTCGATTCTCTCGACAAATGCTTCGCCTACCAGGCCGACCCCAAGTACCTCCGCGATGCCGTCGAACCGAAGCTGTTCGGCATCGGCGTGGAATCCTGCACCATCGGCTCCAATGACTTCTATCTGCTCTACGCCCAGTCCCACAAGAAAATGATGTGCTTCGACACCGGCCATTTCCATCCCACGGAATCCATCGCCGATAAACTGTCCGCCATCTTCTCCTGTGGCATGGACGAAGTCCTTCTCCATGTCAGCCGCGGCGTCCGCTGGGACTCCGACCACATCGTTGTCCTCAATGACGAACTGCTTTCCCTAGCCAGGGAATCCGTCGCCTACGACTATGTTGACAAAATCAACTTCATGCTCGACTTCTTCGACGCTAGCGTCAACCGCCTCGCCGCCTGGGTCGTCGGCGCCCGCAACCTACAGAAAGCTCTGCTCATCGGACTCCTGGAGCCTGCCGACGCCAAGCAGGCGGAAGCCAAATTCGACTTCACCGCCCGCCTCGTCGCCCAGGAAACTGCCAAGACCCTGCCCTGGGGCGCCGTCTGGGACTACTTCTGCGAGAAGAACAACGTTCCGACCGACAACAACTATCTCGCGGTAATCCGCGCCTACGAAAAGGATGTCCTGCTGAAACGGTAATCGCTGCGGGAAACGCACAAAAGGACACAATGGCCGAGCAGACGCTCGGTCCTCCCACACCCCCTAGGCGTCTGCGTGAGTAATCCCCCACAGACGCCTTTTTTGACCTTTCGCCACCTACGCAAATGCCCTTCTTCCTGGCCCAACCATTCCTGCTGTTCGGGCTGGCCATCCTGGTACCCATAGCCCTGCATCTGCTGCACCGGCGGCGCCCGCGTCCGCGCAGCTTTGCGGCCGTGCGCTTCCTGCGGCAGGCCCTCAAGGCCAACCGCCGTTCCCGCCGTCTGGTTCAAGGCGGACTGCTCCTGCTGCGCATCGCCATAATCATCCTGCTTGCCCTCGCCTTCGCCCGCCCCATGGTCAAATTCGGAAGCCTCCTGCCAGGAGGCGGGCGCACCGTCATGCTCGTGCTGGACACCAGTCCCAGCATGCAGGTCGTGGAACAGGACGTCAGCCGCTTCGAGCAGGCACGCGCCTGGGCCCTGGACATTCTCGCCGGACTTCAGGATGGCGACCGTCTGGCCATCCTCGCTCCCGGAAGCGAATCACCCCTGCTGCTGTATCCGCCTGTCTCCTCGCTCCCCGAGGCCAGGCAGATCCTGGGCGAACTATCGCCCGGCTGGCGCACCGCCAAGGCGCAGGAGTTCACCCTGGGGCTCCTGAAACAGGATTGTCCAAGCGGCTTGGAAGTCCACATCTTCAGCGATTTTCAGGAAAATGACTTCAGCCAGGCCGCCACCAAGACCCTGGGCGACCTGCTCCGCCAAGGCCGGGGACGGCTTTTCCTCAACAGCGTCGCCAGCCACCCCGTAAGCAATGCCGGCTTCCAATCCGTACAGTTTCTGCCGCCGGCCATCCTCGGCGACAGCAGCTTCTCCGCCCATCCCAGCATCGTCGCCACGGGAGGCTTCGCCGGCGGCGACAATCTCCACCTCTTTTTCGGCGAGGCGGAACAGACCAGCCAGGTGCTCGAGTTTACCGACGGCCAGACCGCGAAACCAGCCATCGTCTGTCCCGTCCCTCCTGGCAGCGAGGATGTGAGCGGAAGGCTTGAACTCGGCCAGGACGCCTACGCGCCAGACAACCGCTTTTTCTTCTCGCTGCCTCGGGTCGCCGGCCTCCGTGCCATGCTCGTGGACGGCAACGGCGGCAATTCGACCTTCTTTCTGGACAAGGCCCTGCGCCCCAACGGCCAACTGGCCACGCTTTTCCGTCCGGAACCACATTCCTGGGAGGAATTGCTCACCGCCGACCTCGCCGGTTTCTCCCTGCTCCTGCTCTGCGACCCGCTGGAAATCGGCAGTGGCCTAGCCGACCGCCTCAACCAGTATATCCACGATGGCGGCAATCTCCTCATCTTCCCCGGACGCAACGGCACCCTCAACCAGAAAACCCTCGCCCTGTTTCCCGCCCTCCACGGTCTGACCGTCACCGCCAGGGAGTTCCCCGAAGAGCAAACCCGCCGCCTCACGACATACCGCCAGGACGAGGAAATGAGCCGCCGCCTCACCACCATGCTCCCCCCGCCCTGGCCAATCCCTGTCCGCAAATGCCTAGAACTGAAAGCCCCCGATTCGCGGCAGCAAACCTGGCACTACGAGGACGGCGGCCTGTTCGCCTTCCGCGCCGAGCACGGCCAGGGGCAAATCTGCCTCCTGTCCCTGACCGCTGACCGCGACTGGTCCGATTGGCCAGTCACGCCACACTACCTCGTCTTTCTCCACGAACTGCTGCGACAAATCGCCGGACACAAGACACTCGCCCTGCAGCTGGAAGTCGGTGACACCCTTGCCTGCCAGCCCGCCGATGCTTCGCCTCAGGCCAATTTCAGCGTAACCAGCCCCGAAGGAAAGCTCTCCAACCTGACGCTGGAACGCTCCTCGCCGTCCCAGCCGTTCCGTCTCGACTGCTTCAAGACCCCCGGCCTCTACCAGGTTGAGTGTCCGCCTTTCCACCACCATGTCGCCGTCAATTCCCCTGCTGCGGAGGCCGTCCTCGCCTGCCACCGCCCGGAAGACCTAGCCAGAATCCCCCTGCCAGATTCAATATCTTGCCCACAAAGCCGCGACGACCTCAAAAAACTCCTAGCCGCCTTCCGCGATGGACGCCCCCTCTGGCCCACCCTAATCCTCCTCGCCTTCCTTCTCTCCGCCGCAGAACTCCTGTTTGCCAATCTCAAAAGCCGCGGAAGACGCCCAGGAGAGCAATTTTGAGCGCAAATCAACTTTTTTTTGCAAAAAAAGGAAAAAAACACCTGTAAAAATTTGAAAAAGCAATAAATCTGGCTTATATTAATGGAAATGTTGTAATTTTCATAGACATTCTCTAATCATTTTAGTTCACTAATAATTCCAAATCACACAAAAAACAGCAAAACGGAGACCACAATGAAAAAAATGTTCCTCGCCCTGTTCTGCTCTCTGCTCGCGGCCGGCACTGTCCTGGCTGCTGACTTGAACGCAGAATCATTCCTGGCCATGAGCGCTGACGCCCAGGCCGCCGCCATCAACAACGCCTCCCCGGCCAACTTGGTCGCCCTGTTCAAGGGACTGGCCGAAAAGGCAACTCCCATGCAGAAGTCAAACGCCACCGACGCCCTGCTCGCCCTCCTCAACAAGAACAAGGAAACCGCAGCAGCCGATACCGAAGCCCTCGTCGCCCAACTGAACGACGCAGTTGACTTCCTCAACATCGTCAAGAACTCCGACGGCATCTACATCAACCAGGCCCCTGGCCAGGTCAAAGCCGGTGAACCTGGCGAAAAGGGAATCCAAGAAGGCGCTCCCGAAGAAATTCCCGAAGGCGTTGGCGACTTCGACTTGACCATCGTGGACCTTGATGAAACCATCACCAACGTTGACCTCAACATCTACGGCCACGACACCCCCATCAAGGATGGTGGTGAAGAACCCGAACCCGAACCCGGCCCTGGCCCGACCCCTCCTGGCCCGACCCCTCCCGGCCCGACCCCCCCGATCAGCCGGAGAGCCTCTGTTTACTAAGCGACCCTCGGAACCAACCAGTTGACATCAACCTTTTAAAAGATAGGAATAGCAATGAGAAATACAATTAGCAAATTCGCCGCTGGTTCCGTGGTCGCAGCCTGCATGTTTGGCTTCCAGGCCATGGCTGCCGACTACACCCTCAGCGACTTCTTCACCGCCGCTGCCTCCTACACCCCCAACAAACTGAAAGCCTCCGTCTTCGCGGAAGTCGGCTATGACGACAACATCCACAACGCCGTCCACAAATACGAGCGTGACTCCCTCTACCTGAAGGCCGGTGTCTCCGCCGACATCTACCGCACCAAAGGCGACATCAGTTACGGTCTGCTCGGCCAGGTCTCCTTCGACTACTACGACCACGACGCCCATGACATGAACCAGTTCGAGTGGAGCCTGGCTCCCCACCTGCTGGGCAAGTTCGAAGTGCTCGGCAACGACACCCTGATGATTAGCCTCCGCTCCCGCAACAAGAAAGAGAAAATCGACGCCGCCGATACCCGTTATGCCCGCAAGATGGTGAACGGCATCAGCCTGGCCTACGACATCAATCCCCATGACAAGTTCGGTTTGGCCATCGACAGCTCCTACGACAACACCTACTACTCCCAGAAAGAGTTTAAGGATCACAACAAGCAAGACTTTGACGTGGCGGCTACTCCCTACTACAAGATCAGCGAGAAAGTCAAGGCCGGTGTCAGCGTCGGCTACTCCACCACCGTCTATGACAAGCACGATACTTACTCTGACTCCAAGATGCTCACCATCATGGGTATGGTCGACTACCGCATGACCGACATGTTCGGTATCAACGTCAAGGCCGGTGCCCAGAAGAAATATATGGCCGGCAGAGCCCGCGACTGCAGGTATGACCGCGATTTCAAGCCCGCCGCGACCATCGCTTTGCGCTACCTCCCCAACAAGAGCATGGTCACCGAACTCCGTAGCCATTACGGCCTGGACGACGGCTGCTCCTCCCGCGGCATCCGCACTGTCTGGGAAAACAGCTTGGGCATGATTTGGTCCATCACCGAGAAGATCACCCTGGCTCCTCGTACCGGCTACTACATCCACGATGAGAAAGAGAGAGTCGCCGATGGTCTTGACACCGCTGAGTTCTTCATCAGCACGACCGCTGAATACAAGTTCAACGAGCATTTCCTGACCTATCTGACCTACAAGTACAACAATACCCAGTACAAGTATGACGATGACCGGGACTACGACGTGAACGAAGTGAAATTCGGCGTCAAGTACACCTTCTAATTGAATCAGACAAAGCCAAAATGCCTCGCTAACCCCTGGCATTTTGGCTTTTTTTCTTCTAGGGGACTTGACCTGAATCCGCAACAAGCCAATGATGCGGGTTCTTTTTTAGAATGGCAGTAATCAATAGTTTGCGCACAGGGGTTCCAGTACTCAAACTATTGACTATTGGCACAACCACAAACAACTACGGATACTGAATACGATGAAAAAGATACTGCTCACCGCACTGTTCGCCATCGCCACCCTTGCCGCCGTTGCCGACTCAGATGAATGGAACGCCTCTACCTTGAGGCCGGGCGATGTCCTGGACATCCGCGTCTTCAGGGTCAACGAGTTCAGCAAGCACGTGCGCGTCGAAGAAGACGGGTGCTTCAAGTACCCGCAGTGCGGTGAAATCAAGGCCGCGGGGCTTACGCCGCGCGAAGTCGCCAAATCACTGGAAGTCGCGCTGGCGAAGCAAATCACCGATCCGCAGGTTGATGTCTTTGTGTCCGAGTGGGCTCCCCGTACGGTCTACATCCTGGGCGAAGTCAATTCCAGCATGTCCATTGCCCTGCCCACCTACGGCAGGATGACCGCCTTGCAGGCCATCAGCGCCGCCGGCGGCTTCAAGGCCAGCGCCGACCTGAACAACGTTGCCGTCCTGCGCAAAGACGAAGCAAATTCCGGGCGCCTGCAACGCATCAAGATAGACGTCTCCGCCCTGGTTTCCAAGAGCGATGGCGGCGACTCTTTCCGCCTCCGCCCCGAAGACACGCTGATCGTCCCCAAGGCTCCGCCGGTCTACGTTTCCGGCGAGGTCAAGAAGCCGTCTATCCTGTTCATCGACACGCAACGTCCGCCCATGTGTTCGGAGGTCATCATTCTGGCCGGCGGCATGAACATCGGAGCCGATGTGAAGAATGTGACGGTCATCCGCAATGACGAGAATGGCGAGCGCGTCCTCCTAGAGGCCTCCCTGGCCACTCTCCAGCATGGCGGCTACGAAAATGACATCCAGATCCAGGCTGGCGACTATGTGATGGTGTCGAGCGCGGCGGAAATCTACGTGCTCGGCGAAGTCAAGAAGCCCGGTCCTTTGACTCTGGCTCCCAACAAGACCGTCACTGCCAGCCAGGCCATTGCCCTGGCCGGTGGCTTCACAGGCGTGGCCAAGCAGAATGACATCACGCTCATCCGCAACCACACCATGACCACCATCAACCTGAAGAAACTCTACAACGACGTTGACAACCTTGAGCGCGACCTGGAACTTCAGCCCGGCGACATCGTTTTCGTCAAGGAATCGATGTGGTAGTCACAACTGGCTGGGGACAATTACCTCGCTCTCATAATCAAATCAGCCGACCAGAACAGAGAACTGACAAGATGCCTCAAGAACAAGCCCAGAACCCGACAGCCAGTCCTAAGACACCGGCCCTGAACCTTGCCGATTCCCAGGACGACAACCTGCTTTATACCATATTAGGTTATTACCACACCTTTGTCCAACCATATCTCTGGCTGTATCCGCTGTCCGTGATTCTCTTCCTCATCGGTGGCTTCATTTTCCTGCGCACTGCCATCCCCATCTACCAGTCGCAATCACAGCTGCTCATCAAGAGCCAGGAAGTCAAGGCCATGGACGTCAAGGGCATCGGCGAGTCAAATTCCCGCTATAGCTACTACAATAGCACGTTCCTGTCCACGCAGATTTCCGTCATCCAATCGGATGAAATCATGTCGAAGGCCTACAAGCGGGTGGAATCCCTTGGCAGCGACTCTTCCATCTTCAAGGGGGTCCAGGTCAAAAATGTGCGCGATACCGACCTTATCAACATCCTCGTCCGTTCAACCAACAGCGAGGCAGCCTCGAAGCTGGCCAACGCCATCGCCGAAGTCTACATTGAGTTCAACGAACAGCGCCGTTCGAATTTGTCGCACACCGGCATGGAACTTCTGCGCGAGCAGTTGAAGGATGTCCAGGCCAATCGCAACAAGGCAGTCGAGGAACTCTTCAAGTTCAAGCAGGATCACGGCGTATTTGACCTGAACCAAAGTTACGCCACGCTCAACGACCAGTTGAAGGAACTGACCGGCAAGCTCTTCGAGGCGTCTCTAGACCAGGATGAAATCGAGATGACCTTGCAGGAAGTACGTGCCAACCGCGAGATGGCCTCCATCATGCTCCCCTACCTTGTCGGCCAGGACAATTCCAACATGGACTACCTCCAGCGCCTGAAGCTCACCCAGGAGATGAAGCTTCCGGAACTGCAAATTAACTACGGCGAGCAAAGCCCAGCCATCAAGACCCACCACCATGTCAACCAGATGATTGACGAAGCCGCAGAACGCGAAGTCGAACGCACACTCAACGGTCTTGAACTGAAGAAAGGGCGCATCATCAAGCGCAAGGCCCAGATTGAAACGCAGATCAATGAAATCAAAGGCAAGCTCGTTGAACTCGACCGCATCGCAGGCGATTTCCGCGTCAAGGAAGCCACTTGCACCACCCTCGACACCACCCTTACCCGCATCGCCAACCGCATCAATGAAATCCAGATTGCCGACGCCACGACCATGGCGAATTTCTCCATCTACAAGGTCAATGACGCCAAGCCCGCCAAGAAGCCTGTCTATCCCCTGCCCAAGACTGTCCTGATGGCCTCTCTGGCCGGCGGCCTTGCCGCCGCCTTCGTCATTTGCTTCATCCTGGTTTCCGTCAACACCCAGATTACAGGTACCGACCAGATTATCCAGATTCTCGGCAAGAATGTCTCCATCTTCGGCACCGTTCCATATTTTGAAGAAGAAGAAACCAAACTTCTCAAGAGCGACGGCAACGCCACAGTAGACGAAGTCTTCCGCGACATCCGAACCAGCCTGAACCTATCAATGCTGACGCGCAACAGCAAGATATTAGGCGTTTCCAGTGCAGTGATGTCGGAAGGCAAGACCTTCACCATCTGCTGCCTGGCACGCAGTTTCTCCAGGGAGAACAAGCGTGTGCTGCTGGTTGACCTCGACCTGCGCAAGCCGGAAATCCACAAACGCCTGGCCGCCTTCCTCAAGCCAGAAGACAGCAAGCGGGGCATCAGCAACGTACTCGTCGGCGATTGCAAGCTCGAAGACATCATCATTCACATCGATGAATTGAACCTCGACGTTGCCCTCGCCGGCCCGGTGCCCCCGAACCCCAATGAACTTCTCGGCAATCCTTCCTTCAACGACGTACTGGAAGAGTGCCAGAAGAAATATGATCTCACTCTGATTGACACACCGCCTATCATGCCTGTGTCCGACACCCTCCTCATCGCCTCCCGGAATGTGCCCATCCTGCTGGTTACCCGCCTGTTCCGTCTGACCAAGCCAGTCCTGGCCAGCCTGAACAACCGCCTGCATCAGCTGAACATAAGCCCCGCCGGCCTCATCATCAGCAACGCCGATCTGCCCAAGAATCCCAGTTACGGCTACGGCTATGGCTACGGCTACGGGAAATACGGCTATGGTTATGGCTACGGCTATGGCTATGGCAAGTATGGCTATGGCTACGGTTATGGCTACGGCAAGTACGGCGAGAAGCAGAAAGAAGAAGAAAAGGCGAACAAAGGTTTCCTGGGCAACTTGCTGAACAAGCACCAACATCATCATCATTCACAACACAAGCAATCATCCCAGGACGACAAGAAAGCCTGACATACACACCGTTCTTTCCAGCCCCGTCCCCTGCGGATGGGGCTTAACCTTTATGGTTTCCCACTAGTTCTTGAATTGCGGCTCCCGGAGCAAGGCACCGGCAAGCCAACAACCAAATGCTCATCGATTTCCACTCTCATATCGCACCAGGTCTTGACGACGGTGCCCAGACACTGGAAGATTCGCTGGAACTGGCTCGCCAAAGCGTCGATGAAGGCGTCACACATATCGTAGCCACTCCCCATGGTTCCTCCCATGGCCTGGCAGGCTTGCTGGACAAGCGCGAAGCCGCCCTAACCACCTTCCGGGAAGCCTTGAGCAAGGAAAACATCCCCCTGACCGTCCTGCCGGGTCTGGAATATTATGCCGACGGCAATTCCGCGACCTCCGCGTTGAACGATCCGGCCTGCCGCTGTGGCGTGCCCGAGGCTCCAGGGCGCCCTATTCTTGTCGAATTGCCCATGTCGCTTGACCTGTCTTTTGCCGGTGACTTGCTTTTCAACGCCCAGTTGCGTCAAGTCCCCCTGGTGCTTGCCCATCCGGAAAGATACAACAGATTCAAGGACAAACTGGATTTCCTGGAATCCCTGATGGACAAGGGTCTTTATCTGCAATTCAATTCCGATGACTTCTACACGAGCCTGTTCAGACATTCCCTCTGCAACGCCATGCTACGGCTCCTCCGCCACAACCCGCAACAGGTCGTCATTGGCTCGGATTGCCACAGGCCAAATTGGCGTCCGGCAGGACTCTCCTGCTCGCAAGACAAAATAACCGATGCCCTGGGAGCCGACGTCTGGAAACTTGTCACCCAGGATACGCCTGCGACCTTGCTCGGCCTGCATATCGAAAAATAAGGCCGTGCCCTAAAAAAGTGGTGGCCGATGGCGCGCTTCCCAAAGTATCATCCTATTCACTGCCAAACCGATAAATTGCCATGAGACTGACCGCCTCCAATTTCTATGTGACCCTGGCCGTCACTTTATTGCTTTCCCTCCTCATCTGCTACCAGATTGGGCGCACTCAGCGGATCCTGGCCGATAACCGCCAAACAGTCGCCCAATTATCGTCCCTGGAAACCTCCTGCCAGCAACTATTCAGCACGGCCGTGGCCCTGCAAGAAGCCCGCAGGTTGCGCAATGCAGACAAAGAATACCAGTTTTCGCAGAAACTGTCAGACCAGGCCAGCGAACTCCAAAAACTGCTGAAACATCTTGCCGAACAAAGCCCCAGTGACGCCAAAAACGCTTCAGACTATTCCCTGCTCGTCAATCAGGCCGGACAACTATCTGCGGAAATCCGCGCCGGGCGCGAAAGTTTGAGCAACCTGAACCGCCTGGACACACTGGCCCGCGAGCAACTGCCCGCGAGCCTGAAGCCACTGCTAGCCACCTTGGACACGGAGTTCCACGGCCTGAAGCACCGCCGTTTCTGGCTGGGTTTCCAGGTTTTCCTGCTTCCCCTGGCCAGCCTGCTCTGGCTGTTTGCCTGCTGGTGGAAGGAGCGTCAAATCCTGCGGAATACGATGCTTGACCTGCTCAACAATTCCGGCACGGAAATCACCGGAGAAACCGCCCTCCTCATGGGACGCGAACAGGCGACCATGATGCCGGAAAAGCAACTCGAACTGTTCGTCGGACACTTTCAGAACCTCAGCCACAAGAAGGACAATTTCTTCGCCGTGATGAGCCACGAAATCCGAACCCCCCTCAACGGTCTCATCGGCTTCCTCAGCAATCTCGGCGACACCCAACTCAACGACCAGCAACGACAGTATTTCCGCATCATCCACTCCAGCGCCAAAAGCCTGCTCCACGTCATAAACGAAATTCTCGACTTCTCCAAAATCAACGCCGGCCAACTCACTCTCGATGAAGTCGCCTTCGACCTCCGAGGACTCGTCGAGGAACGCCTGTCCCTGGCCAAATCCGGCGTCAAACAGAAAAACCTGAAAATCCATCTCGACTTCCCTGGCGAAGGACCGCTAATCATCCGGGCCGACCCCGCACGCCTCCGCCAGGTTCTCGACAACCTGCTCGGCAACGCCGTCAAATTCACGGAACGCGGCGAGGTCA
>Ga0310786_10011410_pt1 | contig 11090 bp, 4 predicted proteins | sample AusTroGonzalo_MG_FD_203881 | JGI IMG/M metagenome (GOLD analysis project Ga0310786, IMG submission 203881) | Bovine rumen microbial communities from tropical cattle in Woodstock, Queensland, Australia - Gonzalo_03 (v2) (version 2) | ecosystem: Host-associated > Mammals > Digestive system >...
CGCCCCCGGGGGGGGCGGGGGGTTGGGGGGGGGGGCGGGCGGGGGGGGGGGGCCCCCCCCGCCCCCGCCGCCAACTGCCGCCAGCGCCGCCGAAGCGGCCAGAAACTCCTTACGTGTCGTCATGTGTAAAGACTCCTTTTCGTTTCGCCCTCATGCGGATGATCCGTCGTTCCCGCGACCGGGATGAACGTACCCACCCAGCGGTGACACGTCTTGCCTTTTATGCAAAAGGGTCAGACCCCGCGCAAAACTGCCGCGGGTCACCGGAGCGAAGCCGAGCCGTCGCGGAAGTAGTTGCGGAAGAAGTTCAGGACCAGGGGCGTCGCGGTGTTGACGCGGAGCTGGAAGGTATGGAACGAGTGGGGCTCGTCGCGTCCGCGCACCTCGAGATAGTAGTGCTCAACCTTGTTCTTCGACAGCAGGTCGTGGAACTCGCGGTTGACCTTGAGGAAGAAGTCCGAAGTGCCGATGATCGAGAAGATCGCCAGCTCCCCGTTCCGCAGGGTCTTCGCGGCGTCGACGGCGGAGAACTTCTGCCAGTTGTCGGGGTGCTCCTTGATGTCGCCGAGCCTGAGGTTGAGGTCCCACTGGCCCGCGAACGGACGGAGGTCCGTGCCGCCGTAGATGCTGGCGACGGCCCCGAAGACGTCCTTGTGGCGGATGGCGTTGAAGAGCGCGCCGTGTCCGCCCATCGACTCGCCGGTGATGGCGCGGTGGCGGCGGTCGGCGATGGTGCGGTAGTTGGAGTCGATGAACTTGACGAGCTCGCGGCTGACGAACGTCTCGTACTTCATCTTGTCGTCGACCGGCGAGTCGATCCACCAGCTGGACTTCGCGCCGTCCGGCGAGACGAAGATCATGCCGTAGCGGTCGGCGAGCGGCGCGAGCCCGCTCTGCGTTCCCCACACCGTCTGGTCGCCGCTGAAGCCGTGAAGGAAGTAGACGACCGGGAACTTCGTCTTCTTGTCCGCGTAGGCCGACGGCGTGATGACCACGACCTTAACCTCCTTCTTCATCGAGTCGGACTTCACGGCGACCGTCTTGACGTCGGCGGCCTGCGCGGCCAGCGCCGAGAAAGTGATTGCGACCGCGGCAAATGCGCCGCGCGCGGCAGTTGCATTTCTGTTGTTCATGTTCATCTCCTATGCTAGCTAGTTGTTTTTGCTCGTTTTTTCATACGCAGGCATTATACCATAAACGCCCGTTCAAGCACAACCTGATCAAATTATCAGTATGGATTTCGTGGCTCACCCGGGGGACACCCCGGACCCCCGACCACGTAAAAGCTCCGCAGCATGCTCGACCAGACATAACTTGAAACTGTCGGGAACTTTTGACAGGATCGACAGGATTGACAGGATTGGGAGAAAGTGTTTCAGCAGCCAACAACCAGTGTTCAGCTTCCAACTAGTAAGGATGAACCGTCCTCATTACTGGTTGCTGATCCCTGGCTGCTGGTTGCTGGCCGCTACTACGGTGGAGCATTTCCGTGTCACTCTGTTACCAGATCAGTCCTCCGGCCACCACGCCGGCGGAATCTGGTATTCGTAGGTTCCGGTGTCGCGGCTGTCCGTTGCCTTCATGTCGTGCCCGACGAACCGGAGCGCGTTCGCGAACTCGGTGTCGAACTGCGGCGTCGGACCGTGCTGGCCGGTTCCCCTGACCGCCGTTCCCCAGGCGGCCGACGCGCCGTAGCGGTACATCTTCACCCAGTCGTTGCCGCGGAGATGGTGCCAGGTCGTCTGGATGTAGCCGAAGCCGCCGACCCTGGCGACGAAATCCGCCATCGGCTTCATCGCCTCGAAGTTCCTCCACGGGCAGCCGGCGACGGGGAAGCCCTTCTCCCGGAAGTACGCGATCGTCGGCCAGTCCCTGCGGCCGGCATGGGCGCCGCTGTACTGCCAGTCGCAGACGATCACGTCCTTCGGGAGCGTGTCCGCCAGCGTCGCCGTGGTCTTCGAGCCGCACGCGGTGAAGCCGTTCCAGCGCTTGTCGCCGCGGTCGAGCAACATGTCGTGCCAGATCATCGCGCGGGCGCCGCGCGCCTTCGCGAACGCGGCGAGGTTCGCGATGTGCTCGCAGGAGAGCTCGCCGTAGGGGCGCTTGCGGCACTCGGGACAGGTCGGCGGCTGCGCCTCGTCGCAGCCGAGGTGGATGTACGGCGGGTTGCCGAAGGCGTCGAGCAGCTCGACCATCAGCTCCCGCAGCACGCGCTGCGTCTCGGGATTCGTCAGGCACCAGTTCCAACCGCCGGGCTCGAAGAGCGGCGCGTACTCCGGCCGCAGGTCGAGGATGGAATGCTTGCGCGCGAGGCAGCGCCCCATCCCGGCGTGCCCGTAGGCCGCTACCTGCGGGATGAGCGTGACGCCGAGGTCGCGGCCGATCTTCACAAGGCGGCGGATCTCGTCCTTCGTCACCTTCGCGTCCGGCCAGCCCCACCACGGATGCTTCTCGCTCCTGTAGGAGCCGAACAGTTCCAGGACGACGTGGTTGAACTTGAAGAGCGCGGCGAGGCGGATCGCCCGCTCGATCTGCTCCCGGCGCACCTCGGGGATCCAGCAGAGGTGGACGCAGCGGAACGCGAGGTGCGGCGCGTCGGAGATTGAGCAAGTCGGCAGGATGTACCCTTCCGTCCTGAACGTCCCGCGCTTCTCGATGGCAAGCTGGCGGAGCGAGTACGCCGCCCACCTGACGCCCGCGAGCGTCCGCGCGGCGATTCGCACCCCTGAAGCGTCCACGGCAACCGCATACGCCTCCTCGCCTTCGCGGAGGGCAAGGCCGGCCTCGCCGCGCGCGGCCTTGGGCGCATACGCGCCATACCATTCTGCCAGATGGCGGTTAAGCCAGTCGACCGCCGCGGCGTCGGGACAGTCGAGCACGACCTTCGCGGACGCGTCGAACGCAACGGGGCGGTCCATGTCGCTCTTGAACTCGACTGGCAGCGGCAGCGGCGCAAGCTCGATTGCGTCGGGATTCGCCGCGTTGCCCGCCGCCGCCGTACCCGGCGCCAACAGCATCGCCGCAACAGCGGCAAGAACGGTAAACGAAACTGCGGATTGCTTCACGATCTTCCTCCTGTCTGGATGGTGGGTATTCTACCACACCATTTCGCCACCCGTCAACCTGATCAAATTATCAGTATGGATCTCGTGGCTCGCTGCTCTCGGATAGTAACACACGGATTTGCTCAGGTCTACGACCTTCGCCGTCTGTGAGCGACGTAGTCGCGAACAAATCCGTGTGTTAATCCTACCGGATGTAGTACACCGAGCCAGGTCCAGGCCCGACTTCAAGCACTGCCAGTTGTCCGTTAAACGAACCAGTTCCGCTATTGGCGACATACGTCCTGCCACAACGCTCGTAGAGGCACCACGCACCATTGTGCAACGCGGGCACATAGTCCCTTACAAGGCTTCCGTTGTTGTATATCTGACACGAATGCATGCGGATCGTCCCCTGCTCATCGTCATGCACATAGGGTGTGCCGATCTTGTTGATCAAGAACAGATAGAGATTGTTCGACAACTGGAAACTGTCCGTGCTGGATGCCTCATACTTACCGGCATTGTCAATCCAAAGCACGCCTTTGTCGAAATCTACGACATGCCGCCCGTTCGAAAGCAGCGACGGCCCGTTGTTGAAGGTATTGCCAAATCCAAAATGCACCACGCCGGCAGCGGCTCCGTCGTTGGCGGCGAGAAAGCTTCCATTGTTATACGCCCTGTCCCAAACGCCATACCAGTATTCCCTCGCTCCCTGCACGGTCAAGTCCATCACAATGCGTGTATTGTTGTTCGGTTTGTACTGGGTGTTGATATACGAGCCGCACGGAGCGTCTAGATGCTCGCCGTACACCGCGAAGAGAGGCTTGAGCGCGGCCGCATCGCCTTGGAGCAGCACTTTGCCGGAGATGACCTCGCACGCGCCAGAAATCGGACTCTGCTTCGTCAGGACAAGTGTACCGGGACCAGACTTGCGGAAACCGACCGAGCCGCGCACTTCGCCTTTGATCGTGACGGTCTTCCCCTCCGCCACGTAGATTGTCGACGGCTCGCCGGAGCCGAAGTCCCACACGCGGTTTCTGCCGCTCGTCCAATCCTGGTCGACGATCAGCGTCGCACCGTTGGTGACGACGACATAAGCCGTCTGAGCCACCGGGGGATCGGAGGGAATGGAGTATTCGTTAACAAGCTCCATCCGTGCGAAGCCGGGCTGGTCTCCGACGCTTCCGACGACCAAATCGCCGCTATAGCCAGAGAGATTGCCCGACAGTCGAAGCGTGTTGGAGACAAGCGTGAACTGGCTCGTGTCATAGTGTACTGTTTCAGCATTGAGCGAACTCCCAGCGCCACCACGAATCACGGCAGTACAGTTAAATCCAGCCCAACATGCAGTGTTAAGCTGAAACTTAACTGATGAGCCCGTTTCGATAAACCAGTCGTCTCCAGCCCATGTCGGATAGGCGCGCCGATAGCCGCCGGGGGCGGAACTGTCTTTGATTCCACCCCAAACCGGCAACAGCACCTCCGAGCCAGACACGACCTCAAGCGAACCTATTGTCACGGTAGGCACGGAAACATACTGCGGTATGTTCATTACTATTCTTCCTAAGCAATTGCTGAACACAAGAGTTGAACCTGAAGGCGCTGCCGTCGAAGCAGTGACAATACGTATATCTCCATCACCAAATACAACGTGAGTGGCATTAGACTGCATTCCGGCGTACATACGCGTACCGCCAGGAGTCTCAGCCCAACCCTGCGAAGCGCCAGTTCCTGTCAACGATGAAGTTTGTTCTGCATCCCTTCCGCCGCAATAGTAAAGCGTATTTTGTTCGGCACGGACGTGAGTCGCGGCAAGCGGTGCCGCGGCCAGCGCGGCGGCAGCAAAGGTCCTCGCGACAGATTTGACCAATTGGGTGTTCATGGCGTTTTCCTCGTTGTTTGCGTTGGAATTTACAGTTATCGACTCAACTTGCTGGGGACTGTCCCCCTGGGTTTCGTGGTTCGTGGTTCGCGATTCGTGGTTCGTGGCGGCAGGCGCGGGGTCTGTCCCCATGGTAGGCTCGTGGCTCGTGATTCGTGGCGGGTGGCTCGGGGTCTGTCCCGCAAAAGGCGAGGGGGCGAGGCCGGTCGCGACCGCGGCGGCATAGAGAAGCGACCCACCGAAAAGCAGCGCGGCTATTGCGAGCGCGGCACGACCAAGCGTCTTGGCGAGGCGCTTGGCCAGCACCTTGCGGGCGTAGTATAGGTTGCTCCGCACCGAATCCGGCGAACGGCGGATTATTTCCGCGATTTCACGAATTGAAAGCGACTCGAAATAGCGAAGCATGATGATCGAGCGCACGTCCGAAGGCAAACGGGCTATCGCGCTGCGGACCAGCTCCGCGTCAGAATGGGCGAGAATCGCCTCGTCGGTCGAGTTGTCGACCGGCCCGAGCTCGACCAGACGCTCGGCGTCGGTTTGGTCGACATAGACGGTGCAGGCGCGCGCCTTGCTACGGATGGAGTTCTGGTAGTGGTTGCGGAGGGTGGCGCGGAGCCAGGCGCCGGTCTTGTCTTCTGGCGGCAGTTCGTCCTCTGGTTTCGCGAGGTAGGTTTCGATGGCCTTCATCGCGAGGTCTTCCGCAGTATAGTCGTCGCCACAGAGCCGCTTCGCCTCGGCAAGCAGCATGGAATAGTACTCGCGCATGAGACGAAGCGCCTCATGCTCGATGTCCTTCCTCACTTCTCTTATAAAACTCATTCCTTAATATATTAATGTCAGGCACATGGCAAAATGTGAGAAAAAATCTTTCGGAATCTGACGGGCTCTGTCCCCACTTGCCTGATAAAACGGATTTGCTCAGGTCTACGACCTTCGCCGTCTGTGAGCGACGTAGTCGCGAACCAATCCGTGTGTTAAAAATCTGCACCCCTGCTAGAGCATCCGCGTTGCGGACGACCTTTGGTCGGGGGATATGCGGAAAGTGCCGCGCAAACTGACGCGCTAACGGCGGCGAGCCCAGCGGCGGAACACCTCCTCCGCCTTCTTGCCGCGGAATGTGAAGTCGCGCGCGCGATACTGCTCCGGCGTCACTCCGGGCTTGAGAGGAGTGTGCTGGTCCCACTTCCACCAGTGGAAGCCCCTGCACCACTCCTCGCGCGCAAACACGCGGAAAAGCGCCTCCATGTACTTCGCCTGCTCGTCCTCGTCCGGCACGGCCTCGACGTCGAGAGCGGACGGCGACACCGCGGCATCTCTGATCGACGAGCAGCCGCACTCGCCGAACACGATCGGCTTGCCGGTCGCCTGCGCGATTGCCTTCATCTTCGCGTGCGCCTCCTTCAGACGCGCCATCATATCCTCCACCGAAAGCTCCTTCCCCAGATCGCCCCGCGTCCGCGCCGGGCAGTAGTAGCTGATCGTCAGGTAGTCGAGGGAGTGGAACCAGTGGTTCGGGTCGGAGAGGAACCTGCCGAAGTCCACGACGCCGGTGTGGAGCGTGTGGCAGCTTGTCACCGGGCCGGAATAGACCTTGCGCACGGCGGCAATCACCGCCTTCCACCTGTCGTTCTCCTCCACCATCCGGTCGAGTTCGCTGTCGAGACAGAACACCTCGCATTTCGTCCGCTCGGCGATGCGCGCGTAGTAGACGCTGCGCGCGGCCATGGCGTCGAACCACTCGGCGCGCCGCCGCGTCGCCCGGCCGGGAATGCGCTCGCGGTCTTCGGTCATCCACACGCCGAGGCGCCCGATGCCGTCCTTGCACTCGAGCATCGGGCGCAGCTGCACCTTCATGCCCTTGGCGTGGATGAGGTCGATGGCTTCCTTGAGCTCGATGTCGTCCGGCGTGAGCGCGAAGTCCTTGTACTGGAACGAGGACGAGCAGGTGTCCTGCCACACGGTCGGCACCACCGTCACCCAGTTGGCGCCCGCCCGCGCGATCGCGTCGATCTCCGATTTCGCCTCGACGGAGCCGAAGTAGCCGTTGGTGGCGTAGAACCCGAACGTCACGCCCCACTGCATTCCGTCGGGAACCGATGCGGCACGGACAACGCCAGGCCGAACGCACATCGCCGCAACAACGGCGAGAACGGTAAACGAAACTGCGGCTTTCTTCACGATCTTCCTCCAGTATGAATTTGCGGATATTCTACCAAATCATTTCACCGCCCGTCAACCTGATCAAATTATCACCCCGTGGTTCGTTGTTCGGGGCACGCTTGTCCGCCGTAGCCTCGGCGTAGACGGATGGCTCGTGGTTAGTAATAACACGCGGATTTGCTCAGGTCTACGACCTTCGCCGTCTGTGAGCGACGTAGTCGCGAACCAATCCGTGTGTTAAAAACCCAAACACCACTCTGCGTCTCTGCGTCTCCGCGCGAGATAAAATTGCCGCGGGTTACCTGATGTAGTAGACCGAGCCGGAACGCCAATGCCTGACCGCGCCGTACACGAAGAAGTTAGCCTCGGTCATCGTCCGGTAGTTCGCCGCTATGTACGTTGCCGACTCGACGCCGTCGTAGAGACGCGCTTCGTCGATAAGATCAACAGCGTTGACATTAGAGTGAATTTGCAAAAGGTCTACCGAGTTGGCGCTTACGTTACCGGTCGTCCCGTTGCCGACCAGGCTCCCGTTTATGTACAAAGTCGAAGTGGTGCCGTTGTATATCGACACAACATGCACCCAGGTGTCCTGGAACGTCGGAACCGTAAACTGCGTCCAAGAATTCCCCGTGCCGACTATCGACCACTTTGTACGGGAGTTCTGCAACTGACACGCCCAACCGCGTTCGGAATTGTTGACCCACGCGCCCTTTTGCATTACGCCTCCATAAGGAGTTGAAGAAGAAGCAGAAGTAAATTTCAGCCATCCCTCGACCGTAAACCTATTGTACGCCGCCAGCGGCTTGCTCGCGCTTGCAGAACGCAGATCACCTACGCCAGTCCTGTACACGCCGCCAAACGACGTACCAACCTTGGCATCGGAGCTGGCCGCAACGGCCGACGTATTGGTGCCGTCATAGCCGTTGGCGGTGGAGTCGTAGGCGATCCTGGCGCTGTCGCCCGCCGGGCTCATGTGCCAGACGCCGGCGTAGGCGCTCCACACCTGCTTCGGGCTGGGAGCAATCGCGGCCCGGCCGGGATTGCGTCCGAAGACGACATAGAGCCTGGTGTCCGCCGTGAGCAGCGGCACCTTCACCCACACCGTCGACTCGCCTTCGGGGTTCCAGTAGTCGACTTCGCACGGCAGCAGCTCGCCGCCGTTCTCCATGAGGAAGCCGATCTCCGAGCCACCTTCGCCGCACTCCGCCGGGTCGAATCCGTCGACTGCCGTGGAGGAAAGCCGCACCAGCGCCGGGAAGTTGGCGAGCTCCGTGGTAACCATCCCCTCGCCAACGGTGATCTCGAGCCGATTGCGGAAATCGGTGAAGTACGCCCTCGGGGAAATGTCGAAGGTGTACACGATCTCGTTTTCAATATAGTTGCCGATGCCGGTAATCGTCGCCGTGGCGGTGCCGCCGGAAAGCGTGTAGGACTTGGTGTAATCGACCCCCTCCACCAGCGCGGCGCCGGTCCCGGCGTCGGTCACCGCCACGCCAGACCAGTCAATGGTGCCGTCCATGCGCGCCGCCGGCGGAACCGCCGCAGACGCCGCAATCGCCTGGACGATGGCGAACTGCTCGGTAAAGACGAGGCCGGCGTACGCGCCCTGCCCGGTCACAGTGACGGACGCCGTGCCCTGCGTCTCGTTGTCCGCGAACGCCGCGGTGTAGTCGGTCCCCTTCTCAAGCGCCACGCCGGTGAAGGCGTTGACGAGGCTGAGCTCCGGCTCGGCCGGCTGGCCGCCGCGGATGTACTGGACCGGGATGACCGGAGGCAGAATCGGAGCGCCCGGAGCCTGGGAGCCGACGACGTAGACTCCGTCCTCGCGCCGCGAGAGGACCCACTCGTTGTTGGTGAAGGTCACCGTGCTCGGCTCGCTGGTGTAGGACACCACCTTCTCGATGCCGCTGAAGGTGCGCTCGCCGAGGCCGATCGCCACCGTCGCGTTGGCGGCGAAGGCGACCGTCTTCAGACCCTTGTGATTGGTGCCGTTCGGCGAGGTCGTCGACCACGCGCCGCTCTTCCCCGAGAGGTCGATCGCCGAGCCGTCCTGCATCGTGCAACCGTAGAAGTAGGTCGACGCCGGGGTGAACGTGCCGTAGACGCTGAGCGCGGCAGTGCCCTCGTAGTAGTCGCCGCCGTAGGAGCAGTAGTAGTCGCGCACCAAAATCGCATTGGCCACTCCCAGCGCCGCGCCAGTCTGCCGCAGGTCGCAGCTGCGGACGTCCAGGGCGTTGCGGGAGGCCTTGACCCATCCACCCGTCTTCAAGTGGATCGTTCCGTTCGACCACCGCCAGTTGCCGGGGTAGCAGGTCTTGTAGTTGTAGTTCTCGATTGTCAGCGTGCTCCCATTCAGGTCGCCGCCGGCCGACGTCCACGAATATTCGTCCATCGTCACCAGCGACACGTTGCCGGTCGTCGAAAGCGTGGGATTGAAGCAGACACTGCCGGTTCCCGTCCGGGCGACGGTGTTCGAGACCATGCCGCCGTCGAGGGCGACTTTGTGGTAGCCCCAGGCGCTCGAGCCCGCCGGGTCGAGGATGCCGTTCGGGCCGACGTAGACATGGCAGGTGGTCGTCGAGGTGTTGGGGCCGAGCCATCCGTCGGTGGCGTTGCCGCCGCCAGTGCGCAGGATGCCGCCGAGGACGTCGGTGCCGCCAGTATATGTCTGGCCGGCCTTGGAGGCGACGAGTATGCCCGCTCCCTGCTTGACCAGCTTGAGCGCGCCAGTGAGCGCGGTGTCGAGGGTGACGGTCTTGCCGGCTGGCACGTCGAAGATCAGCTGGCCGCCGCCCACCGAGTCGGTCACGGTGCCACCGGCGTAGAGCGTGGACACGGTAAGGTCATTGCCCTTGAGGTCAATCGTGGCGGACGCGGCGATGCGCGGGTTCGCGTAGGCGGACCAGTCCGCGTCCGCGGCAAGGTCGATCGAGCCTACGCCGAGGATCTCGAAGGTGTTGGTGGCGACGCAGCCCTCGTATTTGCCGATACCGGTCACGATCGCCTTGCCGGTGACGTTGCCGAAGGTGTTGTCCGCGTAGACGAGGGTGTAGTCGGTGTTGAGCGTCAGCGCATCGCCGGTGAGGTCGTCTACCGGCGCGACCGCCGGAGTCGCGACGACGGAGACGTCGGCGAGCGTCACGTCCGCGAGCGCCGGCACCGAGAACGTCTTCTTGCCAATCGTGCCGTAGGAGACGAAGTCCTGCGTCGCCATGTTGCGGTAGTCGGCGGCAGCCCAGGCGTCGGACACCACGCCGTCACGGAGGCGCAGTTCGTCAAATTCGGAAAGAGTGATGTCATTGCCGATAAGCATCGGAGCGGCGGCGACTCCTGAAGCTGGGGCAAGCACCTGATGGTTGAGGGTGTATGTCGCGGCCTTGACGCCGTTGACGTGATGGATAAGCGTAGAGCCGTTGTAGACAACGGTAAAGTGCGTCCAGGACAACACGGAGCCGCCGTTCGGGATAGTAGTGGGGTGCGTATACGCACTGGAGTTGCCATTACCGTTGTTTTCCCAAGAGTAGAACGCGGTAAGCGAATTGTTCATACCGACCATCCACCCACCGGAATTCCCCTGCCATGACCCGGCGGTACGCATAGGCTGCACATACGCAGCCACCCCGGAGGCATTTCGCATCCAGCCAGAGAAAACGAATATGGACCTGTTGGCAAGCGGCTTGGGATAAGACGAATCAAGGGGGTTGGTGATGCCGGTGCTGAAAGAAGAAGAAATCCGCCGGGCCAGACCGACCTTGGCGGCCGAGATCCCCGTCTCCGACACGGCATCGTTGGAATTAGTTGCGTTCCATCCGTTCTGCGACGAATCCTTCATAGCCCCGCTCGTCTCGCTCATGTGCCAGACGCCGACGTAGTCGCACCAGACCGCCTTGGGATTGCGCGGCAGATGGTGGACGGTGCCGGACTTCGGCGACCAGAGCGCGAAAATCACGGTGTCGGCGGTAAGCGCGGGGACGCGCACCCAGACCGTCGACTCGCCGTCC
>Ga0310786_10011412_pt1 | contig 11090 bp, 10 predicted proteins | sample AusTroGonzalo_MG_FD_203881 | JGI IMG/M metagenome (GOLD analysis project Ga0310786, IMG submission 203881) | Bovine rumen microbial communities from tropical cattle in Woodstock, Queensland, Australia - Gonzalo_03 (v2) (version 2) | ecosystem: Host-associated > Mammals > Digestive system >...
GCCGTATTACGAGAACAACATCATGAAGGCTTTCGAGACCCACGACCAAGTGCTGGTCGTTGCCCACGGCAATAGTCTGCGCGGTGTGGTAAAGGTGCTGAAAGGTATGAGCAACGACGAAATCATCGCCTTTAACATCCCGACGGGCATTCCGTATGTCTTCGAGTTTGACGACAACATGAAGCTCCAGAAAGACTTCTTCCTCGGCGACCCCGAAAAAGTGGCCGCGCTGATGGCCGCCGTCGCCAACCAAGGCAAGGCGAAATGAAAATGAAAAAGGGCGGTCAACCGCCCTTTTTCATTACCTTTTTAACAACTCAATATCACTGCCTCACTATACAGTTTTATTCCTTGATCCGCATTACAATGAATGTGGTCTAACATGTAATATCTTCTATCTCGTTTTGAAATGACTTCTTCTATATATGGATTGGGGTCAACAAACACAAATCCATTGGTTTCACAATACTTCTTCAACGCTGAACCATATTTATCGTATAGTTTTTCTTTTTCAACTAAGGTCATTCTACAATTAGGATCGTACCGCCCACTCTTCCATGGACTAATGCATACAATCTCCGCAGAAGGCTGCTTTTCCAAAATTGATTGACAGATTTCATCGATGTTTGCCACATAATCAGATTCATTCATGGCACAATTTTCAGCATTCCTATAACGAATATCATTACAGCCCATGGCCAAGAAATACAAATCCGCTTTCAATTCAGAAATAGATTCTTTATTCTCCTTGAAATATTTGGATGTCTGTGACCCCTTTGCAAATCTAACCACCTGCTTATCAGGATAATGCTGAATCATTGGTTCGAACCAGCCGTATCCACCATTAAATGTTCCTTCTGTCAAACTATCGCCCACAAATGCTATTTTGTCATTGTCTTGGATCTTTTTGATTGTCTTTCCACCACTATTTTTAAATAACTCATCAGAAAGACTGTCTGTTGATTGCCTAACATATCCCAAATCAGGAAACGTGTAATATCTTTTTTGGATTTGGTCCAAACCAAGTTCCTCTCCAATAGCAGATTTAGTAACAATTCTTTGTACCGCTTGAATCCTATCACACTCATATCTACTCAGTTCAGGACAGATGCTCTCATCTTTCATCAATTTATATATCGGGATACCTGAATAATTCTCCACATGGCTTCTACCTTGTTTGCTATAGGCATAAATTGGAACACAAGCAGAAGCAAACGGTTTGCCTGTTTCTGGGTCGAGATAGCATTCAACAATCATAGATGCATCTCCATCAAATTTTGTAAATGAATTGATGAAATTACCAGGACAATGAACCATCAACACATCTCTGTCGCAGTCTTTGACCCATTCTATTGGTTGCACAGCGTGTGGGTGATCGGAGAATACAATATCGGCACCAAATTCAACAAATACTTTACACCAATACTTTTGAAACTCATCAGGGAAATGCATAAACTGCTCTCCCATGTGAGGCAGAACAACAATCAAATCAGGAGACAAACTTTTTGCCTTTTCAAAATCTTTTTTGACAGCCTCAAGCGTTTCATCAATGTATTGGCTTTCGGGTGATACGATGATGTTGGTCAAATGTTGGTTCTCTGACTCAAAAAAGAAATCTGTTTGATAATAATTGCAAAAACCAGTGTATGCCAAAACGGCTATCTTTTTGCCTCTTACCTCAACAATTTTCACCGATGATTTTTCTTCATCGTTTCGATAGGCACCAACATGGGCAAGCCCTATTGCATCAAGTTCGTCTAAAGTATGATACATTCCTTCAACTCCTTGATCCAATATATGGTTGTTGGCTAATGTAACAATATCAAAACCAGTTCGTTTAACAGTTTCGGCATATTCTTTCGGAAAATTCAAATAAAAAGGGATGCCATCGTCAAAACATGATGTTGAGTAGCCTTTTTCCTTACCCGCAACTGGGCCCTCGAAAACACCTATATTAAAGTCTGCTTCATCATAATACTCCTTGACATATTTAAACATTGAATCAAAACTATACTGTCCTTGTGAGGAATCATATCCATTTTCGACCATATCCTTTAATAAAATCAAATCTCCTGTAAATGTCAACCTGATAGAATTGGCCAGTCTTTCTTCTTGGAGTTTTGAAAGCATCGGATATATCGGATTTTTGTTTATCGTTTTATTAATAATATTATTATAGTTGTTATTTTTATTGTCACCTTTAAGGATACGCTTTATAAGTTTATAATACTTGTTGGGTATCAACCGCTTTACCCAACTTTTTGCCAGAGTTTTAAGTCTTTTTCTTGAAACAATTATCAACAAAACGGACAGTACAATAATTACAATATTTTTACCCATTTGACACCGGATTTTTTACAATATAAGCATTGTTTAACTCTTCGTCTTTCACTATGGTTTCAATTCCTCGAATTACGGTAACACTATTGTCTGGAACATCTTTGACAACAACACAATTTGCTCCTATCCGGGCGTTTTTGCCTACATGGACATTTCCGATAATCTTTGCTCCACTTCCAACAAAAACGCCATCTTCCAAATAAGGAGACCCAAAACCTTTGCTTTCTTGAAACATATTGCTTCCTATCGTTACTTGTTGAAAAATGACACATCTTTTTCCGATATGAGCCCAGTTACTGATAAATACGCTCAAGGGTTTGTGAGGGAAAACAATCCCTTCTTCCAAAACTGCGTCTATTCCGATAAATGAGCCATACGATTCCCAATACAAAGTATATAATCTATATTTCCATCCATTATTTCTACAAGAAACAGGGATTGTTTTCTCTTTTCTCGCATTATGAACTACTTTTCTCAATGTCCATATATCATGGTACAGTAGTTTTACCCAAAACCGTGGTGAGATTGCAACAATTTTTTTCTTCAATCGATTAAACTTAAACATTTCTCACCATTTTATTAGAAAATATAATTGAACCCAACGAAAATCTTGACCTTCTCTCCATCGCGCGGGTCAAGGGAACGACCTGCATCCACGCCGAGAATCATGTTGCGGTTCATAATGATCTTTAAGCCTAAACCCGCAGCAGTGTGAATACCTTCCTTGTTGCCGCTATACAACTCAACATTCTCAATTTCAGCGTCTTTCAATTCCTTCTCGCGGAAAGGCTGAATAATCATACCCGCATCAAAGAAGGGTGATAAGGCAAGTTGCCAGTTTTGGTTGATGAACTGGAAATCAAGGAAATGCCAACGCAGTTCGGCGTTACCCAAGGCAAAACCGTCGCCGAGCATGCCGTTACGGTTCACACCGCGCATGGTCACCACACCGCCCAAACCTTCCGTATACATCTTTTGGAAAAAGGGCGTGTTGATATTGTTGATCATGTACCAGGGCGTATTGCCCGCAATCTTGTGTTGCAAGCCTAAACGGTAGGCGAAAGTCAGTTTGTCCTTGTAAATCGGGACATAATGTCTCCACATGAAGGTTTGCGTCAGGTAGTTGTAGCCATTGCCGTCGATGAAGTCGGAGGCGCCGGTGAGGGTGTATTCGGCGTAGATGCCCTTCGATGGGTCGCTGTTGTGGTCGCGGCTGTCGTAGATTAATCCAAGACGTGCTTGGGCGATATTGCCACCTTTGGCCTCGTCGGCTTTGATAAGATTTGCCTCAACGTAGTTTTCATACAGCGTCACTTGGTCCTCATAACCTTCAAGGTTGATGCGGTCGGTCAGGACATTGTAGTAAGCCAATCCTGCCACCCAGTTTAAGTTCGGGATGAAACGCAGCGGCCTTTGCATTGATCCGACAAAACGCAACGTGTTACGTCTGATAAAGTGATAACCGCTCTTGGTTTCCACCAACTCGGCGTAGGGGTCAAAAAGGCTGGCCTCATAGCCGTTGTAGCCAAAAAATTCATACTTCTTCGAATAGTTGTAGGTGAGGTCGAAGAAAAGTTTCGTGTCCTTGATAAGGTAAGGCATGTCGGCATAGAAACGGAACACGCCTGAGCCTTTCGTGTAGCGCGATACCTCCACGTTGAACTTGTAGAAATAACGTGGATAGCGTGTGCCGTCGCCGAAGTTGAAGAAGTCGACACAGGCACCATATTGGAAGCCCAAATCGCTGTCGAAACCCAGCACGGGCAACGGGCCGATGTTCCAGCCTGTCTTGATGATTTCGCCTTTTTCGTTGTAGATTTTCTCTTTTTTGGCTTTCTTTGGCTTGTCTTGTGCGAAGCCGCCCGCAGCCAGCAGCAGGGCAAGCATGAGGAGTAGGGATTTCTTCATATTCTATGTGGTTAAGATGTCGCAAAAATATGGATTTTATCCAAGCGGCGCGATAATTAATGCTATTTTTGCCGCATTATTTGAAGAGGAATGAGTTTCATTGAACTTCTGCTGATAGCCGTTGGCCTGTCGATGGATGCTTTTTCGGTGTCAGTCTGCAAAGGTCTGACTACGAAAAGGTTCTCTTTGCGCAGGGCTTTGGTTTGTGGTATTTGGTTTGGTTTGTTCCAAGCCTTGATGCCCGTCATTGGCTATTTCTTGGGTGCTCAGTTTCAGGAACTTGTCGAAACCTACGACCATTGGATTGCCTTCGGTTTGCTCTTTCTCATCGGTGCCAATATGATTCGTGAGGCTTTGTCGAATCAGGAGGAAAGCAAGGACGACGGCTCGCTGGATTTCAAGACCATGTTGTTTTTGGCCATCGCCACCAGCATTGATGCCTTTGCGGTGGGCGTATCGTTTGCCTGCATTCAGGTTGAGTTGTGGTCGTCGGTGCTTGTCATAGGTTTGACTACCTTTGTTTTATCAGTTTTAGGTGTGAAAATCGGAAATGTCGTTGGTGCCCATTTCAAGAGAAATGCCGAGTTGTTTGGTGGTATCATACTGATACTCATTGGTTTGAAAATCCTATTGGATCATACGGGGGTTATTAATTTTTGAAGGAAAAGAAAAATCTATCCCACATTTTGCACCACATATTGAAAAAATGTGTAATTTTGCGGCGCAAAACGGTTCGGGATGTAGCGCAGCCCGGTAGCGCGCTTCGTTCGGGACGAAGAGGCCGCAAGTTCGAATCTTGTCATCCCGACTTTGTCACACCAGTCTGATTATCAGGCTGGTTTTTTCATAAATGCGGCGTTTCGACAGGCTCAACGACTTTGGTTTTGCAGGTACCTGAGCCCGTCGAAGGGCCGTCCTAAAGAGTAGAAAATGAAAAAGAACATCGAAATCATGGCTCCCGTTGGCTCGTATGAAGCCTTGGCAGCCGCCATACAAGCCGGTGCAGGAAGCGTTTATTTCGGCATTGGCAAACTCAACATGCGCTCGCGCTCGGCGAAGAATTTCACTTTGGACGACCTGCGCCAATTGGCCGAAACCTGCAACGAGAACGGCGTAAAGAGTTATGTCACAGTGAATACGGTGATTTATGACGAGGAAATGGAGGAGATGCACCAATTGTTGGATGCCATCAAGGCCAATGGCATTTCGGCCATCATCGCCTCCGACCAAAGTGTGATTCAATATGCGCGAAAAATCGGTGTCGAAGTACACATGTCCACGCAATGCAACATCACCAACCTTGAGGCGGTGCGCTATTATTCCCAGTTCGCTGACGTGATGGTAACGGCGCGAGAATTGAACATCGACCAAGTGAAACACATTACCGAAGAGATTGAGCGTCAGCAGATTCGCGGACCTCATGGCGACTTGGTGCGCATTGAGGTGTTTTGCCACGGGGCACTGTGCATGGCCATTTCGGGCAAGTGCAACTTAAGTCAGGACATTTATAATTCGTCCTCCAACCGTGGGGCATGTATGCAACTTTGTCGCCGAGGTTACGATGTGCGCGAGCGTGAGGATGGCTTCGAGTTAGCCCTTGACAATGAATACATTATGTCGCCCAAAGACCTCTGCACACTGCCTTTCTTGGATAGAATTTTGGATGCAGGTGTTGAAGTCTTGAAAATCGAAGGACGTGGCCGTTCACCGGAATATACTAAGGTGACGGTGGCGGTCTACAGCGAGGCGGTGAAGGCCATTCAGGAAGACACTTTCACTCAAGAAAAGATTGACGCATGGATGGAACGCTTACGCAGCGTGTATAATCGAGGCTTTTGGGATGGTTATTATTTGGGTCGCAAAACCTTTGAATGGTCGAAGCAATACGGCTCGCACGCCACCCAAAGCAAGGAATATATCGGCCTGATTACCAACTATTACAGCAAATTAGGCGTTGCTGAAATCCGCATGGACAGCCACGACCTGAAACTCGGCGAACAAATCATGATTATCGGTCCGACGACAGGCGTTTACGAGGACACCCTCACCGAAATCCGCGTGGATTTGGGTGCCGTTGATCAGACCGTTAAGGGCGAATATTGTTCCATTCCTGTGAAGTCGTTGGTGCGGCGCGGCGACAAAGTTTATAAAGTGGTTTCCACCGTGTAGGGCTGTCACACTGTGGCAGCCGTACATAGTCAATAAAGAAAAGATTTCAGATTATGCAAAATTTTAATTTACATACACATAGCATTTACAGCGACGGCAAATCGCAGCCCCGCGAAATCGTGGAAGAGGCTGTGCGTCAAGGCTTGACGACCTTGGGCTTTTCGGAGCATAGCCCTTTGCCCTTCGACAACAATTTTTCCGTCAAGGAGGCTGACATGCCGCGTTATGTGGCTGAAATCGCACAACTGAAAGAGGAGTTCAAGAGCAAAATTGATATTTATTGCGGTTTGGAAGCAGACTATCTAACTGGCGTTTCCGAGCCTTTCGCCGTGACCAAAGAGAAGTATCACCTTGATTATCTGATTGGTGGTGTGCATTTGGTTGTTGATCCGGCGTTTCGACAGGCTCAACGACCTAAGGACCCTGAGCCTGTCGAAGGGTCAACCAATACCATCAATCCCGATGAAATCTGGTTCATCGATGGCCCAAAATGGGAAGTCTATGACGAAGGTTTGCAAAAGTTCTTCAATGGCGACATCCATCGCGCCGTGCGCCGTTTCTACGAACAATCGAACGAAATGATTGAAAACGAGCAGTTTGACATCATCGCGCACTTCGACAAAATCAAGATGCACAACCGAGAACGCTATTTCCATGAGGACGAGCCTTGGTACAGAAAACTTGCCCTCGAAACCCTCGACCTCATCCGCGAGAAAGGTCTTGTGATGGAAATCAACACACGCGGCCTCTACAAGAAACGCTACAACGGCTTCTATCCTTCGCCTTGGTTGATGGAGGAAGCCTGCAAAATGGGCGTTCCCGCCATCATCTCCGCCGATGCGCACCACTTCAGCGAAATCACCCTCGAATTTGCCGTTGCCGAGGAAGCCTTGAAGAAAGCGGGCTATCGCAGTGTGGTGAATTTCAAGGATGGGAATTGGATTGAGGTGGCGTTTTCGTGAAAAAACGCAGTAAAAACCATCAGTTTCGGGATTTTTGTTACTTTTGCCATCGGAAATAGGACATTATGTCGAAACGAACGCTTGATATTATCGAGTACACGATTGCCTTGGTGAATGAGTTTGCCAAGCGTTTTGGCCTTTCCGAAGCGGATTCCTTTAGGTATATTGACCGTTATAATGGACTGAAGTTGATAGAGCAATGCTATGGCATCATGCACACGCTTTCGTTTGCTGACAGTGTTGATGGTATGGCCTCATATTGCAGAAGACACGGAGGGACGCTATAATGTTGCTGTATCATGGCTCAAATATGGTAATTGATGAGATTGACCTTGCCAAATCTCGACCGAACAAGGATTTTGGGAAGGCTTTTTATCTTTCGGCAGATGAAGAACAAGCCCGAGAAATGGCCAAGTTCAAAGTGTTGACTGGGGGAGGAAAAGTATGTACTTCAGTTTTTGAGTTTGACGAGCAAGACTTAAGTTTGCTGAAAATCAAATGTTTCGAGAGTTATACCGAGGAATGGGCTGAATTTGTTTACAATAACCGTGATGAAAAGCAGGATTTTCGTCATGACTTCGACTTGGTTTATGGACCAATTGCTAATGATACAGTTGGAGTTCAGATTCGTGATTTGAGGGAAAGAAAGATTTCTTTTGATGCCTTTCTCAAAAACCTTGAATATTATAAAGGTATCACCTTTCAATATGCGTTTTGTACACCTTTGGCTATCTCAAAATTGAAGAAAGTATGAATGTAACGCCTGCTGAATTCCGGTATTTGAAAGAAACTTTGTCGAAAGACTTGATTGCCATGTTAATGGAACGTAAGGGTATGAGCATGAATGAAGCCTTCCGATGCTACTATGAATCAACGACTTTCCAGAAAATTGCCAACCCTGAAACTGGATTATTCTTTCAAAGTCCGGGCTATGTGTATTCATATTTGGAAGAAGAAATAGAATAAAACAACATCATTATGAAACCATCAATCATCAAATCAACAATCGTTTTGACGATGGCGTTTTTGTCCTTGTTTTCCTACGCTCAGGAACAAAACACCAAAATCGAAAACTCAACTTATGTAGAGAACGAATTCATTATTTGGTTGGAGCAAGATGTGAATGCCTCGACTTTTGCCGCCAATGCCGATGTTGGAATTGTACCAAAAAGGCAACTATCCAAAAGGCTGAATATCTGGCTGTTTGAAATCACCGACAGCAAAGAACCGAGAGCGGAAAAAATAAGTCGTCTGACAAAAAATAGCAATGTGCGGGTCATTCAAAACAACCACACCAATATTATTTTGCGCGAAGCGGTTCCGAACGACCCTTATTATAGTATGCAGTGGGCACCAGCCATAATGAGCCTACCGCAGGCTTGGGAAGAGTTCACCTCGGGTGGTGTCACGGCAACTGGCGATACCATCGTTGTGGCCGTCATCGATGGAGGTGCCGATTGGACCCATGAAGACTTGAATTGCTGGATAAATACCCAAGAGATTCCCAACAATGGAATCGATGATGATGGTAATGGCTATATTGATGACTATCACGGCTGGAATGCCTACAACCACAATGGTTATGTCAGTAGCAGCAACCACGGCACCCATGTTTCGGGCATCATCGGGGCGGTCGGCGACAACGGAAAAGGCGTTTGTGGCGTGAATTGGAACGTGAAAGTTTTGCCCATTTGCGGCAGTTCGGGCAATGAGTCCATCGTTGTGGAGGCCTATTCCTACGTTTTGGAAATGCGGGCGCGATACAATGAAACCAACGGCGAGGAAGGCGCTTTTATTGTTTCTACCAATTCTTCTTTCGGCGTCGATTACGGAAATCCTGACGATTATCCCATTTGGTGCTCAATGTATGACGAAATGGGCAATGTCGGCATATTGAGTTGTGGTGCCGGCCCGAACATGAATGTGAATGTCGATGTGGTAGGCGATGTTCCGTCAGCCTGTCCGGGAGATTATTTAATAGGTATCACAAACACCAATTCTTCCGACGAGAAGTACGGCAGTGCGGGTTATGGCATCGAAAACATCGACATTGGCGCACCCGGCACAAGCATCTATTCCACAATGCCTAACAACAATTATGGCAATATGACTGGAACCTCAATGGCCACCCCGCAAGTCTCTGGAACCATTGCGTTAATGTATGCCGCCCTGTCCGAAGAGATGATGCAAGCCTGCAAAAGCGACCCCGCAAACTTCTGTCTTTCAGTAAGACAATTCCTTTTTGACGGTGCCGACCATCTACCTTCTCTCGACGGTTTGGTAGCGGAGGGAAGAAGGTTAAACGCATACGGAGCGATAGAAAACTTATTACACGGCGTAACCACGCCTACTTTGATTGGCGAGGTCAAGATTGACGGCGAACTTGTTTTCGGACAAACTCTGACTGCCGTAACGGATTTGGGTTCAATCCCATCCATTCCCGATTTGGGCGAATTGACGTACCAATGGCGGAGAGACACAACAGACATTGAAGGTGCTGTTTTCCAGACTTATACTTTGACCGAAGACGATATTGACGAGAACATTTGTGTACAAGTCGCTACCGAAAACTGTATTGGTTCAATAACTTCACCCCTTTTCGGCCCCATCAGAAAAGCGGAACAGGCCATGCCCGAAGCCCCACAAATGGAGAGCAACACCGAAACCAGCATCACCCTTGTGGCTATAGAAGGTTGCGAGTACAACATTGACGGCGACGAATGGCAAGACTCCCCGATTTTTGAAGGCCTCACGCCGAGCACATCCTATACCTTCACGCAACGCAAAAAGGAAACAAGGTCGTATTATGCCTCTCCCGCAAGTCCAGAGGCGGTGTTTTGCACGATGCCCCTTACCCGACTTTGCGAAAACCATAGAAGCATCTTCAAGATTTATCCCAATCCAGCCAAAAGATATGTAATCGTTGAAGGCACAGGTACTATGACCGTCACCAATGCCCTCGGGCAAACCATTCTGACCAAAGAAATCAAAGGCAAGGAAAAGATGGAATTGCCGCAAGGGATGTATTTCGTGATCTTGGGCGGTGAAACGCGGAAAATTGTGGTGGAATAAACGCATCCATTTGTAGGGCTGTCACATCGTGGCAACTGCATCATGCGAATTGCGACATGCGGCTGCCGTGGTACGACAGCCCTACAACGTTTTCGTGAAAAATATGCATCTTCACCTTAAAAAAGTGCCTAAAAATATGCAATTATTTTGCATATTTTTCTAATTTTGCAGTTTCTCAATACTTTAAGAAGATGCTGAAAAGAAAAATTACGGAACGGCTTTTGGAGTGGAAAAACACCAAGGACAAGGAATGTTTACTTGTCAAAGGGGCGCGGCAAATCGGGAAAACCTTTATCATAGAGGACTTTGCACGAAAGCATTATTCGCATTTTGTGGAAATCAATTTCGAGCAACATCCTGAAATGAAGGCCATTTTCGACGGCAGTCTTTCCGTCCCCGAATTGATTCAAAGAATCACCTTGTTCATGCCTGATGCCGAGTTTGTGCCGCATGAGACCTTGCTTTTCCTTGACGAGATACAATCCTGTCCGCAGGCTCGTACTTCGCTGAAATTCTGGGCTATAGACAACCAATATGATGTGATAGCCACAGGCTCGCTTTTGGGCATCAATTATAAAGAGGTGTCATCCTATCCCGTCGGTTATGAGCGGCAGATGGATATGTTTTCCCTTGATTTTG
>Ga0310786_10011417_pt1 | contig 11087 bp, 13 predicted proteins | sample AusTroGonzalo_MG_FD_203881 | JGI IMG/M metagenome (GOLD analysis project Ga0310786, IMG submission 203881) | Bovine rumen microbial communities from tropical cattle in Woodstock, Queensland, Australia - Gonzalo_03 (v2) (version 2) | ecosystem: Host-associated > Mammals > Digestive system >...
ATAAGTAGTAGTACCATTAGATAGTTTTGATACAAATATAACTTGTTGTAATGTAATATAAACTTTACCATTACTATTAGTTGTTCCAGATGTTGTTGAGTATCCATCACAAGAAACACTAACTGTATGTGTATTATTCCAATCATAATTGTTATATGTTTCTAATAATAAATATTCTCCACTGATACTTGAATTAAATGTATCAGAAGAACCATCTACTGTAATACTAATAGAATTAACATTTATAGAAGATGGTAATATATAAATAGATAATTGGCCTATAATTGGTACTGGCATAGTATTTCTCCTAACTAATTGTCAATGTTTCTGTTGAATTATCATAAGTCCAAGTTAAACTTGCCCAACTTGCTGTTGTACCGTTGGTTGTTAAATATTTTCCAGATTGTCCTGATTGAGAAGGAATTTCTGTTGGTATATTAGCCCAACTTGCTGTTGTACCGTTGGTTGTTAAAAATTTACCTGACTGACTAGTTTGTGATGGTAATGTATCAACATTAGCCCAAGTACAATCACCTCTTAAGAATTTAGTATTATCGGTTGCTGCCGGTGCTTTTACTAAACCAGAAGTACCAGCAGTACTACCATTTGCTCCTGTAAATACCGAATATGTTGTATCAGTAAATACAGCATCAGCTGGAACTGATTTAGCGATTGTATAGCTCAATGCGGTTGGAGTACCATTATTTAAATAGATTGGAGTTGTTGAACTACCAACTGTTGTTGATCCAACTTTAGTAGCAGTAGTAGCATTAGAAACATTATCTATTGTAATTGTTGAAGTACTACCTGCTTTTGTAACATTAATTTTATTAGAATCTGTAGAATGAGCAGCAACTTCAGTAACAACATTAGTATAAGCGCCTCCTGAAGTTAGTGCTGCAGAAGAACCCGATGTAATAGAATCAGTGGTTGTTGGTATAGTTACTGTAGCGTTTTCCCAAGATGAACCATTATATTTTAACAATTGTCCAGATGAAGGGGAAGAAATAGATGTATCAGATAAACCCGAAAGAGTAGAACTTCCACCAGAAGCAGTAGCCCAAGAAGCAGTAGTACCATCAGTTGTTAAGAATTTACCAGATTGACCACTTTGAGAAGGTAAAGCATCGATTGTAGCCCAAGTACCATCTCCTTGTAGAAATTTTTGTTGATCGCCAGCAGCCGGTGCTGGAACCAGACCAGCACTACCAGCAGTTACAGCATCAGCACCAACAAATGCATTATATGTCGTGTCTGTAAATACTGCATCTGACGGTACAGATTTTCCAAGCGAGTAAGTACAAGCCGTGGGATTTCCATCATCTAAATAAATTGGCTGCGTTGCACTTCCTACATCACTACTTCCAAGTTTAGTCGCTGTTGTTGCCTTGTCAATCGGAGTCGTTGCTGTGTCATCTGTGAGGTCTGATATCGAGGTTGGTATTGCAGATGCTTCTGCAGCACCTAACCACGCGCAAGCATTTGTTTTTTCTGTCGTGGTTAAAGTCTGATTGCTTGTTGTAATACTTTTCTTAACCGCATAATCTAATTTATATGGTGTAATCGGTTGATAATTAACTTCAATACCCTCCGCTGTTCCATTATTACGCCTATCGATAGTTGCTTCTTGTGCTGGCGAGCAATATAATATTCCATCATATACATCAATGCCCCACGATGCTTGAGCCTTATAAACCCCCAATTTACTCGATGAGCCAATAGGAATATTTGCAACCCCATCAGTAACAACGGATGCATTATTTATCTTTACATCTGTAATTGCACCCACGTCACTAGCAGTCAAGGTAACATTCCCAGTTATTGGTGAAACATTATTAACAGAAGTTACAGTTCCTATGTTTGATGTATACCCAGCCGGGTTGCTTGCATCGTATTTAGCATCAACTGCGGTTTTAATTGCTTTTTGTGAAACAACTATCTCATCACTAGGGGAATTCCCGCCAAGTGCAGTATCTGTACTGATATTTAAAAATTTACTTGCCATAGAAATTCCCCTTTATTTTAATTAGCCAATCACAACAACCGTATAAGTATCTGCCGAAATGTTTGCAGAACTATTTATTTTAATTGTAATTGTGCTTGCAGTATAAGTTATATCACAAAATACTTCAGATCCTGTAGATTTTTCTCTAACAGTAGCAATACAATCTGCTGTGCCCAAAGTATTTGTAATAGTCCAGGTGCAAACTCCACTAGATACAGTAAGCGAAGTGTTTGAAGCAACTATTTTATGTGGTAATGCTTCAACAGCGGTAGCGACTGCCTTTTCTGTAGCAACACAGCTATCACTTGCTGAAGAAGATGCACGAACCGCATTCTGAACGATACCAGATTTGAAGTTTGTAAGTGTTAAATCTTGTATAGTGTTATCATCAGCGTCTATGGTCTTATTTGTCAGAGTTTGTGTACCATTCTCTGTTACCATACCGGTTGTAGCAGTGGTAATCGCCTTTCTAGTAGCAAGTGCTGTTGGCAGCTCAGAGTCTGTAGCAGCGCCAGTACCAGAACTTGGACCAACAGATGTGACAACCGTGCCCGATTTAAAGTTTGTTGTAGTTAAATCTTGGATGGTATTATTATCGGCATCAATAGTCTTATTCGTCAGAGTTTGAGTTGCATCAAGGCGAACTATGTCGCTAGATTCTGTATTATCGATTTTATGGACTTGAGTGATTGTGCCACCAGATGGGACGTCTGCATCCATAACGATATAGTCACCGGGGTTCCATTCGATACCCCCTACAGTAGCAGGACCTGTGCCAGTAACCGCATACATATAGCCCTGTTTAACTGGCAATGATATACCAGAATAGTCAGTAGTTGCAGTGGTAATTGCCCATGTTCCTTTATAAACAAGAGCGCCAACTAAAGCAGAAGTGATAGAGCTGGCTAACTGTTTTGGATTAACCGCTGTATTTTCTGCAGTACCCGTACTAACTTCCGCATCTGTTGCGATACGAATCACCCCAGCAAGAGCGTTGGTAGCTGTATTTACAGATATAGTACCATCGCTAGCAACATTTACGTTTGTGCCGATTTTTACACCACCAAGGGTGTTAGCATCAGCAATTGGAAGATAACCTACAGGAACACTAGCTGATCCATTGTAGAAATAGATCAAATGATCTGTAGAATTATACCATATTTGACCGGCCTTCGGACTTCCAGGCGAGGCGGCCAGATTCTGAACGACAGCATTTTGAAGCTCGTTCTTATTCAGGTCTATGTCGACCAACACATTTTTCTTTGCCATTATTACTCCTTTCAGTTTTCTGGCTGGTTAGTTCAAATACGCTGTCCCCTTAAACTCAGAATTGAATTTGATTTCACACGTATTTGAATTAATGTATGACACAGAATTACTGACCTCTGTACCGGCGCTATCTACGACAGTAACAGATGGGTATCGATTTAAATTATGGACAACTGTCCAAATTTTAGATGCCTCTCCTTGCTCATGCGTATAACTTGTAAGATAATGTGCATCATTTACAAGTTCGCTAACATTATTACCTGGTCTTAGATATTGCTCGTCGTTTTCAAGCTGCGATACCTTAGTTGGGACAGTAACTTGTGCTATCTTATTTTCTACAACAGATACTCCATTTACAAGGACATCATCAACTTGTCCGAAAGAACTTGCATCATATGTAGTCTGATTACCTTGAGAATCAGTTCCGTACACTTTACTTGGATCTGTTGTTTTATCAACCTTTGATTCTACAACCTCTTTAAAATCATCAGATAAACCAAGAGGAGATTGTATAGTACCGGCACCCGTGAAATCGTCACTATGGACAACATTTTGTAGACCAGTGCCTTGCTGAACAACTACATCAATATCACTGACATTAGATTCTTGTTTTACTTCAATATCTATCGGATACTCTTGGTGTATAGAGAAATCTAAGTCAACTTGAGTATCTTGATTTATTGAAATTGTTATATCATTATTCATACTATCTACTCAGTTGGGTTATTTACAACCATTTGTCTTACGTATACTGGAATATCACGGAACATCGTTTTGCACAAACCAGAAGGCTCGAAGATCTTAAGTGCAGCATAATATGTGCCTTCTTTAAAGGACATCGATCTGGTTTTGTCGATTATGATATTGAGAACTTTATCTGTAATATTATCAAAACGCCATTGTTGATCTTTGCCGATTTGGAAAATCGCCGTATAACCAGTCAAATCAAGCTCTGTGTTAAGCGTAATTGTGATGTTATTATTAAAAGCATTACTATCATCTCCGCGGGTGATGACGATTCCATCTGTATATTTCATACTACATAACTCTTGTTTTATTATTATTTATGCTAAATGCAACTTAAAGCACCCAAAATGGGTGCCTTATATCATTCGAAGTAAAAAGTTATACTTGTTTGAGATATTTTACTAATAACTCCAAGCCTGACATACTCAGTTCTGGGATTTCTAGCGTATCGCCGCAAATGGAATTACAATTTCAACAGTTTTATGAATCTTTGTTATAGTTTCTTTTTTATATCTACTCTTTTTATGCTATTACCGACATTGTCATTACCATATTATACAGCGTTTGGTATCTCAAGGACCGGCGCAACAAAGCAACTGTTGGTGCGGCCGCTGTTGCTGGCGCTACCGTAGTTGCTGACGTACCAGGCAACGTAGCTGTCGTACTGGGTAGATGCCCACATATTTTGGTTGTTTTGTATTACCAATGTTGGGTTTGCAGATGCTGTTGGGTCTGCAGTATTAACCGCTTCGCGACATTCAAGAATCTTTAACAATTCCATGATTGTCGGCAATTGACCGGCATATTGTGCGCCCACGATTGTAAATGTTTGTGCGCGGCAATGTGTTAATGCGGATGATGTCCAACCACTGGTTGTGCATTGTGCCAAAATCTTGTCGCAATTAAATGTTGCCGTTTCCTTGGCACCGTATGCCCCGGCGTTAGCGTATGTTGGCAAACCTGTAATTGCACCGGTTGCTGATGTTAATTGACCGGCCGCCAAACGATATGCCGCATCCAGCGCAACAATCGCATATTCAACATTGTTCGCATCCAAATGAAACCCGACAACGGTTCCAATTGCATCGCCATTGGTGTCTTCATACACCCTGTCAAGCAGTTTATATTTTTTGTGGCTTGCCGGACCGCCGCTTGGAACATTTACAACAAAATTGTTGAATCCGGTTTTATTGCCAGATGCAACGTATGTTCCGTTTTCGGTAATTGTTGTTGTATCATAATCCAATGCACGCAATGTCGCGAAATCATCCACAATATCTTGCATTGGGGTCGAAGTGGTAACGCCGGACACACCTTGGTCGGTCAAACGTTGGACCATTTTCTGTTTCATTGTCGCCAATTGTGCGGTAAGTGTTGTTAAATCAGACATTTTTTATCCTTTGGTTTTTTTTTAATTGGTTTATACGTTTGCCGTTCCGTACAAGAACATTGAAATTTGGTCGCATGCGGTGTCGATTTCGTCCGCTTCGACATAACTGGTGCCTTTCATTGTGTTTTCGATTAAAATGTAATTGGCGTATTCGTCAACGGCACCTCCACCACCACCACTAACAATTTGATTTATAATTGGCATATATTTACTCCTTTATAACATTACCACATTGACATCTATATCAGCACTCGGTACGCTTGTGCAAGTGAAAGTTAAAGTCCCAGAACCCTGTGCTGTGCATAAGATACCAGCACCCGTATAAGCACTTTGGTCTGCTGGATCTGGGGATGGGAATACAACGCCTGTTGCCGTCATACCTGTCACATTGACCGTTTGAGTGTTAGACGACCAATTAGCCGCCGCAAGTGTGATTGTCGTATTGACTTTCGTTAAACGGTCTGTTGGAATTGTGCCATCAGACGCCAAGAGCTTAAATGTGCTTGTTTGATTGAGCGCATCAAGCCCAACATAAAAAGAATTATCATCCAATCCTTGCAAGTTATATACAGCACCAATTACTATTGTGTTATTTGCCGACAAAGACGAAGATGTCATTATCCTCGATATAATTCCAATAGAATAAGACCCTGAAATTGTTGGGGATGTTGCTGTAAGGCAAATAGATTGTTGGCCAGAAACAGAAGGTTCAGTACCAATAGCTACCGAACGAGCCCCTTGTGTTTTTGCTACTGGACCAACAGCTATTCCCCACATATTTTCTACTTTCGCACCAGTTCCAACGCAAACGCTCCGAACATTGGCTCCGACGGTTCCACAAACACCAACAGAAGTTGAGTCGGTTGCAGTATTCACTAATGGTTTATCACTCCAACTAGCGTCTGTGCCATCAGTAGTCAAGAACTTTCCGCTTTGCCCTGTCTGACTGGGAAGACCACTTGGCGCAGGTTGGACGTTCGTTTGTACCCAAGAATATGTTGCTGGGTTCTGTCCATCAGATACACATTTGTAAAAATAGCCATTGGTGTATGTTGAATCTGTCGTGCCAACAAATTGGTATATCTGATCTTCCAATGATGAACTTGCTGTTGGCATACTAGATACTTGAATCGCCATAGAACCCGCTACTGTTGGAACATCTATAGTATTACCATTATTTAATGTTGTTGTGCATACTCTACCCCAACGATATGAAGGTTGTCCTAAACTTCCAGTATTATCTGCGTAATTCATTATAGTATTATTACCGAAGTCCATAATGATAGGATTTATACCACCGGCATAATCACTCGTGAACTCTAATGCAGTTGTGTTTGTTGCGCTGGCACCCATTCTCATCGTATATGAGCCTGAGCCGGTAAAATCTATTGCACCGGACATAGTGCCGCCGTTTGTTGAAAGCCAGGTTTTCCAACCACTGACGTTTGAACCACCGTTCCAATATACATACTGCCACATATAAGGAGTAACGTTACCACTGGTCAGAGTAAGGACAATTACTTTGTCGGAAGCGGTAGTGCCGTCCATAATTTCAACTTTAACTTCACCATTTACTATATTAGCGGGTAAATCGCTCCATCTTACTTCACCTAAGTACATCTTACCAACAACCGCGGAAGTATCAGCTGCAACAGCATCACAAAATGCTTTTGTAGAAGTTGTAGATGTTGTCGGCCAACTCACTGGATATGTAAGTAATTGAGTTAACTCTAAATTACCCGAACCAAGTAAAGAATTGCCGTTTACAGACTTAATATTTTGCTGATTTACCAAGGTTTCTTGAACCGTTACGTCTCCAACTTGACCATTCACAGAGGTTACTGTTGTACTCGTTTTTAACAAAGTCCAATTTGTGCCGTCATATAAATATGTATCATTTATTCCAATACTCGAGCTTTCAACTGTTGTAGATGCTTGCCCAATTACATAGGAACTTCCGTTTGGACGATAGTTAGTCTCACCAGATGAAGCCACGGTACCTACTATATAATAATCACCAGTTGTATATTCATACGGATCAGTTTCTGGGTTTGTTTCTGGTAAACCTGTTGCGCAATTCCATGTTGATAAATATCTTCCCAATTTAGGAACCGCCCCGCTACCAACAACATAAACTAATTGAACTCGATGATATTCTCCATCACTTCCACGCGCCATTGCATTGTTCGAACGTGGATCTTCTTGATAAATTATATCTCCACCTTGATTATAAACTAATTGAACACCGTGAAGTTGATTGTCTTGTCCCACAGCTTGAGCATTTGTAGAACGAGCATTGTCCTGATAAATTACATCACCGGGTGCTAAATTTGTAGAATCGTTCATATATATCCTCACTTATTAATATAATAATAGTTATTGTTATTTATGTGAAACACGTCGTCTGCAAGTATATTACATAAATAATTAAAAAAGAAGTTCAAATGAGCAATATAAATTATACTCTCGGGAAAGATTATTTAGTTTTTACAGGAATCAACCCAAGTATTAGCTATTATCTACAAAATTGGGACGGTCTCGGCTTAACCGGCGGTGACGTAACTTCGGGTTCTCCATATGGACCTATATACTCGCCTGGTGATGTTATCGTATACAATACACTTTCGTGTACGTTTATTATCGATGAAGAATGGCGAGTTTACGAAACTCTTTCTAACATGATGATAGCAAATGCACCGCTAGATGGTGAAAACTATAACCCAACGTTAACAGATATAAATCTATACTTATATAATAATACAGCACAAAAGACAGTAGCGCATATCACATTATATAATGGTTATCTACAAAGTATTATGAATGTCACGAATGCGTATAATACCAGTGATAATGTGAGTCCACCAAAACTTATGAACTGTATTATAAAATACCAATATTCAAAATTCTTCCGCGAATCTGAGGAATAACGATGAAAACATACAAGAAGCTTCGCTACCAATTCAAAAGAGATATACGACGAGGTTCTTGTTATTGTATATTGAGTGGACTTCCAATTTATGACCCCAAACAATTATCACTAGAGCATGCGGTGCCGTTGTCGCGTGGTGCATATTTAGAAACAAGACAGGACTATAATATATTCCCAGCTTATAAGATAATAAATAACTTGAAAGGAAATCTGTTACCTTGTGAATGGGCGGCACATCGATGTGATATTCTACAAAACGCATTAGATCGTCATAAACTTACACGGGATGATAAAGAAATTGTAGAAGATGCGCTCAATTATGTAAAAGTCTACAACTTTCAACCTTGTAGTATATGTTTTCTCTATGAGAAATGCAAAGACTCTCATTAAAATTGCACATAAATATTTATAAATGAAAGATAAATACGAAACTTTTGTAGAAAAGAATAAGTTATACTTCCGAATACTGGAAGGGTCGTTTAGTGGTATAGAGTATAGTTATAAGAGTCTAGCATTAAACGGCGATCTACAATATAAGATTAAGACAAAGAAAAATCTCGTTGATGATAACAATAAGTTATTGTTTGAACAAGAAATTCGTACTATACTTAGAGATAAACTAAGTAAAATTTAATCACCTGGTATATCTAATATATAGTTTATGTTAAATGGGTTGCCAAACTTGTGCTCACCATAGCAGAGGTATCCCATCGGATTTATTATTATTTGTTTGTCTCTTATATTTGTGAAATGGCGACTGTGAACGTGTCCGCAGTGTATGTACTTGATATTAGGGAACTTCTTCAGCCAGCGATCGTGTGGACTCACGAATGCCGCAGTAAGCGGCTCATCTTTGAATCTACCGGTTACACATTTCTTTGTAAATGGATGATGTGTCATCAAAATAATTGTTGCATCTGGACATTTTTCTACAATTTCTTTATATGCTTTCTCAACATATTTCAGAGACTCTTGGTGCATATTATATGTATCTAGGGGTCGTAAAATGTCGATAGAGCCGTCACTGCGACGAATTTTACCATAATTATAGTCATTCATATTTCTCACAGCATCTCGCATTCTACGGCCACGATAACTGCTCTTATCACCCATTTGCAACTCATCATACTCTGCTGCGGGATCTTCTGGTAACTCCGGGCCACAAAAGTGAACCGGTTGAACTCCGCGATCAAATTCTGTGCCTTTACCGAATATCTTACCAGTATCAACAAACTTGTGCTTCTCACGATATCTCTTCTCTCGTTCTATCTCTTTCACATACTGAGATTTAGTTTTGTGCCCATATTCGAAGTTAGTCCACCCTGTGCAACCTATACAAAAAACTTTTTCGGAAACTTGAACGTATTCATTTTCTAAGAAACGCCATTTACCAAAGAATCTTTTCTTGTATGATTTTATTATATCTTGTATTGGCTCTGTTGGTCTATGGTATAATGAGTGATTACCATTTACAAATATTACACGCTCATCGTGAAAGTATTTATCGAGTAGCATACTCATTTCTTCTATTTCAGCCGAACCATCTCCAGCAATAAGGGTAATATCAGCTGGCTCTTTCTTACTCAAGATATGTTCGAACTCAGTTGGCTCAGTTTGTAGATTGAAATAGTAGTGAAGATCGCTAATAAAACGAGCTTTCATTTAGTTTTCCCTTCGTGCACTTGGTATTCTTTTTCAAGTTTGTAGAAAATCTCTAGATAGAATTTATATGCTTGTTCGTGATCTGTGAATGCTTTTTCTGTCCACTCATCATTTACTACAAAATCTACGTGCCACTTTTTGTCACTATTCTTAAATAATGGTGTTCTACAACGTTCCGCTGCATACAGGTTTGGTGTCATTAATTCTGTCCTTTGCTATATTATAATAAGACTCATCTAATTCTATACCAATGAAGTCGCGTTGTAAACGTTTTGCTGCAACACCTGTTGTGCCACTGCCCATGCAGTTGTCTAAGATAAGATCTCCCTCGTTAGTGTATGTTTTTACTAGATATTCTACAAGTGCGAGAGGCTTTTGTGTGGGGTGAAGCGTGCTACCGAGCTTCTCGCGACGAAACTCGAGGATGTCACACGGATAGCGATAGCCAGTGTCGACGTAAGGTGTAATCTGTCGGTCCCACTTAGAACTAACCTCACTGTTGAACTTAGCTTTAGGCGAGTTCTTCACCAATTTGCCTTCATGCTTCACCATTTGAGGGTTATAAGTGGGTTGGTTTTTGTAGAAAACACAGATATTCTCTGTGAGTTTACCTGGGCGCTTCTTAAGATTCATAAAGTTTGTTGGCTTCTCTTTCTTCCAAAAGAGGTCGTACCGGTACCACTCTGAGTTAGAAAGACGCAGCTGAGAAGCAAAGGGCTCAGTAGCAAATAACAAGATAGCAGCATTATCTTTAGCGATTCTTTTATATTGTTCCCAGAGAAGATCAAATGGTATAACAATATCCCAACTGCACTTTGTCGTTCCGTACGGCAGATCGCAACAAATAAGATCTACACTTTTATCTGGTATAGACTTCATAATCTGTAAACAATCACCACAATACAGAGTATTCAACGTGTCTCCTTTATATATACTATATATTAATAAGTAGAAATTGTGAACGATTTAATCACCAGGACGAAGTCCCTTATTTAGCAAATCCCACTTTTCATTTGTAGAAAGTGTATCTATACTAAGTATACCATATTCTTTCTTAATCAAATCTTCACATTCTTTCTTGGTTG
>Ga0310786_10011418_pt1 | contig 11086 bp, 10 predicted proteins | sample AusTroGonzalo_MG_FD_203881 | JGI IMG/M metagenome (GOLD analysis project Ga0310786, IMG submission 203881) | Bovine rumen microbial communities from tropical cattle in Woodstock, Queensland, Australia - Gonzalo_03 (v2) (version 2) | ecosystem: Host-associated > Mammals > Digestive system >...
GACAAAGAAAAACTGATCATGGAACAGAAAATGAATCACGTTTGTTTGATATTGGCTTGTTTTCAAAAAGAATTGACATTGTATACAGCTCTGTGATATTTAATATATCGTTAGTTTTTACTAACTGTACTCCGCTTTTTATTTACAATGCTGTTATGAATTGCGGATTTTATTTTAAGACAATGGTTAGCCTTTGCTAACAACGGAGGTCTCATGTCGAATGAAATGCTGATCCGCTGTTGCGCTCCTACGATGGCCAGCCTGAAAACGGGTAACATGTTCAATTGCCCGTTCAGCAGCAGGGAAGAAATGACGGCTGAGTTGAGGAGACTGAACCAGATTCTGGGATGTAAAGGGCTTCGCGTTCTTCCCTTGAGATGGAGCGATGGCCATGCGTTGGTGTATCTTTACCGTCCGAAAATGCTGGAAAAGGATCTTCAAAACGATCTGGCCGCGCAGCTTCTTGCCGAGTGCGGGTATTCCTGCGGCAATCCGAACAGCTGCATTGCTCAGCTTATTTCCAGGCTTCGCAGTAACCCGGGTTTTCCCCATGAGGTCGGGCTGTTCCTCGGATATCCACCGGCAGATGTGGAGGGATTCATGCATCGCAAGCAGGCATGCAAACTATCCGGGATCTGGAAAGTATACGATGATGTGGACGATGCGGCCCGGAAATTTGCAAAATGCAGGCATTGCACGGAAGTATATCTGCGTTGTGCTTCAAAAGGCTTTTCACTTGAAAAGCTGGCTGTTGCCGGTTGATTTTGCTGTTCTGATTCCTGAAAAGGAAATAGGATAGACCATAAAAAGAAAGGATGGATTTCTGCTTATGAAAAAACTTCGTTCTGTTCTTGCCCTGGTGATGGTTTTCTGTATGATGCTGACTGCTGTCTCTGCCTTTGCTGAAACCGGGACAAATGCGGACCAGCAGAAAGAATCTTCCGCTGTTTCTGTGATTGAAATTGATTCTGTTGAAAAACTTGCAGCTATCAACAAAAACCCTTCCGGCAACTATGTACTTACGGCAGATATTGACCTGGAAGGAGCAGAATGGACTCCCATCGGTGCGTTCGTTATGGGCGGCGGCGAAGAAGGAGAAATGCCGGATCTTACGGCTGCTTTTACCGGGATCTTTGACGGTCAGGGACATTCCATTAAGAACCTGAAAATCAATCAGCCTGAGGGTTGGGCGCTTGGACTCTTTGGCTGTATCGCCAATGCGAAAATCAGCAACTTTACGCTTGAGAATGCTACCGTAGACGGCAGCGTTATGGCGTCTGATGTTGTCGGTTACTCTTACTGTTCTGAGGTTTCGAATGTGAAACTGGTGAATGGCAAGGTGAATGTGCATTATACGGATATGAGTGCGGAAGGCATGTACGGCGGAATTGTCGGAGCCGGAATGGCAGGTCAGATTATCGGTTGCGAGGCGCAGGCTGATATTACTATTCCGGATAATACTGCCAACGCGGGTATCGTAGGCGGCGGACTTGAAATGACCAATGTGTCGAATTGCAAGGCGACCGGAACCGTGACTGCCGGTAGTAACTGCTATGGGATCGGAGGTGTTTCCGGCTGCGGTTTCGCTTCTGAACATTTTACGGACAATACTGCTGAAAATGTCAAAATTACCGCAGGCGATAATTGTGTCTGGATTGGCGGTATTACCGGATATGCCGGTGGTTTCCCAGATGCATCCCTCGGTATGCCGGTGACAGTTTTTACAAATTGCAATGCGATAAATGTGACTGTAGAAACAGGAAAAAACGCTGACGGTATTGATGATATTGTCGGCAGCGGATTTTACAGCGCCGAAGCAGCTGCAACACGGGGTGCTCCGTTTGATCAGCCCACTCAGTTTGAACTCAAAGACTGTAAAGCGGAACCGGCTATTGCTGCCATTTCCGAACAGAAAAAAGCTGCTGAAACGGATGATACCGCGGAAGCGGCTGCTCTTCTGGAGAATATCAAGGGCACCTATGAAGCGCTGTTCCCGTTGATTACCAAACCTGAATATGATCAGATCTGGCTTGATACCTGCAGTGCCGTGCTTGGAGAGGAAGAAGCGACTCAGATGGCTGAAATGCTGAAGACAGCCTGCAACGGAACAATCTACGGACAGGAAGCAATTGATGCGTTTGGCGACGGTTCCAACGGAGCACAGTTTGACTGCCTGTTCATCAACGGTGTTTCCACACTCACCTTCAACGGTAACACCATCAGCGGAGCAGACGAGAGCGGCAAACAGGTGTTCAGCCATGACTATGCTTATGTCGGCAAGCTGGTGCTCGGCGGTATGATGGAAGGCTATCTCTATGAAACAGCAGATGAAGATGCCGGCGAATTCAAGTATTTCTACATGATGCCAGACACCCCCGCCACAACTTATCACCTGGAGTTCCGTTACGGCAGCAATGTGGACGATTTGGCCAAGTATAACGAAGGTCCCTATGCTTACTGGCTGGCAGCCGGTTTCCCGGTAATCGCTGACGCGGAAATGATCAAAAACGTGATTGAACTTTTCTGCCTGGAGAATCTGGATTATTCCGCTCACAGCGAAGGATCGCTGGCTCAGATGAAGGACCTTGGATTTGAAGGCAAGTGGGTTGCGGATATGTCTCCGTTTGGTGAAGATTATGCCAATGTGGAACTCTATATGACGATTGATGAAAACGGACACGGCCTTACTTTTATGAACGGTCAGCAGTCCCGTGATTTCGAAGCTTTCGCGGTGGACAACGGCGAGAAGGGCGACGGTGCAGGTCTGTATGTTGCCTTTGATAATGAGGCGAAGGAACCGGAAGCGGCCCTTTATACGATGGTGAAAGATAACAACAACCAGATTGTTCTGACCTTCTATGCAGCAGACGGCGTGATCAGCTATGTGAAGGCGGAGTAAGCCACCTGAATGATATATCAGCACCTTACCTCTAAAAAGACGGGATGCCTTTGCGTACTGGCATCCCGTTTCCTTAGATAATGATTACAAAACCATTTAAAAATCCAGGACCGGGAGAGGATGAAACATATGGCATTTACAGATAATTTCGGAAATCCCAAAGGGTTGCTGGGCAGGCTCATGCTGGTCAGCATGGATAAAGAGCATCTTCCGATGGCAGAGTGGGGATTCACTCAGTTTTCAATTCCTGAAAAGGCTGACATCATTGATATCGGCTGCGGCGGGGGATATAACATCAAACGGATGCTGGGTCGCTGCAACCAGGGAAAGATTGTTGGATTAGATATATCTGAAGAAAGTGTCAGACAAGCCCGCAAAGTTAATAAGGGTGAAGCGCGTGTTGAGATCATCCAGGGCAGTGTGGAGAAAATGCCGTTCGGAGATAATCAGTTTGATCTCGCGACTGCATTTGAGACTGTGTTCTTCTGGCCGAATGCAGCAAATAATCTGAAAGAGGTTTTTCGGATTCTGAAATCATCCGGTCAGTTTGCCATTATCAACAATTACGGCGATCCAAATATTGACTGGGAAAAGAAGATTCCCTGTATGACCAGATACACGGCGGAAGAGATTGCCGGTTTTATGCAGGAGGCTGGATTTATAGATGTGAAGATCTCACATAAAGAGAACCTGTTCTGCGTAGTCGGAAAGAAGATATAAAGGAAGAAACGGTAAAAAGGCAGCCTGATTCAGATGATCAGGCTGCTCATTGTAAAAGAATGCTAATATCAGCTGCTGACAGCGCAGCAGGCTGACAATCTCTCCCCCTTTCTGATGTCAGCAAATGCCTTAGCAAGAAGGACAATGCCGATAAGCAGAACGATAAGATCTGTAATCATCTGGGCATAGAACACTCCCTGTACCGGAACTGCAAACACTGTAGGCAGCAATACAACCAGAGGCAGGAACAACAGCACCTGCCGCAGCAATGCCATCGCGGAAGCTGCTCCTGCCTTGCCGATCGCCTGGAAGAAAGTGATCGCCAGAATCAGGATGCCGTAAGTGATGTAGGTTGAGAATAATACCTGCAGCATTGGCGCACCCTGAATACAGATCTCTTCGTCTGTAATAAACATACTCAGCATACCCTTGGGAGAAAGCATGATCGGCAGATAAAATACCATTGCCAGCACTGTAGCCGCAATCATAAAGACCTTTGTAAAGGCTCTGACCCTGTCATACTGCTTCGCACCGTAGTTGGTGCCGACAGCCGGCTGGAAACCCTGACTGATTCCCCACAGCGGGATAAAAGCAAAGGATTGAAGGCTCAGGCACGCACCGAGGATCGTCTGCCAACTGCCGCCGCCCCATCTTTCTACCGTGTTGTACATGACGGTTTGCTGCACCATGGTCATCACCTGCATCAGCATAGCTGAAACGCCAACACTGATTACCGGCCCGACCAGATTACCATGGATTTTGACTCTGTTGATCCTGACATTATCGCTCTTTTTCCTGAAATACCAGAGCGTGAAAGCGGCTTGCAGCACCTGGGAAATAACCGTTGCCCAGGCTGCGCCGAGAATACCGTTTTCTTTGCCCATGACAGTGATAAGCAACGGATCCAGCGCGATGTTCAACAGAGCACCGGCAGCCATGATCCCCATGGCGATCTTCAGCTTGCCCTCACCGCGCATCACCATGTTGGCAGACTGGGCAAAGTTCACAAACAGGGAACCGATGAAAACCACCTTCAGATACCGCTCGGCTTGTGTCAGGATATCTCCTTTTGCGCCGGAGAGGCTCAGTAATCCTGTGGTGAAGAATTCACCCACAGCTGTGATGATCAAAGACAGCAGGACAATCAGCGCGATCAGGTTGCCCATGATCTGGTTGATTGTACCCTGATCCTTTCGTCCTACAGCTCGGGAAAGAACGGAAGCAGATCCTGTCCCGATCAGGGTGGCAATCCCGCTATTCAGCAACGTAAAGGGATAGGATACTTTCACTGCGGTCATTGCTTCCGGACCGACCATCCGTCCGACAAAAACCGCATCCATAAAGTTGTACAGGCCGATAACCACCATGCCAAGAATCGCCGGGACGCTCAACGACAGCATGGTTTTAAAAATATTACCGTTCAAAAGGTTTGACCTGGAGTCCTGTTTTTCTGCCATATCTCATTATATCCTTTCGATTATTTCCGGAAATGTCAGGCAGCGTCACCTTCGGCAGGAGCTGCTTCCTCAGCCTGATCACTGCTTTCATACATCGTAACGGTCTCGCCAATATCATTGTTTAGCGGTTCACCGTCCAGCGAAACATTGGTTTTACAACTTTCAATTATGGAGTTGACAGCACGGCCGGCGACAGCACCGGGAGTTACGGCACCGGTGATATCAGCGTTTACTGAGCAGTTGGAGACTTTGAATGCAGTTTCTTCGCCATAGTAATACAGTCCGGTTCCAACAAGTCCGCCGACGTGGGTGGCGCCGGGTATATTCATCCTGGCTGTTACCTTACAGTTGTCAATTATGCCGGGATAGACTGAAGATTGAATACCTTCTGTGGCCAGGGCAACATCTCCAACAGAATGAGTTCCACTGTAACCGCAAAGCCCGCCGATCGCATGGCCACCTTTTTCGGCAATGATTTCAACGTCAACTGTGCAGTTGGTAATGCTGTCCATCATTTCCAGGCATCCCGCGATGCCACCTAGACCAACCGGTTCGTTCCCTTCGGCAATGACAGTTCCCTTGGCTGTGCAGTTATCGATTGTGCCACCAAAGAATCCGCCCACCACCAAGCCGCCGCATTCGGCCACATCTTCCTGAATGATTCGTCCGGAGGAGAAATCATTGTTCCCCAGCACACGGATCGTTGTGCCGCCTACATTACAGTTCCAAATCGATTGCATTGAGCCGCCTGCAATGCCGCCGGTAGCGTTAACACCGGCAATGCAGTTTTCTCCGGTCAGCGTTATATTATGGATTGAGCCCATGTTATAACCTACAACACCGCCAATGGCCATAGAGTAGGTGTCTTCACAGCGAATATCCACATTCTTCACTGTCAGGTTTTTCACTTCACCCAAACTCATACCAACCACACCCACGCCGCAGACAGGATAGTCGGAACGAAAATAAACGTTCGAAATCGTGTGTCCCTGACCATCCAGAGTGCCCATGAACATACAGCTGTAGTTGCTCATATCAGCCAGGTCCATATGGCCGATGGGCTGCCACGCGATATCCTTCAGGTCGATATCGGCAGTAAGAACAAAATAGGTTCCGGGATAGCCGCCTGCGCTGCTGTCATTGACAGCGTTGGAAAGCGCCAGGAGCTGTTCGGCTGTGGCGATCTGGTAGGGATCAGCTTCAGTGCCGCTTCCACCGGCGTAGGGGGATTCTTCGGCTGTGGCAAAAGCGCATAAAGACAGTGCCATGCATATTGCCAGGTACACAGAGAGCAGTTTTTTCATAGACGTAAGTCCTCCGTAGAAGTATTTTTTGTATGTCATCGCTTGCGCGGGGACACCATTGTTAGCGAAAACTAACTTCCAAATATAAGAAAAAGGCTCAATCCGGAGGTGTTTCAAGAATATCTGCCCAGCCAAGAAGAAAGAAACGCCGCAGCTGCCTGACATAAAGGACAGCTTCTGCTTTTTTCATTTTATGGCGTACAATCTCAAACACACCCGAATAGAAAGCATTTCCGAGAATGTGGATCATCATGGGAGAAAGACGTCCGATTTTGATTGCCTCATTGCCTGTGGATTCCAGAAAACGATAGGTATAGTCCGTTTCGATTTCAATCATCCGGTGAAGCAGGTTTTCGTAACAGTCAATGTCGGCACAGCGGACAAGCAGCCTGAACACATCCCAATGATCATAGATATAATCAACCAGCACCTCCCAAAGCTCAGGCTTATAGGTCAGAACATCTTCTTTTTTCTGATTGGCCGGTCTGTCGTCAAATTGCTCCTGTCCATCCCGGAACCAACGAATCAATTCCTCCACTGTGTCGTCTACAAGAGCATGGAACAAACCTTCTTTATCCTGAAAACGAGTATAGATGGACCCTGTAGTTGTGTCAGCCTTCGCGGCAATGACTCGCAGGGAAGCTTCCTGAAAGCCCATCTCCAGGAACTCTTCCTTTGCACATTCCAGCAGTTTGTCAGAACGTCCTTCCACACGCTTGGCCATTTCGTCTCCTCCGATTCATAACACCGTTACGTAACAGCGTTATGATAAAATCAAAAGGATGATGTGTCAATAGCGATTGCTTGTCTGATATTGATGTTTTTCAGGATAATTATTAATTAAATCTAACTAAAAAACAACCTAAGAACAATTAGGCGGTTGACTTGTCCGGGAAAACAGATTAATATTTCCATGGTTAGAAACTACTAACCTAATGGACGATATCAATCGGGAATAAGCCACCCGAGTGATAAACCAGCACCTTACCTCCAAAGAGACGGGATGCCTTTGCGTACTGGCATCCCGTTTTCTTAGAAAATGATTACAGAAAGCAATTTAAACTGAATGCCGGAAAGGAGAGGGTTTTATGGGACTTTACAAAAACTTTGTCAGTCAGACACGGAAACCTGAAGGAAAGCTTGGGAAAATGATGCTGAACGGCATGAACTCCGGACATGCCAAAATGGCGGATTGGGGATTATCTCATTTACCGGATCTTACTCCCACGGAGATTACGGATCTAGGCTGCGGGGGCGGACGCAATGCCGGGGAACTGCTCAGAAAGTACCCAAAAGCCAATGTAACGGCAGTCGATTATTCCGCTCTTTCTGTTGAAACGGCAAAGGAATATAACAAGAATGAAATAGCGTCCGGGCGCTGTGTTGTTATGCAGGGCGATGTGTCTGATCTGAAACTGCCGGCAGGCAAATACGATTTGGCTACAGCTTTTGAGACAGTCTATTTCTGGCCCGGCCTGGAAAAGTGCTTTGCTCAGGTCTGCAAGGTTTTGAAGACCGGCGGACGGTTTATGATCTGCAATGAATCAGACGGTACCGATACGGTCAGCCTAAAGTATGAGAAGATCATTGACGGCATGAAATGCCATACAGCAGAAACGCTTAAGCGGGCGCTGATCGCGGCCGGCTTTACTGATATTCAAGTTGACCATCATCCTTCCAAACCCTGGATCACAGTTCTCGCCAGAAAAGCGTAATATCATCATCTTCCTGACTATTGACTTGGCTTTCGCTGACAGCAAGGAGAATGTGATGAAAAGCTACATACCTGAAAAACTGGTTGCCATCAGCCGGTACAAGGAATACTTTCCTACATTGCCTGAGGAAATTCAGCAGGATGTTTATAAGCGCATGACTGTTCTGATCAGGGAAGAACAGCAATATTGCGATAAGGGCAACTACAAACATATTGCTCAGATTCTAACTTCCATTGCCCTGTACAGATCATTACAGGCGCATGGAAAAGCGGAGGAGGAAGCCTATCAGATAGTTTCCACAGAAATGTGGAAGGCGCTGACGCCGGATACGTTCCAGAAACTGGCCAGACATTCCTGGTTTCTGCTAGCCATGAAGAAAATTCTGCCATTCGGATTCCGCCATGGTTCCGGGGCAGGGTGGAGATATGAGTGGCATCTGGATGAAGATCCGAAGGATCGTTTTCATTTTGAATGCAGAGAATGTGTTTACAAGCACATTTTCGAAGAGCAGAACCTGATGAAGCTTGGAGCCATGTTCTGCCATTCGGATATCATCAATTACGGGAATCTGCCGTTTACTGACTTTAAGCGAAGTAAAACACTCTGCCAAGGCGGAGACTGCTGTGATTTTGATTTTGTCCGTCACGCTACAGACGCAGGCGACGGCTGGGAACGCACAAAGAGTGTGTAAGGGGAGGACTGTACGATGAAACCTGATTATAAAAACTGGATGCCAAAGGGAATGATCTATGCGTTCCTGGCTGCTTTCCTGGGATGTGCCGCCGCACTGGCTGTTTTCAGCCTGGTGCTGACAGAAGGAACGGTTAAGACGGTCTTGACGATTGCTTTCGTTGCGCTGACGCTGCTCTTCTGCGTTCTGACCAAATGGTCGATCCTGATGTACCGGGCGTTTGATTACAACGGGAAACGGCAGATGGCCAAACAGATTATTGAAGGAACCGCGGCATATGTGAATCTGCCTGATGGCGGCAAGTGCCTGGATGTCGGCTGTGGAAGCGGCGCCCTGACGATAGCAGTGGCAAAACGAAATCCCAAGGCGGAAGTGATCGGGGTTGACCGCTGGGGAAAGGAATATGCTTCCTTCAGCAAAACGCTGTGTGAAAACAACGCAAAAGCAGAAGGTGTTACTCATGTCTACTTTTCCCAGGGAGATGCTACAAAACTAAGATTCCAGGATGAGACCTTTGATGCGGTGTGCAGCAATTATGTCTATCACAATATTCCCGGTGACCGACAGGCCTATCTGCTGGAAACACTCCGTACACTGAAGAAAGGCGGCACTTTTGCGATTCACGACATCATGTCCCGGTCAAAATACGGTGACATGCAGGCATTCGTGCAAAAGCTCAAAGATATGGACTATGAAAAGGTGGAACTGATTGATACCACAAACGGTATGTTCATGAAGAAGTGGGAAGCGACCTGGATGGGACTCTCCGGATCAACAATACTTACGGGAATCAAATAGTGGAAGGGTTAACAAATGACTACATACAATGATATCGGCATTGATAACACACTGGACTGGAAACGGATCAGGAAACTGATGCTGATCGGACTGCTGGCAGGCTGCATGGTCATGGCTGGTGATATGCTGCTGGGCTGGGGCGTTCATGATCCGGAGAAAACAGGATTGGAAGGATTCCTATCCTCCTATCTGACCATCTCGGACAGCAGGCTTTTCTGGTCCGCGTTTCTGGGACTGATCGGGATACCCCTGGAAGGCCTGTGTTTTTTTGCCATTTACCGGCTGATGTCTTCCCGTTCCATGAAGTATGCTCATCTTTACAGGACGGGCATCTTCGGCTATCTGATTTTCGGCGCATGTGGCGTTCATGTGTCCTGCCTGGCGGCGGTGTTTGTCTACCGGCATCTGGCTGAGGTCAGTCCTGAAAACGCACTGGATCTTTCATATCGGTTTGGTCTGTATTTCCTGCTCCCGGCGACTATTCTGTTTCTGATTGCCTGGGCAATTCATTCCTATGCGCAGATTGCGGCGTTTGCCAAAGGCCTGACACCTTATCCCCGCTGGTGCTGGATTTTTTGTATGCCGGTAGGTCAGGCACTGACCATGCTGCTGAAGTTCGCGCCGGATACTGCTCTGCGTAATGCGCTGACTGCCGGTTGGCTGAGTATCGGGAACATCTGGACAATGGGCGGTCTCTTACTGACCATGAAATACGCCATGAGGGAGTCAGCAAAGTGAAAGTACTGGTATACGGTTCCGGTGTCATCGGGAGTTATCTGGCGCACGTGCTTTGCTCTGCCGGAAATGATGTGACAATGCTGGCCCGGGGAAAATGGAAAGAACAACTTGAAAAGAATGGGCTGCGAATCAGGCACCATCTGCAGAGAAAGGAGACACTGGATCATCCTGCTGTGATTGAGAAGATTACGGATGAGCTGGAATATGACGCCGTGTTTGCCGTAATGCCGTACAACCGGATCGGTGCAATCGTGGAGCCACTTGCAGCCGTCCGTTCTCCTGTGGTCGTTATGGTCGGAAACAATATGAGTCCGGCGGAGATGCAGCAGACCATTCTTGAAAAGACGGCTTGCCCCAAAGAAGTTCTGTTCGCCTTCCAGGCAACAGCAGGAAAAAGGGATCAGGAAAACGGGGTGCTGATCTGTGAACGGCTCGGCACCGGCAACATGGATATCGGCGGGCTGCATGTATTGCCGGATGAAACGGTACAGAAAAAGATGAAAAGCATCTTCGGCGGAAGCGGCTACAAGCTTCGCTGGCAGCCGGACATGGAAGCATACCTGATCTGTCATCTGGCGGCAGTTCTGCCGATTTGCTATCTCACCTATGCATGCAACGGCGATCTCCGTTCAGCGAACGGAAAGCAGCGCAAGCAGATGTGGCTGGCTTCGAGAGAAGCTTATGGGATGCTGGAATCCCAGGGAATCACGATCCTTCCGGCGGAAGATGAAAAGTACTACGAACCGGGTATCAAAGGAACACTG
>Ga0310786_10011422_pt1 | contig 11084 bp, 8 predicted proteins | sample AusTroGonzalo_MG_FD_203881 | JGI IMG/M metagenome (GOLD analysis project Ga0310786, IMG submission 203881) | Bovine rumen microbial communities from tropical cattle in Woodstock, Queensland, Australia - Gonzalo_03 (v2) (version 2) | ecosystem: Host-associated > Mammals > Digestive system >...
AACCATCGTGGCCCAGGCGGTAGCCCAGGCCCTGGGACTGGAAAACGTGCAGGTGGTAAACGCCCGGGCGGAGTCCCTGGGCCGCAATTTTGATTTTGTGGTTTCCCGCGCCGTGGCCTCCCTGCCCGACTTCTACCCGTGGGTAAAAGGCCGCTATGACCAGGGCATCCTTTATCTCAAGGGAGGCGATGTGAATGAGGAAATAGCCCAGGTGATGGCCCGTCACAAACTGCCCCGGGGCAGCGTCCGCACCTGGCCCGTCTCTTCCTGGCTGAAGGACCCGTACTACGACGGAAAGTTAGTCATCCACATCGAAAAATAATTTTGCAGTTTCACTTAGAATTACTACCTTTGCAGTCCTTACGCGAAAAATATAAAAAAGAGATATCATGAAGAGAACATTTCAACCCTCCCGTCGCAAGCGCGTGAACAAGCATGGCTTCCGCGCTCGCATGGCCTCTGCCAACGGCCGCCGCGTGCTCAGCGCCCGCCGTCGCCACGCCCGCAAAAAGCTCTCTGTTTCCGACGAAGATCGTTGGTAATAGCTTTTGCACCAGACACTTACCGCAGGTATTTTTACCTGCGGTTTTTGTTTGTCTTTCTGCGTATCTTTGCGGTATGACAAACGATGCGCTGCTGGCTCTATTCTTCCTCTCGTACCAAGGTTCCACCGCCTTGGAAGAAGGACATGAGGCCTATGGGCCGGCCGAAGAATGCGAAGTCCGGGATTTGCTGGGATTCGTCCGGCAGGCCAGCGGACGCTATGCAGCACCTGCGCCGGGCCTTGTGCGCATCACCCGCACCCTGAGGGTCTACATCGGCCCGGATGAACTCAAAATCCGCCCCATGGCCAAGACGGTTCTCCTGCTGTTTCTGCGTCATCCCGAGGGCATCCTGCTCAAACACATTTCCGATTACCGGGCAGAAATGACCGCCTTGTATAGCCGTTGCATGCGAAGCCTGGAGCCCAGGGATGCGGAGCGTCGCATCCAACGCCTCCTGGACATCTTCTCCAACGAACTCAACGTAAACATCTCCCGCGTGAATGCGGCCCTCTCTGCCCTGGTGGCCCCGGAAGAAGAACAGCTCTACCGGGTGAGCGGCAGAGCTGGAACTCCCAAGTCCATCCGGCTGGACAGGACCCTGGTTATTTGGGAATAACCTCTATTTCTTGATGGGATAGAGCTTAAGCAGCAGGACGATCAGCAGGGCGATGGCGGCCGGGAACAGCGAGAACAGGGACCAGATCATGGTCTGGACCGATGCCTCGTTGGTGATGGTGACCACCGTTTCTCCGGTAGCCGGATCCGTATTGGAGATAAAGCCCGCCAGGCCCAGCAGCATGGCCACCAGGGCACCGGAAATGGCCGATCCAAACTTCTGGGCCATGGTTCCGGAAGAGAAAATGAGGCCTGTGGAAGAGGTGCCGTTCTTCTGCGTGGCATAGTCCGCCACATCGGCATACATGGACCAGATGAGCGGAGAGTAGAAGCCAATGCCGATGGACGTTACAATGACATTGGCAATCATGACCCAGATCCAGGCCGGATCCATGGGAATGAAGAAGAACAGGACGGAGGAGACGGCGCAAATGATGGCCGCCCAGGCGAAGGCCTTGTGCTTGGAACCCACTTTCTTGGTGAACCAGGGGCACAGGCCGCCAAACACCATACAGGTGGCCTCTCCAAACATCATGAAGACCGTATAGTTGATCACCAGGCCCATGACGGTAACTTCCCCGTGAAGGCAGTACTCCATCAGATAGGCCGCCACGGCATAGCGGAAGCCGTTGAAGAAATTGGTGCAGATTCCTATAAGGGTCAGGTAAATCCAGGGCTTGTTCCGGAACAGGTCCGCGAAAGGCTTCCAGGAGAATTTCTCTGCCCTTACGGGTTTCAGACGTTCCTTGGTGAGGAGGCCGCAGCCCAGGGTTCCCAAGGCGGCGACAGCGCCCAGCAACACGCCCAGGACGGCATACTGATGCTTGGGGTCTCCTCCCACCATCCTCTGCAGATAAGGGAAAGAGAAGAGCATCACAAAGCCCATGGCATAGGCTCCCACCATACGATAGGAGGAGAACTGGTTCTTTTCGTTGTCATCGTCCGTCATGACGCCCAGGAGCGAACCATAGGGCACGTTGACAGCCGTGTACACCACCATCATCAGCAGATACATGGCATACGCGTAAACCCGCTTGCCGGCCGGACCCAGGTCTGGAGTATAGAGCAGCAGGGCGAACACCAGGCCCAGCGGAATAGCCCCGAATATGAGCCAAGGCCGATAGGTTCCCCAGCGGGACTGGGTGCGGTCTGCGATGGCGCCCATCATAGGATCCGTGACCACGTCAAAGAGGCGGGCCACCAGCATGAGCGCTGCCGCATCGGCCACGGTAAGGCCGAAAACGTTGGTAAAAAAGAAGGGAAAAGCGATGGACATGACCTTCCAGGTGATTCCGCCGGCAGCGGCGTCTCCCAGGGCGTATCCTATTTTTTCCGAGAGCTTAGCCATAGTTAACAGTGTTATTCCTACAAATTTAAGAAAAAATCCTTAAAACCTGCAGGCACATGCGTGTGTTGTGGTAGGGGCATTTCCAAAAGCCCGCTTTGGGCTGGGACAGGTCCAGGCTCCCGTCCGGGAGCACCGCCCACCACCATTCGCCGGCCTGGCTATCCACCAGATGGTCCCGGATATACCCCCAGACCGCCAGGGCCCTTTCGGCCCCCAGAGGGTCTGAATGGTACTTCCAGAGCCAGAGATTGCCCACCACGGTCTCTGCCTGCACCCACCATTGGCGGGAGTCGTCATAGGTGCCGTCCAGGAGTTTCTCGTAGCGGAGGGAGCCATCGGCCAGAAGACCTTCGTTGCCGGCCTTACCCATGGCCAGGGCCCAGGGACGCACCCGGTTCACGATGTCCAGGTCTTTCAGGGCGAAGGCGCATTCCAGCGCCAGCCAGGAAGTCTCGATGTCGTGGCCGTAAGAGACTCCGCCCGGCATCACGCTCCAGTCCCGCTTAAAATACAGTTGCAGGTGACCGTCGGGCGCCATGACCTTGGTGCCGATGATATCCAGAAGCCTTTCCACGGCACTCTTCAGCTCTTCGTCCGGCCATACCTGGTACAGGTTGGCATAGGCCTCCAGCACGTGCAGGTGGGAATTCATGGTCTTGTCGGCATTGATATCGTGGGCGCTCAGGGACATATCTTCCAACGGGGAGAAGTCCCGCGCAAGCGCCTCTATGTATCCGCCGTTTTCCTTATCGGCAAAATAGGTCTCCACCACCTTGTACAGGTTGACGGCGTTCTTGAGCACTTCGTCGTCCTTGGTTACCTTATACAATTCCGAAAGGCCATAAATAGCAAAGCCCTGCGCATACAGCTGTTTCTTGGTATCCAGGCGCTCCCCTGCCGCATCCACACTCCAATATACGCCGCCGTACTTATGGTCGCAGAAATGCTCCAGGAAATAGTCCCGGGCATGCACGGCCGCCACCAGGTAAGAAGTCTCGTGCAATGCCTGATAGGCCGATGCAAAAGACCAGATGATGCGGGCGTTCAGGATGACGCCGCGGGGCGCATCGTACAGCACGGTGCCGTCCGCCGCCACTTCCCCGTAATAACCTCCGCGGGGATCTTTGAGCTTAAGCCAATAAGGCAAGATGCAGGAGGTCAGGTTCTCCCTGACCTCCTGTAAGAATGTATCTGTCCTTGTATCCATTAGATGTTCGGCGTGTCCCAGACTTTCGTTTTGGTGCATTTGGTCATGACTCCCAGGCCTCCGCAGGAGAGGCGGAAGTCGCCTTCTTCCAGGCGCCACTTGCCGTCGGCGCCCACGAAGGCCAGGCGGGAAGCGGGAATCTCAAACACAAGGGTCTGCTTCTCTCCGGGCACCAGCTGGACCTTGTCAAAGGCACGCAGGCGCTTGACCTCGGGAATGATGGAAGCCACCAGGTCGGAGCTGTATACCAGGACGGATTCCTTACCGGAAATAGTGCCGGTATTGGTTACGTCCACAGATACCTTGAGCACGTCGTCCGGACCGAACTCGGCCTTGTCCACCTTCAGGTTGCTGTATTCGAAAGTAGTGTAGCTGAGGCCGTAGCCGAAAGGCCACTGCACATCCATGATGGCGTCGTAGTTGTACGAGCCGGACATGGTCTCGCGGTGCTCGGACACCTTATAATCATAGGTATGGAGGGCGTTGATATGCTTGGAATAGGTGAAGGGCAGCTTGCCGGAGAAGTTGCGGTCTCCGGAAAGCAGGGTGGCCAGGGCCTCTCCGCCATAATTGGACGGCAGCATGATGTCCACCACGGCCTTGGCCAGCGGCTCAATGTCTCCGATCAGGCGGGGACGGCCCTCATTGAGAATGAGGATGATGGGCTTCCCAGTTGCGGCAAGGGCTTTCACCAGTTGCTTCTGGTTGGCCGACAGATTCAGGTCGTCCATGTTGCCGGGGGTTTCGCAATAGGTATTCTCACCTACGCAGGCCACGATGACATCGGCCTTGGCGGCAGCAGCCACTGCCTTGGAGATACCGGAGGCGTCTTCGGCCTGCCAGTCATCACCGGGCAGGTACTGGATACCGGCCTCATAGCTCACGTTGCCGGGGAAACGGTGCTGGAGGGCTTCCAGGATGGTGTTATACTGAGGGGCGTAGTCATCGGCCGCGCCCTGCCAGGTGTAGCTCCAACCGCCATTGAGCGTGCGGAGACTGTTGGCGTTGGGGCCGGTGACCAGAATCTTCTCCGTACCCTTGAGGGGCAGGATGCCGTCCTCGTTCTTCAGCAGAACCTCGGACTCCACGGCCGCATCATAGGACTCACGGGCGAAGGCGTCGGAGGCAAACAGAGGATACTCTTTCTCCCAGGTAGGGTTCTCGAACAGGCCCAGGCGAACCTTCAGGCGCAATACACGGCGGACGGCATCATCAATGCGGGACATAGGGATGTCGCCGCTCTTGGCCAACTCCACAATGACATTGCAGCACTCGGGATCGTAGGGATCCATAATCATATCGATACCGGCATTGATGCCCATCTTCACGGCCTCGCGTTTGTCCGCAGCCACATGGTCACGGGTGTAGAGGTTGTCAATATCGGCCCAGTCCGTTACGAACAGACCGTCCCAGCCCAGTTCTTCCTTCACCCAACCGCTAAGAAGGATGGCATTGGCGTGGGTGGGAACGCCGTTGATGGAGGCACTGTTCACCATGGCGGTGAGGGCGCCGGCGCGGAAGCACTCCAGGAAAGGAGCGAAGAACTTCTCGCGAAGGTCATTGGGGGCGATAATGGCGGGGGTGCGGTCCTTACCGGTAACCGGCACGCCATAACCCATGAAATGCTTGATGGAAACGGCTACATTGTCCAGGCCGATATGGTTGGGGTCGTCGCCCTGCAGGGCCAGGGTCTCTTCCCGGGCCAGTTCGGCCTGCAGGAAGGGATCTTCACCGAAGCTCTCCCAGATGCGGGGCCAGCGGGGATCGCGGCCCAAATCCATTACCGGGGAGAAAACCCACGGCACCTGGGCGGCGCGGGTCTCATAAGCCATGGCGTGGCCCATCATCCGCGCATAAGTGCGGTTGAAGGTGCCCGCCAGATTGATTTCCTGCGGGTAGAAGGAACCATCGGTGAGGTATGAGGCCCCGTGAATCATGTCCAAGCCATAGATGCAGGGAATGCCTATAGCTTCCATGGACTTGTCCTGGATGTCTTTCACCATCTGGGCGGTATGTTCGCGGGAATGGGCGTGGTCGTTCATCACATTCAGGATGGAGCCCACTTTATATTGGCCGATAATCTTATCCAATTTGGCCGGATCCAGGGCTTCATTCGTCTGGTCCTGGAGGACCATGATGGAAAGCTGGACCATCTGACCCGCCTTTTCCTCGAGGGTCATGCCTTTCAATACCTGCTCCACCTTGGCCTCAACGGCCTTGTCGGCAGGAATCACCACTTCCCCCTTCCGGGAGGCACAAGAAAGAAAACTAGCTGAGAGCATGGCAAAAACGGGGATTAAATACGATCTCATATGTTTTATTGTTATTCTTTACAGTCCGAATCTGCAGGTCATGCCATCGTAGTCCACGCAGAGGGCATTCATATTGTCGGGGTCGAAGGGAACAGGATTATCCGGGTCTATCACCCCCACACAGAAGGTACGGCTCTTGGTCATGCCCGGGTAGGAACCCTTTCTCTCATCCATCGTGAGAATCCGACTCTGGTTGTTCCAGTGGAGGTCTATCCGGCAGCCCTGTCCTTTTTCATAGCCATAGGTAAGGCCGTCGTCTTCATAGAAGGTAAAGTGGGCGTCCTTGCCGGCATATATCAGGAAGGTAATATGATCTGCCTGCTTTTCATCGCCGGTCCATTCCACCACATCGCCCACCGGGACAATGCTGCCTTCCCGCACATACAGCGGCATGCGCTCATAGGGAGCGTCCACAGTCATGCGCCGGCCACCCTGGATATACTCTCCGGTATAGAAGTCATACCAGCCACCTTCCGGGAAATAGACCTCGCGGCTGCGGGCTTTGTATTCATACACGGGGCAAGGCATGAGGGCGGGACCCAGCATCCACTGGTCGGAAAGGTCCCGCACCTCGGGATCCGTGGGATAATCCATGGGCAGTCCTCGCATGATGGTATCATCCTCATAGTAAACGCCGCCCGCCAGGGAATACAGGTAAGGCATCAGGCGGTAACGCAGCTGGATGTACCAGAGAATGCTATTGTAGGCGGCCGATCCTTCCGGAGCAATATTCCAGAGCTCGCGGCGGGGCCACTGGCCATGGGTGCGGAACAGAGGCACAAAGGTGCCGAACTGGTGCCAGCGGGTCTGCAGTTCCTGCCATTCGTCGGCATTAGCCGCATCGTAGAATTTACTCATGACAGAGAAGCCGCCAATGTCCATGCCCCAATACGGGATGCCGCTCATGGAATAGCCCAGGCCGGCGGCCATCTGCATGCGCATGTCGGTCCAGGAGGTGCCGATATCACCGCTCCAGGAAGCCGTACTGTAGCGCTGCAGGCCGGCAAAGCCGTTGCGGGTGAGCAGGAATACCCGTTTATCCGGATCTACGCTGCGCTGGCCTTCATAGATGGCCTGAGCGTTTACCAGGGCGTAGGCGTTCAGATATTCGGTAGAAGAACCCAGGGCATTGGGCGTCAGGAGCCACTTGAAATAGTCCATGGGCAGGCAGTCGCGGAGGTTGGGCTCGGAAGCATCCATCCACCAGGCGTCAATCTTCTTTCCGTATTTGCTGTAAAGGCTCTCGTCCATCTGGCGCCAGAACATCTTGCGGCCACCCGGGGCATAAGCATCGTAGAAAGTCTGTTCATGGTTCAGCCAGTCCACCAGGCCGTCTTCCTCGGCGTGCGTGTAGGCGTAACCTGCGGCTTTCAGCTCCTTGTAGTGTTCCGTATTGGTGTAGAACTTGGGCCAGACGGAAATCATGAAGCGGCCGTTCATGGCGTGCACGTCGTCCAGCATCTTCTCAGGGTCGGGATAGCGGGAGGCTTCGAACTCATGGCTGCCCCACTGGTCCTCGGGCCAGTACTGCCAGTCCTGAACGATGTTGTCCACAGGAATATGGCGGCGGCGGAATTCGGCCAGGGTCTCCACCAGTTCTTCCTGGGTGCTATAACGCTCTCGGCTCTGCCAGAAGCCCAGGGCCCATTTGGGCATCACCTGTGCCTTTCCGGTAAGCTGGCGGTAGCCCTTGATGACACCGTCGTAATTCTCTCCGGCAATGAAATAATAGTCTGCCTGGGGCTCAAATTCGCTCCAGAATGTAAGGCGGGACTCCTGCTCCGGTGTCTCCAGCGGAGCAACGCGAAGGCCGATGTAGGAAACGCCTCCGTCCGGCTCCCAGTTCACCTGGATGGGCGTGGGTTTTCCGGCCTCCAGATGCACGGTAAACTTATAGCTGTTGGGGTTCCAGGCCGGACGCCAGCGGCGGCTCATCACCTCCACGCCGTCCACTGTGGTGCTCTGGAAACCGGCGTAATACTGGATAAAATGGTAATCACCGGTCTCCCTGGCCGTAATGGTTCCTTTGTAGGTAACCTGCGCACCCATAAGGGGAATGTCGGGAAGGTTCTTGATAGCCCATTCGTTCTCATAGAAAAGGCTGTCTTCCTGCTGGACCACGGGCTCTCCCGTAGAGGGCCGATAGGTACCGGTAAGCTGGAGATCAAATACCTCGCCCAACTGCTTATAGGGCTGGGCACTCCCCCATCGGCTCAATGAATAGGCGTCGAAGAGCATGCCGTATCCCTTGTTGGACACTACCATGGGAACGCTGATCTTGGTGTTGTACTGATACAGTTCTTCCCGCAGGCCCTTGTGGTTGAACTCGCCCGCCTGGTGCTGACCCAGTCCGTAGAAGGCTTCGTCCGGGGTGGAGGCATAGCTCACCGTGGTGCTCCAGGCCTTCTTGCCTTCCACCTCGATGGGGGTGAAGCAAGAACGGCCGTCCGAGGCGAGCGGGGTGCCGTCGGCCTTGTAAAACTGGAGGGTCCCGTCGGCCTTGGAAACCTCTACAGAGAGAGCCGACGTAGAAAGCACCACCTTGCCCGCCTCTTTGGACAGCTTGAAGTCTGGATTGCCCTGCTGCGGTAACACCACCAGGCTTTTCCGGTCGTGGAATTTGCCGTCCGGAGATACGGTCACCCGTACAATCTCCGGGGACACCACCTGCAGGCGCACGGCACCATTATCGGTGCGTACCACCACCTGCCTGCTATTGCAGGACGCCAGGGCTAAAAGAGCCGATACTATCAGAATGAGTCTTCTCACGGTTATTTAAGATTCAGGTCAATAAGTCTATTCAGGGTTTCCACGGAAAGGCCTGTGCGAAGGCCGTCCGGGGCCGTATTCATGCAGTAGTCCACCAGACGGTCCACCGTGGAGGTAGCCACATGCATGCGGGTGTCGGAGGAGGCATAGTAGATGAACACCTTTCCGTCCGGGTCGCAGATCCAGCCGTTGGAGAACAGGACGTTCATGACATCGCCTATATACTCGGGACCCTCGGGGGCCATGAAGAAGCCGGCGGGGTCTGCAATGACCTTGGAAGGATCCTCCAGCGAAGTCATATACAGGTAAAGTACATAGCGGAGGCCGCTGGCACATCCACGTACGCCGTGGGCCAGGTGCAACCAGCCCTTGGAGGTTTTGATGGGATGCGGGCCTTCTCCGTTCTTCACTTCCTTGATGGTATGGTAGTGACGGAGGTTGATGATCTTCTCTTCCTTGATCACGGCTTCTTCCATGCTGTCCACCAGGGCCCAGCCGATACCGCCACCGTTGCCGGCGTCAATGAATCCATCCTGAGGACGGGTGTAGAGGGCATATTTGCCATTGACGAACTCGGGGTGCAGCACCACATTGCGCTGCTGACTGGCGCTGCGGATATCCGGCAGGCGTTCCCAGTTCACCAGGTCTTTGGTGCGGGCTACGCCGGCTGCTGCGGTAGCGGCCGAGAGGTCTCCCTCCAGGCTGTGGTCCTTGCGCTCCACGCAGAAGACTCCGTAAATCCAGCCGTCTTCATGGGCGGTAAGGCGCATGTCGTACACGTTGGTGGCAGGTTCTCCCCACTCCGGCATGGTGATGGGACGCGGCCAGAAGGTGAAGTTGTCCACACCGTTGGGGCTTTCGGCCACGGCGAAGAAGGACTTGCGGTCCGCGCCTTCCACGCGCACGACCAGGACGTACTTTCCGTTCCACTTGATGGCGCCGGAATTCATGGTAGCATGAATACCGAAGCGCTCCATCAGGTAGGGATTGCGGTTTTTGTCAAAGTCGTAACGCCACTCCAGCGGTGCATGGGCTGCCGTAACAATGGGATTCTCGTAGCGCTCATACACGCCGTTGCCCTCTATGGGGTAATTCTTCTTCGTAATCAGCTGCTCGTGGCTTACCTTAAGCCACATCAAACGTTCTTCGTAGGTCATAGGTTAGTTCAAGAATACAATACTGTCCAGTTCACTGAAGGCTTTGAAATCGGCCGCCCCTTCAAAGCCTTCCCAGGGGGCGTAGAAATGGCCGGGCTTGTCGTGGGCGTTGCGCCAGGTGAGCACATAGGAGATAGGAAACTTCTCGATGGCCGGGTACAGATATTCCGTCCACCAGGAGGTATCCGGAATGCCTTCCAGACCCGTTTCGCTCAGGCAGACGAGCTTATCATGCTCATAACCTATGGCGGCCAGGGAAGTCAGCATGTCTTCTACCTGCTCGTAATAACGGTCTCCAGCCTCTTCCAACTCCTCGCCACGGGCTACATATTCATAGATATCCGTTCCCAGAATGTCCACAAACTCATCTCCGGGATAACGGGACATATAATCTTCCGGCTTCAGGGGGCCGTTGGGAGAATAGCACCAGAGGATGTTGGTGAGACCGCGCTCCTTGGTAAAGTAAAGCCAGGTGTGCCGATACAATTCAATATACTCCTGCGCCGTGCAGAGCCGGCCACCCCACCAGAACCAACTGCCGATGTTCTCGTGCCAGGGGCGGAAGATGACGCTCACGTCCCCCAAGCTCTCGATGAAATCTGCCGCCCGCTGAAGCCAAAGCATGAAATCGGCCTTCTTCTCTCCGCCGGGAAGAATGGACTTGACCACCTGGTCAGAGCTGATGTCCCAGGCGTCGCCGCCCGTGAGGGGATTGCGCGGATGCCAGGAGAAGGTAACGATGCCGCCGCGCTCGATGTGCTTGAGCACCGCCTTGCGCATCAGGTCGAAGGGCACGCCGTCCAGGTTGCAGGAATCTCCCAGTTCGATGCCGCCCAGGTCACATCCCATCACCATGGGATATTGGCCGGTGACGGCTTTTACGTCGGAGCGTTCCAGAGGGTCGTTTTCCCAGTCTGTCACGCACCAGGTGTGACCGTAGAAGAGGTCGTCCTGGTGGCCATAGGCAATCTGGCCGCTCTCCGCGAAAGAGAACAGGCGATGTGCCAGCTGATCCTTAGGAGTTGCCATGGGTTTCTTATTTCCGGTGCTGCAGGCCGTAAGCAAGACCGCAGCCAGTATCCAAGCTCTTTTCATACTTTCTGTCATTCTGAGCGAAGCGAAGAATCTTTA
>Ga0310786_10011423_pt1 | contig 11084 bp, 5 predicted proteins | sample AusTroGonzalo_MG_FD_203881 | JGI IMG/M metagenome (GOLD analysis project Ga0310786, IMG submission 203881) | Bovine rumen microbial communities from tropical cattle in Woodstock, Queensland, Australia - Gonzalo_03 (v2) (version 2) | ecosystem: Host-associated > Mammals > Digestive system >...
CGTCACGGAGTTGAGGACGCGCTGCACCCAGCCCTCGGCGAGCGTCGGCCCGCACCAGCCGCTCCATGTGTCGCCCGTGACGTCGTGCGCCGTCGTGCCGGTCTTGGCGCGGTAGCGCATCGCATAGTACATGTTCTGGAGATCCTTGATGTCAGCGCCGTTGGCGCCGAGCAGTATCGACGTGCGTCCCGCGGCCGCCTCGCCGCCGTACACGCGCCAGTCGGGATAGTCGTCCGGCACGGACCCGTCCGCCGTCGTCTCGGTGCGCCGCCACTCGAACTCGTAGTCGTCCGCGGACGCGCCGAACGGCGACGTGTAGGAGATCGTCAGCTGTTCGGAGAGCTTGTTCATCGGATCCGTTATGACAGTGAGCCCGCCGGAGTACAGCTCGGGCACGACCTTGAGGATGTGCATGGAGACCGTCGCGCCGGGGCTGACCATCTTCTCGTTGGGGCAGTCGTTCTCGATGAGCGTTACGTAGCCGGTGCCCTCGCCGGAGGCGACGAGCGCATAGTGGTCTACCGGCTTGTAATCGGTCACTACGTTGCAGACGGTCCCGGTCGTGGGCGTGGATATCGTCTTGCGGGACGTGGTGTTCGGCTTTACTTCCGCCGTCGCGAGCGCGTCCACCGCAGTCCGCCAGCGGGTCTTGGCCTCGTCCGTGCCCTTGCAAAGCCCGCGCAGCGTCTCTCGCTCCTCGGGCGAAAGCACGTTCAGCTGCAGATAGCTCCCGCCGGACGCCTTCTCGACCATCTTTCCGACGAGGCACATCTTCTGGTTCGCCGCGTCGACGTAGAACCTGTCCGACACCGACGGTGGCGTTCCCGTGAAGTAGTACTTGCCCTCCTTGAGCTGCGTCGTGCCCGCAGCCCCGAGCGTGAAGCCGTACTCGTCGGGGAAGGACGACGAGACCGCGAGCGGCTGCGACTGCTTGACGGTCGGGTCGATGAGGTGGACGACGCTCTCCCGCGAGACCTTGCCGGACGCGGGGGCCGGGAACACTACGGCCATCGACGAGGCGTTCCACACCTCGGGGAGGCCGGCGGAGGCCTTGGTCAGAGTCTGCGCGACGCGCATTGACGGGACTTCCGCATCGTCCGGCCAGACGACGCGCCAGCGCCACGGCATCGGCGCGGACGTGAGAACGTCGGCCGTATTGGTGGCGATGCGCGAGAGCCACGGGACGAGCGTGCCGACGGCGGGCTGCTCGGAGACGTCGGGGAACCAGAACCCCTTCATGCTCGCGTAGTAGTAGTACGCGTCGGCCTTGCCGTCGCGCCGCGCCCACATCCTGCTGTGGCGGTCGAAGTAGACGACCTCGCGGTCTGTCGTGACCTCGCCGAAGCTGTTTGTCGCCAGCGTGGGGATCGTGAGCGCGAAGTTTTTCGGGTTGCCGGCCATGTCCAGCGTGTCGAGCGGATGCGGCGGCGTGAGCATGAGTCCGGCGGTGCGGTCCGCGCCAAGCGCCGAATAGACCTCGTTCGTGAGCACAACACCATATACGCGCATCGCGCCGACGCCGTCGTCCTCGTACTGCACCAGGACAAACGGCTGCGAGCCCGCCTCGGACGCGAGGTCGCAGCGGAGCGCGTGGACGATCCAGCCGGAAGGCCCTTCCGTCAGAAACGCGTGCTCGTCGTTCGGATTGAAGCCGTCCGCGCTATCGTCGTTCTGCCAGTACACCTCGGGCGCGACGCCGCCGCCGGACTGGACGAGGCCGCTGTAGAGGTGCGGAGCGCCCGGAGACATCTTGAGCGCGCCGTGCGAGAGGAGCCGCTTGTATGCTACGCTGTCGAACGCGAAGCGGTTCGGCGTTCCGGAGACGGCGACGATGTCGGAGCCGGAGTCGAACGAATAGCGGCGCACGAGCGCGAGGTCGGCCGTCGCGGAGCCGTCCACCTTCTGCCAGAGTTCCGCCACCTGCTCGCCGGCAAGCGCCATCGACCAGACGGACAGCGAGTCGATCGCGATGCCGGCCGCGCCGCCCACGGGCGGTCCGCCAACGAGCGGCGTCCACGCGCCGATGCGGAAGTCCACCGTGTCGAATAGAACCGGCGCGTCGAGAGAGCCTTCCCACTCGGTCTCCGCGTCGATGATGAATTTCGCCTGGCGCGTCGAACCTTCGGACGGATCGAGCGCGAGGGCGACGAACGTCCATTCGTCGAGCGGCACGACTGCGGAGGCATGGTCGTTCCATGTGACGCCTCCGTCCGTCGTCGTCGAGAGCAGGACGAGCGCCATGCCGCCGGACATGTGCAGCCTCAGCGCTACCGCCGAAGGCTCGATTTCGCGACAGATGGTGACGATAAGACCGTCCCCGGGCTCGGGGCGCCCCGCGGCCGCCGGCGTCGGATTCACCCAGAAGCCGAAGGTGAGCCCGCTGTCAAGCCCCGCGGCGATGCCGGGGTCGGTCTCGGACGCGAAGTCCGTGCCGGCGTGCAGGTAGAGTGACGCCTCCGACGCGCCGGCGATCAGGCCGTCGGATCCGCGCTGGGAGGCGATGACGATGTTCTGCACGTCATCGAGGCGCGGCCACACCGTTGCGTAGCGCTGCACTACGCACGGAATCTTGACTTCGCCGGCCATGTCCGGAATCTGGAGCGCGCGCGACCACCAGACTTCAATCGGGTCTTCCGCCACGTTCACCGGGTATATTGCGGAACCCAGCTTCGCGTACGGATCCTTGTCGGCGTCCGCCGTGTCGACGCCGCCCTGCACATCTTCCTGCTTTGGTTCGTGGTAGAGGCGCGGATTCCAGTTGCAGTGCTCGCCGGAGGCGCGCCTGTAGATGTAGCCCGGCAGGTTCCCGTCCGCGATGCCCGCGGCCTCTTCGGTGTTGTCCGCCGCCGCGCCGCCGAGGAGCACGATCTTCTTGCCGACGGTCCACTGCGTGGCGTTCGTGAGCGCGTACCCGGGATCGGTCCTGAGCACCGCCTTGACCGGCTGGAACCAGATGTTGTCGTCCGAGGTGATCCTGAGGGTGAACAGCCCCGCCGCCGTCGCCGAGACGCACCCGCTGTTGTCGGCGGTCGCGATGTTGGCTGGATTCTGGTAGTCGCACACGCTGGTCGTGTAGTTCGTCGGCGCGATGATCGGCAGCCCCGGCGCTTTGGAGTCGCCGGATACGATGAACGCCGGTGGATCCTCTGGCCAGGATATCTCGTACCAGTCCTCCTCGAACGGCCAGAGGATGTCGAGCGGGTCGGGGGACATCCAGTATATGTCGGCGCGCCACGGAGCGGTCTCACCGGTCTTCGTTGTCGTCCCGTCCGTCGGCGATATCGCGAACACGGCATTGTTCTTCGGGCTCCAGTTCGTCTTGCCTTTGTGCTTGTAGAGGTAGGGGGACGCGTCGTCGCCCGTGACCGCCGAGTCGCCCTGGGCGATCTGGGACTCGAGCCCTGCGACGTCATAGCCGCCGCCGGTCGGGCGAAGCTCCTCGCCGACATTCGCGGAGATGACGTTGACGTCCGGACTGCACGCCTCGACGACGATCGTCGCGATGAGGTTGTCTTTCGTGCCGCTGTCGTAGTATGCGAGGACGAATTGGCCTTCAGGCCCGTCGTAGATTCGGTTTTCCTCGTCGACGACGCGGCAGTAGCACCTGAGCGCCTTGGCGGTCGCGTCGTACACGACGCCCCGGACGATGTTGGAGACGCCAGTCTGTCCGCTCGTGTGGGTCGCCTCGTAGACGGGCTTCACTATCGCCGGGTCGCCGAGAAGCCTCACGTACTCGTTGGCGGAAAGGTCGATCTTGGGCCCGTTGAACGGCAATTCCGTCCAGAAGATGCGGTACGGACGCGCCGATGCCGTCTGGCCGATGGTGTACGTCTGCGTGGCGTCGGTGCCGTCCGCGAGCTTCCACGGTATCGACACTTCGCCGCCGCGCGTGAAGATCACGCGCCGTTCGTCGTTTGTCGCGGAATCGTCGAAGAACAGGTAGCCGTTCCTGTACCAGTCGGACCCGACGATCGCCGCCTCGGTCGCGGCCCAGTCGATCTCGCCTTCCGGGAAATCGGTGCAGTATTCGCCGATGCTGAAGTCCGCGCTCAGCTCCGAGACCCCGAAGCCCCACGAGGCGTGTTCGAGGCGGAAAGCCACCGCGCCCTGCGTCGGCTCTGTCGCGACGGGCTGCGCGTCTTCGCGTCCGTCGGCCGCGAACCCGCCGCTCGTCTGGTACAGGGACTCGAGGCTCGCGCTCTGCCACTCCGAACCGGCCTTGTCGAAGGGGAACGGCATGTTTGGCACGAGCTCCCACACCGGGTCGGCCGCAGCCGCGAACGCCGTCAGCGCCGCGGCGGAGATGATTGCAATCTTGCGCTTCATCGGCAACCTCCTTTCTTACTCCACTCCGATCGGGTAGACGCGGCAGCGGACGGTCGTGCCGTCCGGAAGGTTCGCGTTCGAGCTTATCTCGATACGCTTGCCCTTCTTCACGAACTGGGACATCCCCGGCATTATGTCGGAGTTTTCCGCCGTGAACAGCGCGACGCAATTGCATTCCGCAGAGGAGAAAGAGCACCCTCCCCCGCTCGCCGTCCTCGTCCCCAGATCCTGCGGCTCGCCTGCGGCGAAGAAGCGCACCTTGCCCTTCATCTCGAGCGTATACCAGGCGGCGGCCAATTTGGCCTCCATCGAGACGGCGGCGGCGGACGACGCCGCGGACGGCGCCGAGACCTTGCCGCCGATGTCGAGCGGCCCCGACACCGACAGCGAATCCGCGACGACGCTCCGCGCCGTCACCGTGCCGACCGACGGAGAGTCGGAAAGTCCCGTCGCGACCGCCGCCTTTTCCGCCCGCGCGGCCGCGAGCAGGGCCTGGCGAGGATACTGCTCCTTGCCGTCGGCGATCGAAACGCCGATCCAGTTCGCCTTGCCGGAATCTATCGCCTCCGCCAGCCCCTCGCCTCGCAGCGCGACCTGGAAGAGTCCCTGCGGATTTATCCTCACGGCGTCGTTCGTGGCCGACCACGACGCGGTCGTGCTCTTGATGTCGCCGTACAGCCGGAAGACCATCTTCACCGTCTGCTCGGAGGGCGTGAGACCGTTTTCCTTCAGATGGCCGCGGTACGTGACCTGCACGTCGTCGTACGCCGCCGCCACCGTCGCCGCAAGGGCGAACGCGAGAAATCCGGCCGCTTTAACCTTCCATCCTCCATTGTTCATTTTACATTCTCCATTCTTCATTTCGCATCCTCCCTTCACTTTCTCCCGAACCGGACGAGGCGCGCCTTCGCCCCGGCGAACGATTTCCACGGCGACTCGCTGAAAGACCACCCGGAGTTGACGCTGCCGTCGTAGCCGACGGTACGGACCGTGACTTCGACCGTTTCGCCGGCGCGGTACGGAACCGTCATGAACCGCCTCACGGAAGCCGCCTCGTTGTCGCTGCTTCCGTCCGTGCCGAGCTTGAGGTCGTTCAGCATCGTCGTCTGCCCGACCTTGACGGTGATGTGCGGAGCGGGGCATTTCCTCGGTTCGCCTTTGATCGCGATCATGAGGAATCCGTCGGAATCGAACGTCCAGCGGTCTGTCGCCGATTGCGGCTTTACGTACAGATAGCAAATCAACCATTCCCATTCCGTGTAGACGTTTGCGGTAGCGGACACGGACTTCTCGGCGACGAAAGAGTCGTAGTCGTACGAAGGCGCAGTGGTGTTGTCGTTGAAGAAGCCTAGCAGTCCCGCGTCGCACAACGTCAACTTCTCGAGGCGGACGCTGCCGATCTGGAGGTTCTTCGCCGTCACGGTGGAATCCGGCGGAATCGTCCACTCCCCGACCGTGGCGTCGCCGGAGACCTGAAGCCGCTCGACCGTAGCCTCGCCGGTCAGCGTGAACTCGCCGTCGCAGCGTACGATCCCGGCGGAATCCGCCGCGAGCGCGAACGGAACCGGTGCCACGCGGAAGCGCGGCACGATCTCGCCGCCTCCCGACGGCTTGACGCCGACCCAGTACGTGTCCGGGAGAGGCTGCGGCGCCGTCACGGACGCCGAGACGACGAAATACGCGTTGGGATCGGTGACGAACGGCACTCCGCCCGCCGTCGCGAGCGCGGTGCCGCCGCTTTCGGCGGCGTAGAGGTTGAGGTCGCACATGCCGTCGAACTGCGGCTGGGGAACGCCGTTGACGAGCCAGCGCCCTTCGATGTTGATGTCGGCGGCGCCCGCCGCAAGGGCGGCGGCCGACGCCAGAAACGCGATAGTCCTGATCATTTCGGAAGTCTCCTTTCGCATATCAGAAGAAGGGGTTGTAGAATCCGTTCAGGAACATCTGCACCAGATAGGCCCTGTCCTCCACGCCAAATCCGGATCCCGGCGCCGACCCCTGCACCGGGACCGAGAGTGCGCCGTATTCGGAGTCGTTCTTGAGCATTATCAGCATATCGCAGGCGAAATGCGACGGATTCCGGAAGACGTAAGTCAGGTCGTACCAGTTGTCGAACGCCGGCGAAACGACCACGGACCCGCCGGCCGCGCCTATGGTCGCGCCGGTCGTGCCGTCGAATGTGTTGACGAGCCTGCCGCCGGAGGAAGAGAAAGTCCCCGTCACGGTGAGGTTGCTCGCAATCGTGCAGTTGGCGACATTAAGCGTGGCGGCCTTCAGCGACTTCGTTTCGAGTGCCGCCGCCGAGTTCGCCGTCGCCGCGACCTCGGCGCGGTGCAGCCCCGAGATGCGCTTGCGGGGCAGAAGCTCGCCGCAGCCCGCCGGCTTCACCGACAGCCACGCGTTCGTTCCGGCCTCCGCGAGCGCGTCCGCGAGGCGTTCGTATCGCGCGTTCTGCGAGGGCGCGCCCGTCCCGTCCGCGAGTTCCGTGTAGAACGTGCAGCCCGGCCCCCCGTTGTCGAGGTCGAACCTTACGGGCGCGAGACGCCCCCACAAAGGCGCCGTCTCGCCGGGATCGGCGTTTTTGTAGATGCGGAACTCCACCGTCATCGGGACGTTCGGGTTTATTCTGGAGTCGCCGACGGGGACGAGCTTGCCGTGGTACGCGAGCGCCATCGCGCCGTCCGCCGGCAACGCCGCCGCCAACACGGCCGCCGCAAGCAATAATGGTGTCGTTTTCATGTTGTTGTCCTTTCAAGTCGGTTGTCAATCCTCAACCTTCGATATCGGCAGTATCCGCTTCAGGGCGAACGTGCCGCGCGTGGTGATGTCGCCGGCGCCGGAAAGGCCGCCGAGGGTCCATGTGCAGATGCCGTACGTGATCTCGTCCGGATCGCACCGCCACGTCGATTCGCCCGTCTCCGTGCGCCACGCGAGCGCGAGGCGGTTCGTGACGGCGAAGCCCGTCTTGTGGTCCGGGTGCCAGGCGTGGCGGAACGGATTGTCCCGCGCATCCGCCTCGACGGTCCAGTCGAACTGCAGAACCCCGCCCATCTCGCCGCCCGTGGCGGGGAGCGAGTTGTGCGCCACATCCGGGAACACGGCAGAGAGCCTGCGCGCCGAATACCCGACGGGCACGTCCTTGACGTCCGGCCAGAGGCGCATTTCGCGCGTTCCGTCCTCCGCTTCGCTGTCGGACGTCGCGACGGCGACGCGCTGCATGAGGTGCGCGGCGCCGCTGCCGTCCACGAGCAGTATCGCGTTCAGTTTCATCCTTCCGCCCGCATTCACCGGAGAGGTCTCCGCGAGGCCGTCGACCTGCGAAAGCTCGATGTTGCCGTACCAGAGCCCCTTCGGGAACATGGCCGAATAGTCCGTGTCGGCGTCCATCTCCGCCGTGACGGGAATGCGCAGGCGCATCTTCGTTCCGGAGAGGTCCGAAACCGTGACAAGCCCGCCGAACGTCGCCTCGGCGGTCATGCCGGTCTTGTCGACGGAAAGGACGAGAGTCTTCGACTCGCCCGGACCCAGCTCGAAGTCGTGCGTCGAGAATTCGGTCCAGCCGTATTCGTTCGTCCCGTCCCGCGGAATGTACACCTTGAGGGAAGGCTGCGCCTCGCCGGGCTTCTCGCTTCCTCCGTAGGCGACGCGGACCGTGCGGTTCGTGGTTCCCGCGTTGGAGACCGAGAAGCTCCTGAGAGACGTGCCGGACCCGAACGCGATGACGCCGGAAATCGCCGGCACCGACACCTTCACGACGCCCGGCCAGTCGGCGATGGTCTTTCCGCCGAAGGCGTATGCCCGGCCCGCTTCCAGCTCGGGAGACCCGCGGAACGCCATGACCGGCTCGAAGATCGGCGCGGCGGGATTGTCGCCCGCGGCCGCGTACGGGACGAGCGTCGAATCGGGGGCGAGGGGGCCTTCCTTGAAGTAGACGGAGGAGGACACCGTCTCGCCGGCCGGGATGGAAACGCCCGCGATCGTCATGAATCCGTCGCCGGCCGCCTGCCACGACACGCTCGGACACGCCGGAACGCCGTAGAACGTCTTCGAGCCGTCCCCTTCGGCGTATATGAAGTAGCAGCGCCCGCCCATTATGCGGCGCAGCGTCGATTCGTCGTCCTTGCCGCGCTCCCACACGTAGAACGACACCGGCTTCTGGTCGATGACGGTGCCGTCTGACACGATCTGCTCCGTCGCGCCGAAGACGCTAGACTCGTAGCACCCGACGCGCCGGACCGACGGCATGTCGGCGAAGAAGTCGCCGGGGGCGGAATCGTCCGGCGTCGATTCGATGTAGACCGCGTTCCATCCGTTAGAGACCGCCAGAGTCTCGGAGACGTGGCCCGCGTTCGCCGCGAGGACGAATGAAAAACCGAAAATCAAGAATGGAAAACTGAAAATGGAATTGCGTGCATTCATGTCTGACCTCCTATTCTGCGCGGATGGTGTAGAACATGCTGGGGGTGTCGGCCGCCGGCGCGAGATAGAGCGTCATGACGCCGACATCCTCGTACTCGTTGCCCGGCATGGACACGGATTTCTGGCGCGCGGCTTCCCCCGGGGCCGTGCCGAACGGCTCCGCCATCCACGTCAGGTTCGTGAGCGACGGCGTGGAGTCGAGCGCGTAGAGATGTCCGCCGGCGTACTCGAAGCTCAGCAGCGTCGCGACGTCGCGCCCGGGGGCGAACGCGGTGATCCGCAGCCGGTCGGACGGATCGAACGGGTTCGTGCCGGCCTTGTATTCGTCGTAGTTCGAGACGCCGTCGCCGTCCCAGTCCTCGAACGGGTCGTATTCGGACTTCCCGTACCTCCGCATCCACGGGGCTAGACCGGCAAGGTAGTCGTCGGAAACGAGAACCGTCTCGCCGCCTTCCCCCTCCTTCGTGAAGGATGTCGCCGACGCGCCGACGACATTGAGGTTCGTTATTGCGTTGGCCGCCGCGACCGCAGGCATCGCCAGAGTGGAGACGCCCGTCTGCCCGGCGGCGGAACGCACCACGCACGTCAGCTCGTCGCCTATCGCCGCGCTTTTGGATGACGCCTCGGTGGTGACGGGCACCTCCAGGACGAAATTCACCCCGCTCGTCGCCACGGGGTCGGTCACGCGGCACGAGGCGAGTACGTTGCCGTTCGCCGCTACCGCCTGCACCGTCAGCCTGTCGGCGGACGAGCAGACCTCGTGTTTGTAGTTCATGACGCTCCCCCTGTACACGTATGTGCCGAGAGGGAAGTTCTCCGCCGCCGCGGTCAGCCCCAGAAAGGCCAGTGCCGCAGCCGCAGAAAGTCCGAATGGCGAGCGTGTTTCCATGTTCGCTGCTCCCTTCAAGTTTGTCTTGCGACTGTCAGGTTTCATTTTTTCATGCCCTTTTTCGCATACTGCATACACGCGGCGCGCGAAAAGGTTACACGACGCCGTGTATTTTACCATTTTTTGCGTATTTTGGCTACTGACGGGAATTGAGGTCGAGGTCCTGGTGCGGGTCGGCGACGACGTCGTAGGCGCGCCAGGGCCTGTCGGCGCCGCCCGCGCGCAGGCGCACGATGTTCCCCTCCCTGCGCATCTCCTGTTCGCCGCGCACGAGACCGCCCTTGCGCTCCGCAAATTCCGCGAAGTCGGGCTGGTTGCTCCAGCAGCCGGCGTACGACATCGCTATGGTGGACGGCTCCGCACCGTCCGCGCCGGTCCAGCGCGGCAGCAGAGATACGCTGTGGCGCGCGCCCGACGGCTTCTCCACGCCCGCGATCTCCGCGAAAGTCGCCATCCAGTCCGTCGAAATCGAGGGTGTCTCGTCCGTCTTCGCCGCCGCGCCGCCGACGCCCCACACGAAAGTCGGCACCCTAACCCCGCCCTCGTAGACGTCGCGCTTCAGTCCGTCGAACGGTCCCGCCGAGCGGAAAAACCTCGTATCCGCGCCGTATTCGTCCGCAGGCCCGTTGTCGCTCGTGAACACGACAATGGTATTCTTCGCGACGCCGAGCTTCTCCAGATGCCGCATCAGGTCGCCGATCGCGTCGTCGAGCCGCGACACCGCCGTAGCGTACCGGCGCATGTTTTCGTTCTCGAGATTGCGGTAGCGCGGGTCGATCCACGTGTTGCGGGCCTCGCGCGGCTCCGGGGCGAGCGGCCACGAAACGCCATCCACTGGATATTCCCGCCCCGGGACGTGCAGCGGATGGGTGTTCGCGAGCGAATCGTCGCACAGTCCGGACCCGTGGACGGTGTTCACCGCGAGGTAGAGGAAGAACGGTTCGCCCGGATGCTCCGCGACCGCTTCGCCGATCTCCTTCTTCGCGCGAGCGACGAAGAGATCGGTGGAATAGACGCCCTTTGCGCCTTCCGTGGCCTTCTCCCGGTTCTCCCACACGCCCATGTACGCGCCGCGCACGTATCCGTCGTAATGGTAGTAGGTGTGGCCGGCCATGTGGTCCATGAAGCCGTAGAACGAGTCGAAGCCCCTGTCGAGCGGGTGCGCCGAGACGGGCGTCCCCGACTCGCCGCCGCCGCCCACGCCCCACTTGCCGATCGCCATCGTGCGGTAGCCGCCGCGCTTCATCACGGTCGCGACGGTTTCGCGTTCGAGGATGGGATGGTCGAACATGTTGTTCCTGACCGAGCACTCCCCCGGCAGCTGGAGCCGCCCCGTGAGGATCGACGCCCTCGACGGAGCGCACACCGGCGCGGCGCAGTAGTGCGACGCGAGGACCGTCCCCTCGCCCGCCAGCCGGTCGAGATTCGGCGTGAGAATGCGCGCCTCGCC
>Ga0310786_10011424_pt1 | contig 11084 bp, 8 predicted proteins | sample AusTroGonzalo_MG_FD_203881 | JGI IMG/M metagenome (GOLD analysis project Ga0310786, IMG submission 203881) | Bovine rumen microbial communities from tropical cattle in Woodstock, Queensland, Australia - Gonzalo_03 (v2) (version 2) | ecosystem: Host-associated > Mammals > Digestive system >...
GAGGGCTTTGGATCAGAGCCTGAGTTCGATGGTCAGGAGTGGGGGGCCAAGGATGTGGTGCTGGTCAGCATCAACTACCGTCTTGGCGTATTCGGATTTCTGGTACACCCAGCTCTTTCGGCTGAGAGTCCACATAAGGTATCAGGAAACTATGGTATCCTGGATCAGATTGAGGCCCTGAAGTGGATCAAGAAGAACATTGCCCAGTTTGGTGGTGACCCTGATAACGTGACTATCTTCGGTCAGAGTGCCGGTGGTGGTAGCGTTCGCACACTCTGTGAGAGTCCGTTGGCTCGTGGCTTGTTCCACAAGGCTGTCATCATGAGTGCTCAGGGACTGACTATCCCTGATGCCAATGGTAATCCTATGGGAGGACGTTATAGTGGTGGCTCTTTTGCCGATGCTGAGGCTAAGGCTAAGAAGGTGTTCGACTGGGCAGGACTGACTGATTTGGAGAAGATGCGTGCTGCATCTACCGAGACCATCTTTGCTCTGAATACCCTCTATCATCAGATCAATAACGATGGTCAGCAGGGAGGTGGTCCGATGGCAGCTATGTTCAGAGGTCTGCCTTTCATGCCTATGATTGACGGCTATGTTAGCGAGAAGAGTTTCGACGATGCTACCCGTGGCGGCACACTGGCCGACGTGCCTTATATGATTGGATTCACCCTGAACGATATGGGTAATATGGCCCCGAACATTGCTGAGTTCTGTAAGGTCCGCGAGCAGAAGGGCGGTAAGGCTTGGGCTTACGAGTTTGCACGTCCATTGCCCGATGATGGCAGTCATCCTGAGGTGACGCAGCGCCTGAAGGGTGCTTTCCACTCTTCCGACCTCTGGTTTGTGTTCAAGAGTCTGAAGCACTGTTGGCGTCCTTGGACCAAGGGCGACTGGGATCTGAGTGAGAAGATGCTTACTGCCTGGACTAACTTCGTGAAGTACAGCGATCCTAATGGTCCTAAGGGTGGTGTTTGGAAACCATGTACACAGAAGGAAACCAAGTTCATGGTATTCAAGTTGAACGACAAGGATGCTGAGGCTTCGTTCTTCGGCGAGCCTGAGATAGCTCCGCGCCCACAGGGATTCCCATTCTAAATCCTTGATAGAAGATAAACAATCATAAATATTTTTATGTAGATAGCGGTAATTGAAAAATTATCGCTATCTTTGCATCCAATAATTAACAGATATATAGTTTATGAACAAGAAAGGATTTCTACTAATTGCGTTTTTCACATGTGTATTTGTATCAACTGTCAGTGCTGCCCGCGACGAGATGGTGGCCTATCTGTTTACCTACTTTAATAGCAATGCGCCACAAGATGAGCAGATATGCTTTGCCCTGAGTGACGATGGCTATAACTATACACCGCTAAACGGTGGTGCACCTGTTATTGAAAGCGATACCATAGCCCTGACGCAGTGCGTGCGCGATCCACACATACTGCGCTGTGAGGACGGTAAGACATTTTATATGGTAGTAACCGACATGCGCTCGTCATTAGGCTGGGCCAGCAACCGCGGTATCGTACTGCTCAAGTCGACCGACCTGATACACTGGCAGCATTCCACTGTGAACTTCCCCACACGTTATACCAAGACATGGAAGAATGTGATTCGTGTCTGGGCACCTGAGACTATCTACGACCACAAGGCCGGTAAGTATATGGTGTTCTACTCGCTGCGTACCAGCGATCCCGATTCGTACGACAAGATTTACTATCAATATGCCAACAAGGATTTTACCGACCTTGAGGGCGAGCCCCAATGGCTCTTCGATGCTGGCAATGCGACTATCGATGGCGACATCGTATGGAACAAGGCCGATAAGATGTATCATCTCTTCTATAAGCAGGAGGCTGGACGCGGCATCTATCAGGCTGTGGCTAAACAGCTCACCGATAAGTGGCAGATGCTGGAAGGCAATGTAGAGCAGACTCAGGAAAAGGTTGAGGGTGTTGGTGTATGTAAGGCTATTGATGGTAAGAGTTGGATTATCATGTACGACTGCTATGTGAATCATCATTACCAGTTCTGCACCTCAGAGGATCTGAAGACCTTCAAGTTTGTGCAGAACACTGAGACCAAGGGTAAGTTCACACCACGTCATGGTACAATAATCCCCATCACCAAGGCTGAGAAAGAGCGACTGCTCAAGGCATTTGGCAATGGGGAATAAGGCTTATTTCTTCTCTTTGGCCTGACGCGCAAACTCGAAGAGCGACAGGGGCAGGTGGCAATAGCCCGTAGGGTTCTTGTCGAGGTAGTCCTGATGATACTCTTCGGCCGAGTAGTAGTTCTGCAAAGGCAGCTTCTCTACGGCCAGAGGCTCATCGAACTTCTGCTGCTCTTGTGCAAATACTTTTTCGATGATGGCCAGATCGTCGGCATTGGTGTAGTAAACACCTGTGCGATAGCGTGTGCCCTCGTCTTCGCCCTGTTTGTTAAGACTGGTGGGGTCGATAGCCTTGAAGAACATGTTTAACAGGAACTCCAGACTTACTACATCCGAGTCGAACTTCACATACACAGTCTCAGCAAAGCCTGTTTCATCGGTATATACCTCCTTGTAGGTTGGGTTCTCGGTATGTCCGTTGGCAAAGCCAACCTCAGTTTCAAGTACACCCTCTATTTGCTTGAAGAAGTGCTCTGTACCCCAGAAGCAACCTCCTGCCAAATAAATCTCTTTTGTCATATCTATTTTCTATTTGTTATTATTGATTTCGTCTAAGATGATGGATGCCTGATGTATGCGGTTACCCATGCCGATACCATCACGCAGGTTACCTGCTATGATAAGACCGGGATATTGCTGCTGGATGGTGTTCACAGCTTTCAGACGGTCGCCGCTGTCGCTACGATACTGCGGTATGGCATGCTCGTGGCGGAAGATACGGATGAGGTCAGGCTTGACATCAGCGGGATATTTGAGCATGTTGTGGAATGACTCAAGTACCATCTGACGTATTTCTTCATCGGTTTTGTACATATAGTCGGCATGACGGGTACCACCCATAAAGTATGAGTAAAGTGCTCCATCATCGGGGGCTCGCTGTACAAAGCACTCTGATGGGAACAGAATGCCTAATACTTTCTTTTGCTCGCGACTGGGCACCAATCCACCAAAGGCAGGGAAACGGTGTTTGCCTGTATGGCGCACACCCACACAAACCTGGATGACAGGTGCATAAAACAGACTACTGATAGGCTGCATCTGCTGCTCCTTGATAAATGGCAGCAGTTCGGGCAGCGCATAGGCACCCACGGTAGTGACTACATGACGGCAGTACACCACCTTAGTTCCGTTATTATAGGTGATACGCCAACGGTGCTGCTCATCAGGCATCACGCGGATATCGCTCACGCCGGTAATGATGTTTATATCCTTTGCCAGTGCTTCTACCAGTCGTTGCAGTCCGCCATTAGCTGAGAACACCTTCTTGGTGGCCAGACGGTCGCGGTTGCTCTTGGGCTCCTTGGCTTTGGCAATGGCTCCACGGATAAAGCTACCGTAGTTAGCTTCGAGGTTATAGAGCTTGGGTAGTGCGTAGCGGGTGCAGAGTTTCATGGGGTCGCCGGCATACACACCCGAGATAAACGGATCGACGGCATACTCGTAGAACGAGCGGCCCAGTCGGCGTTGTGCCAGTGATCCGATAGACTCGTCGGGATCAGTACCTGGTTTACGCCATGGCTCGCCCAAGATACGGAACTTATCGGTAAGTGTGAAGAGTGGGGTGGTGATGGCACTGATTGGACCGGCAGGAAGTGCATGGAATCGACGCCCCTTCCAGATGAGTCGGCGCTTCGACGACTCACGTGCAGTCTCCATCTGGCAGCGGCCTTCCAGATTTTGGAATAGCTCGGTCACCTCAGGAAAGGAAACCACACCGGTGTTAGGTCCGCTCTCAAAGGTAAATCCCCCCTCGCTATAGGTACGTATCTGTCCGCCAATGCGGTTCTGCTTTTCAAGCACAAGCACATCGTGCCCGGCTTTCTTCAGATTAAATGCTGTGCTGAGTCCGGTAAGTCCAGCACCAATAATGACAGTGTCTCGTTCTTGCATTGTTATTATATGGGTTTTGAGAATTTCTTGTCTGTATGGGCCATCAGAGGGTCGAGGGCAGCTGCCACGCAGCGCACAAAGGGGCGTCCGCAGGTGTTTACCTCGATGTGGTCATGGTCAAAGTTCAGCAATCCGTCAGTCTGCATCTCGCTGAATGTTGCCTCGTTGTAGTTGCAGGCTGCACGCAGGGCATCAGTGCTTACGTCCAGACGTGTGGCCACATCACTCCAGCTGAGTGAGTAGTTACACATCAGGGCCTCTATCACCTCGCGTACCAGTTTTTGGTTTTCCGACAACTGATAGCCGCGCTTAACGTATAGGCACCCCTCGTTAATTGTGTCGATATATTCGGTAATGTTTCGACCGTTCTGGGTGTAAGCATCGTCCAGCTGACTGATACCTGTAACGCCGAAGGCATAGACCTGAGCTGTGGTGCGACGTGTGCAGTATCCTTGGAAGTTACGATGCAGTTGGCCCTGAGCCAATGCCACAGCAAGCTCGTCATCAGGTAGTACGAAATGGTCGAGACCGATGGGCTGATAGCCTGCAGCCGTCAACACCTGTGAGGCTACATCATACATCTTGCTCTTTTCGGCATCCGATGGCAGACCTACCTTATCGAGTATCTGCTGGCGTGGGAATATCTGTGGCAGATGTGCATATGAGAAGGTGACCAGTCTGTTGGGTCTCAGCTGAGCAGCCTGTTCAATGGTGGTCTTGAACGATTCAGCCGTCTGCAAAGGTAGGCCATAGATGAAGTCAAGATTGACGGTGGCTCCGTTAGAACGCAGTATGTCGAGAATCTGTGCGATGGGTATCAAGGCATCTCTGCGGTTTACAACCTTTAGTACCTCTGGTTGCAGATCTTGTACACCCAGACTGTAACGGGTAAAACCGCATTCCGACAGCTTTATCCAGTCCTTCTCTGTGAGATAGCCCGGATGGCACTCAATGGCAATCTCAGGGCGCTCGATGGTGGGTGCTACCGACAGCAGGTGTTCGTTCAACTCGCGAATCATCTCTATGGGCAGGGCTGTAGGACTGCCTCCGCCATAGTGTATCTGTGATATCTTACGACTACGGTCAATATGGCTGGCCACCATATCAATCTCGTGGTGTAAGGCCTCTACATAGGCGCTTATCACCTCGGGCTTAGCCTGCGGATACGAGTTGCAGCCGCAATAGTGGCACAGGTGACGGCAGAAAGGGATGTGCAGATAGAATGATATCTGGTTCTGTCGGGCTGTATTCGACTGGTCAACCATTGCCAGATAAGCTTCTTCAGTGAAAGTGTCAAAGAAGTTTGCTGGCGGATAGCTGGTATATCTGGGTACAGGGCGATTATATTTTGTTATAATGTCTTGATTCATCATTAAGTCTCTCCTCTAAATGCGGTGCAAAGGTACTACTTTCCGAAAGAGTGTACAATCCTCATTTATATGGATTTTTTAATTCTTATTAAAAGCGTGGGCAAAGATATACAATATCAGGGATAATTTACTATATTTGTAGCGATTATTAACATACGTTTCAATGAAAGAAGACAAAATCATGCGCGTTGGTATCGTCGGCGCTGGTTGGATAGCCGAGAAGGCTGCCATCACACTAAACGGACTGGAAAATTGTGAGTGCTATGCCATTGGTTCACGTTCAAAGGCGAAGGCAGACGAGTTTGCCCGAAAATGGAACATGCACAAGGCATACGGGTCGTACACCGAACTGATTGCTGATCAGGATGTTGACCTGGTATATATTGCTACGCCACACTCTCATCATTATGAGGTGACCAAACAGGCTCTGTTGGCCGATAAACCCTGTCTGGTTGAGAAGGCTTTCATGGCCAATCTCCGTGAGGCTAAGGAGGTGGTGGCTCTGGCACGTCAGCGTGGTGTATTCTTGGCTGAGGCTGTATGGACCCGCTATCAGCCTGTAGTAGAGACGGTGCGCCAGCTCATCAGCAGCGGTCGTATCGGTAACCCGCGACTGGTGACTGCCACGCTGGGCTATTCTATGGGTAACAAACCACGTATCATGCTACCCGAGCTCTGCGGCGGTGCACTGCTCGACCTGGGTGTCTATGCACTGAACTTTGTGCGAATGTTCTTCCCACAGCCCATACTGAGCATCGACTGCAACTGCGTCAAGTCGGATACAGGCATGGATATCACCAATGCCATGACCCTGATTCTGGACAATGTAGCTGGCGACAAGTTGCTATGCAACCTGCAGTCGAGTGCTGCCTGCGTAGGCGATAACATTGGTGTGATAGCTGGTACAGAGGGTAATCTGATTATTGATAATATCAACAATCCGCAGACGGTAACGGTGAACGGCCCTGACCGTACTTATATAGAAACCATTAAGGTGCCTAAACAGATTACAGGTTACGAATATGAGTTCCTGTCCTGTCGCGAGGCACTGCTGACAGGAAAACTGGAGGTTGAAGAGATGCCGCTGGATGAGACACTTTATATCATGGAGATGATGGATGGGCTGCGCCAGAAGATGGACGTGCGCTATCCTATGGACTAACGGTCACTTACCAAGGAACTTCTTGTCGAGGTATTTCTGGAAGGCCTCTTTGTAGAGGTCGCCTATAGGTAGGTAAGTTTCGGCATCCATGATGACACGGTTCTTGTTGACCTCCTGGATTTTGTCGAGGTTGATGATATAAGAGCGATGAATGCGCATAAAATTGTCGGGCAGTCGCTCTTCCATCTTCTTCATCGACAGCAGGGTGATAATAGGCTTGGACTCGCCTTCAATCCATACCTTCAGATATTCGCTCATGGCCTCTACATAACGTATGTTGGGGATGCTTACCTTGACAATACGGTAATCGGTCTTTAAGAAAAAAGTATCATCTGTTTCCACTGGGGCAGCGGCAGGTGCTGATAGCCTTTCCTGAAGTCTGTTGGCAGCGCGCTGGAAATCCTGTAACCCGAAGGGCTTGAGCAGGTAATCTACGGCGTTGACCTTGAATCCCTCAATGGCATACTCTGAGTAGGCTGTGGTGAACACTACGAGTGGTGGTGCTGTCAGCGATTTTACAAAGTCCATACCATTCAGGTCGGGCATGTTGATATCACAGAAGATGGCATCCACGCGCTCGTCCGACAAGAACTGACGGGCTTCGAGCGCACTCTGGCACTGGCCTGCCAGTTCCAGAAACGGCACTTTGTTGATATAGGCAGCAATCTGCTGCAGAGCCAATGGCTCATCGTCGATAGCTAAACAGCGAATCATCGTAGTGGTAATTTTAGTTCAACAATATAGATATCTGCTTCGTCCTTGATCTGCAGTGTATAGTTCTTGTCGTATAGCAGATCCAGACGTTGCTTGACGTTGGCAAGTCCTACGCCGCCTTTCTCCTGATTAGGCATCTCAGCCTTGGAGTTGCGACAGGTAAATAAGAGGTTATTGTCCTTCAGTTCCAGCTTGATGTCGATAAACGAGTCGTGCTGGTAGCTGATGCCATGTTTGAAGGCGTTCTCGATAAACGATATCAGCATCAGTGGTGGGATGGTGACATCGGGGGCTTCTTCTGGCACGTCGACGGTAATCTTTACCTTATCGGTATATCGCAGCTGCATCAGTTTGGTGTAGGTGCGGATAAACTCAAACTCCTTGGTCAATGGTACGCCACGTTTATCGCCCTCGTACAACACAAAGCGCATCATCTTCGATAGCTCCAGAATCGTCTCTTGTGCCTTTGACGGGTCGATATCCACCAGGGCATGGATGTTGTTCAGGGTGTTCATAAAGAAGTGTGGGTTGATCTGATATTTCAGATACTCCAGCTGCTGCTCCAGGTTCTGCTTCTCCAAATCCTCCAGCTTACGCTGGTCGCTACGTGAACGGAAGTAGTACTTGGTTCCCAGGTTAGCACCAAACATCAGGAGCAGTACAACGATGCTCAGCACATCGTGTTCGCCAACGAACAATGGGGGCGTGTGGCGGCGCTCCATTCGTGGTCCACCTTTACGCATGTCATCATTATGAGGGCCGCGTTTGTGGAACTTCTCGAATTTCTCGAAATCTTCAAAGTCAGGTGGGAAGTTATCGCGCTGTTCCATACGTTGATGGAAACGCATACGCTTTTCAATAACGTTAGGACGGGTAGTGCACTGAAACACGATGAACCCCGCCATGACAACTGTCATAACCGAGAAGTAGACCGCGCGCTTATGGCGATGGATCAATAACGGTGCTAACAGGAAATTGTGAATCAGGAACAGCAACAGGAAAATGCTGAACTTACCCCACACAAAGAATACTTCGTCCCAGTTGAATGTCAGGTAGGGATCGTTGGTGGTGCGAAGATACAAGCTTAGTAGTGGGGTTGCAAAGAGCAGACTCCACGCTACTAAGTATGCCAGATTCTCCTGTCGCGACTGATTTTTCATCCAAATCATCTTTGTTCCTATTGATATTAACGTACGTATTGTTGATTTATTGTGTCAGTGCCATCCGCCAGGACCAAAATTGCCGCCCATGCCGCTGCCACTGGTATAGCTCGATAGAGATACGCTGGTTCCATCGCTCACGGTACCGCTCATGATACCTATGCCACCGAAGATATTTGAACCGCCACTGACGGTTGTGCCTGATTTCAGCGAAGGCGTGGCTGCTGCTGATACCACCAGACCGCTGCCGCCACTCGATGGGGTCTTGAACGAGAAGGTGTTGCTGTCGTAGGTCATGGTGTACCAGGTGTTCTTGCTCCATGATGAGGCCTGATAGCACGACTGCGTCAGGCTGCTGCCGCCCTCTAGTCCGCCAATAGCTACTATGGTTCCACCTGTGAGATAGAGTTTCTTGCCACCTTCGGTGTTAGCATCGATAGCCACCTCTGGCGTCCCTGAGCAGATGGCGTATATCAGTCCGCCCTTGATGTACATGTTGCCGTTGGCATCCAGTCCGTCGTTGTTCTTTCCCTGTGCATAGACGTATCCACCAGTTATGGTCATATCACTCTTTGAGTTGATGGCATCGTCGTATGCATAGCTGGCCACCTGGCCACCACTGATGTTCATGGTCGTCTTGGTCTCAATACCCTCACCGTTATAACCGTTGGTACGTACCCAGATGGTGCCACCACTGATGTTGATGGTGCCGTCGGCCTTGATGCCCTTGGGCGATGAGGTGTCGTTGTTGCTCTTGTACTGTCCGCCCTCAGTCACAATATACACGTTACCACCTGTGAAGTTGGCTTCGGTGTCTACGTTGATGCCTTTGCCGCCACTGCCGGTACTCTTCAGCCACAGTTCGCCGGCAGTCATCGTGAAGGCTGAGTCGGCCTTGATGCAGGCAGCTCCTTTGGCCTCTTTGTCGGTGCTGTCGTAGGTGCCGCCGCCAGTGGTGATGACTGTGGTGCGACCACCATTCACAATGATGTTACTCTCGCAGTTTATGCCCTTAGCAGCTTCGGCAGACACCTCAACATTAATAATGCCTCCATTGATGAAGATGCCATCGTTAGCCTTGATGCCGTGGTTGGCTGTAGAGTTTGCATAGATGTTGTTGCCTTTCCGAAACACGATGTAGTCGGCCGAGTGAATGGCATTGTTGCTATTGCCCTTCACGCTCAGTGAGCCGCTACCGTTAAACAGAAGTTTGCCTTTGCAGTAAAGTGCACCTTTCTGACTGCCGCCAGTACCATCACTCAGCGAGTTGCTGGTGCCATCAACGAGCATGATATAGGCACGTTTCCCACTGAGCAGATTGAGTGCTGCCGAGTCGGGATTGGTGATGTTGGCACCATTAAGTTTTACCTCGTATTTCTTATCGCCTACAACAGTAAACGAGCCGTTGCTGGTTGTGCCGCTCACTACGTAGCAGATGTTCTTGGCAGAGCCGTGGTTGGCAGTGATATGTCCGCCATTAACGGTTATCTCCACACCGTTCTCTGTCTTGGCGGTGGGGGTACTCATGTCAATACTTACCTCAGTCGTAAAACTGTTGTTCTCCAAGGCATCTTCCTCATCGGGCAGATACTCGGTGCCTGTAGTCGTTGGCTCAGCAGTTGTCTGGTCAATGCTGACAGAAAAGGTTGTTAACTCGCCTGTTGTGGAAGAGCTGCCTTCTGTTGTTGGTGTCGTGGTACTGTTATTATTGTTCCAGTCGTTATACCAACTGTTGTCGCTGTATGGATCATCAGCCATACAGCTTGTTACCATTGCTACCGATGTCAGTAGCATCATTTTCATCATCGTCTTCATCATATTGATTGTTTTAAATTTTTGTGCAAAGGTATATACAAAAAGCCGGCTTGCCAAATTAATTCAGCGAACCGGCTTTTTCGTTCAATGAAAACGATGTTAGTATGTTATCTCTACCGATTTCTTGGTGATAGTAGCAGTCTTGGGCGAGCCTTGAACCGTCAGATGCTCCTCGGGTGTCTCGCTGTCGGTGCCATTGTCGCAGGCCCAGCTTTTATCTACGTTGGCCTTGAATGTTCCGCCGCTTACAATGATACCCTGGTCGCCTTTTACAGCCTTGGGTTTACCGTTGTTGTTACTACCGGTAGTGGTGGCTTTAAGTGTGCCGCCGCTAAACACTACCTTGGTGCTACAGTTCAGTCCCTTACCGCCGTCGCCAGCACTGTTCATGGTGAGCGAGCCGGCAGTCATCGTGAAATCGTAGTCGCACTTGATGCAAGCAGCACTGCTGTAGTCCTGCTCATCGTTGTCGTAGACGCAGTCGCCACTGGTGGTGATGATGGTGCTACCGCCACTGATGGTTACTGTCGAGTCGCACTTGATGCCGCGTCCGCCATCGGCAGTCACACCAATGTTCAGTGCGCCACCGTTTATCCATAATCCGTCGTTCACCTTGATACCGTTGCCGGTAGTGGTGTTGGCATAGATGGTAGCCTCGTCTATCACGATGTAGTCATCGCAGGCGATGGCGTTCTTACAGTTACCCACCACGCGCAGGGTGCCAGTGCCCAGGAAGTACATCTGTCCTTCGCTGAACAGAGTACCCTTCTGCTGATAGCTTACGCTCTCGTTAT
>Ga0310786_10011425_pt1 | contig 11082 bp, 7 predicted proteins | sample AusTroGonzalo_MG_FD_203881 | JGI IMG/M metagenome (GOLD analysis project Ga0310786, IMG submission 203881) | Bovine rumen microbial communities from tropical cattle in Woodstock, Queensland, Australia - Gonzalo_03 (v2) (version 2) | ecosystem: Host-associated > Mammals > Digestive system >...
ACTTTCGTTGATTTACCCATAGTGACCTTATATTATCATCCGTTTCTGTCATGGCTGGGTGGTGATGTCCATTGTTCATAAACCATGAACATTGGTTGGGATGTCAAGATCTGGTTGGGTGGTGAATCGGGTAGGTGGTGGCTGTCGCGTGTGATTAAGCGTGGCTGGCTGTCGGCGCTTCAGAAGAAGGCGCGACGGAGGGCGTGTCTGACGGCGAGGAACACAAACCCCTTGTAAAATGGGCGTTCCGTAGGGTCTGTCCCCAAATCTTCGGAGATGTGCGGTGTCGGACTTGGGAGATGATCGGCGGTGATCCGCACGTCATCCTTAACGCCGAGTATCAGCCGGTTGCCTCTGTCCCGAATCGTGTGATGTGTATTTATGGAATTGTTGAAAGGACGGCAAATGAATGGTTCCGCTCCTTCGTTCCCTTTCGCCATGGTTAGTTCCTTTTGTGCTGTTTGCCACTCCCATGCGGCACCTCGTCGCAGGGAAATGAAGAAAGATAAGGAACAAAACCACGTTGTGAAAACTTGTGTTTGCAAGTTGGTGATGAGGCCGGAATTTATGCTATCATCCAGTTTGTCAAAAGAAAGGAAAAGACCATGGCAAAGCGGAAGGCGCTCAATGAAAAGCTGCAAGCGGACAATCCGCACGTACGGATTGACGAGGGGGAAGTTGCATCGGCAGCAATGTCGAAACAAAAAATGAATAGACTACTACTAATGATCAGCGCGGCGATGATCGCCCCGCTGATGACGTCTGCGGATGATTGCCAGTTCATCATCAGTGGCGACCCAGTTGCGGCGTCCACGGTGGACAGTAGTGCCAAAGTTTCGGCCAGCACCGCACTCGTGTCTGGCACTTTGTCTAAACTGACGGCGGCGTCTTCACTTGAAGCCCGCTACCGCACTTGGGAACTTTCCAATAGCACCGCGCTTCGTTCCGACAAGGCCGGAATGATAATCGTGGTGAAGTAACCGTAATCTAAATCACAAAACATCTATACAACCTTGTAAGAGAGAAAGAGAGCAAGCAAAATGAGCATCAGGAAAATTACCGTGGCCGCACTTGCGGCAGCAACAACCGCGACCATTACGGCCGCAGTTCCACAAGTGACGAGCGTTGCGATGTCGCAAGCGTCTGGCGGACGCACGGTAACCATATCGTACACGCTCGCGGATGCGCCAGCCGTCGTGACGCTGGAAGTGCAGACCAACGCGAACACAAGCGCGGCAGAGGAAGACCCTGGCTGGACTTCCATCGGCGGCGCGGCGGTTTGCAACGCAACGGGTGACGTGTGGAAGAAGGTACAGGCTGGTAACCGCACGATTACGTGGCGGCCTGACCTTTCGTGGCCTGATCATATCGTGCCGAACGGCGGCGCACGTGCGAAGGTGACAGCATGGGCACTCGACAACACGCCAAACTACATGGTGGTGGATGTTTCCGCCGCTGCCCAACCCAACACGCAGAAGTACTATCCTGCTGCTGACTTCCTGCCTGGTGGCGTGGCGAACAACCTCTACAAGACCACGACACTTCTCATGCGCAAGATCATGGCGAAGGACGTAACGTGGACGATGGGATCGACCACGCTGGAGACGAAGCGCACCGCGTCACGCGAAGCGACGCATCAGGTCACGCTCACGAACAATTACTATATCGGGGTCTACGAGATTACGCAATCCCAGTGGAGCGAGGTGGCGACAAATTCTGCCGCCATCGCGAATTTTACAGCTGAGAGATCCATGCGTCCTATGGAACTGGTGGCGTACAATGAGATCCGTAATACGCATAGTACCAGTTCTTCAGCGACGTCCGTAGCCGCTGGAACGGTAGGGGTCGATCCTTCGTCAGATTCATTCCTCGGTCTTCTGCGGTTGAAAGCGGGAATAGACTTCGACCTTCCTTCCGAGGCGCAGTGGGAGTTTGCAGCCCGTGCGGGACATGGGTCGGGCTGTTGGGGCGACGGAACGGAAATCGGCAACGGCGATACAGACGATAATCTTGGCAACCTTGGCCGCTATGCGAAGAATAACCCCAGCGGTACTGATGCTACGTCAACGCTTACTCCGTCGTCAGGTGGCACGGACATCGTGGGTTCGCATGGACAGAACGACTGGGGACTTTACGACATGCATGGGAATGTGTGGGAATGGTGTCTGGACTGGTATCAAGACAATATTGGTTCGCTCAACGGCTATGTCAATATTGATCCGCTTAATCCATCGTGTTTTCTTTCAGGAACGGTCGCATCTGGCTCTCTGGAGAAGCGTGTGCGTCGTGGCGGAAGTTGGAATGATGTGGCAGGAAACTGCCGACCTGCGTTCCGCAACGGCAATTATCCGTCTACTCGCAACAACGGATTCGGTTTCCGTGTCTGCTGCACGGCGGGATTGAAATAATTCCACATGGAATGATGAAGATGGATGGAATAGGGCGTAGAGGGTTTGTCGGCACTTTGGCCGCCGTAGCAGGGGGATTGCCGTTGCTGGCGGGGGGCGGGGCCATCAATCGTCGGGATATTGGTGCCGCAAAGGGGGTGCCCTATTCCAGAACCATGCCGTTAGCATACGAAACTGACGTGTTCGTCGCTGGTGGCGGCCCGGCGGGCGTGTGCGCCGCGCTTGCCGCCGCCCGCGCCGGGAAGAGCGTGTTCCTGGCCGAGACCTCAGGCGCGTTCGGCGGGGCCGCCACGGCGTCGTACGTGCCGGCATTTGCTCCGTTTCGCGATGGCGTGCACGACATTGTGGGCGGCATCGGGCGCGAGATACGCGACCAGATATCCAAAGACTGCCCGATCGATACGTACTGGACGCCCATCGACCTTGAGGAACTCAAGCGTGTCTATGATCGCCTTGTGACCGATGCTGGCATACGGTTCTCGTTCTTTACGTCCGTATGCGATGCCGTGGCCAAGGACGGACGCATCGATCATGTGATCCTCGCCTGCAAACGGGGACTCCTGGCCGTGCGGGCGCGTATCTACATCGACTGCACGGGCGATGGCGACATGTTGGCGTTTGCCGGTGCCGCTTACGAGATGGGCGACAAGGATGGAGCCGTGATGCCGCCAACCCTCTGCTCCCAATGGGTGGACATCGACTTTTCCCAGCCGCGGCAGCATGTGCGCGGACTGCTCGTCAAGGCAATAGAAGATGGAGTGTTTTCAGTTCCAGACTACCACCTGCCCGGCATCTTTTCGGGGCCGCACAAGGGATCCACCCTCGGACGCGCCAACGTCGGGCACATGTTTGGCGTAAACCCCACGGACGAACGTTCGCTCACAAAGGCCATGATTGACGCCCGCCGACGGATGCCGGAGTATGAACGTTTCTACACCGGATACGTGAAAGGCTATGAGACGGCGCATGTTGCGTCAACAGCGCCGTTCCCCGGCATACGCGAGAGTCGAAGGATCGTCTGCGACTATATGCTGAACGTGAAGGATTTCGTCAAGCGCGCCGTTTTCCCGGACGAGATAGGACGATACTGCTATCCCGTGGACATGCACATCACGAACCCCGGCGACCGTGCGGCGTACAAGGCATTCCTCAAGGAGTACGAAAGGGATCTTTGCTACAAGAAAGGCGAATCGTACGGCATTCCGTACCGTTCGCTTGTTCCGAAGAGCTTTTCGAACGCACTTGTGGCGGGACGGTGTATGGGGACGGATCGGAAGATGCAGGCGTCAATCCGCGTGATGCCGGGTTGCTTCATCACAGGCCAGGCCGCAGGAACCGCTGCCGCGCTCGCTGTTGATTCGGGCGATGTGAGGACGGTAATGCCCGACGAACTGCGCGCGCGGCTATCCGCCGCCGGCGCCTATCTTCCGCAACAGGAACAGCAAGGGAAAATGTCATGAAATGTGAAACTGCGCATCTGCTCGCGGCGGTGGCTTGCGGAATCTCCTTTGGCGCGATGGCTGCGCTTTCGGTACCGCTGGACGGAGAATGGGCCCTGGACTACTTTCCGCAGCCTGATGATGGCGCGGTGCGCACGCTGCCGCTCAAGGTGCCGTTCGAGACGGTGAAGGCGTCCGTGCCGGGCAATTGCGAACTGGATCTGGTGAACGCCGGCATACTGCCTCCGCCGGAAATCGGGCTTAACGTCTTGAAACTTCGTCCCTACGAGGGTTATCAGTGGCTCTACACGAAGACGTTCGAGAAGCCAAAAGTCTCTGAAGGGCAGCGTGTGATGCTGGTGTTCGAGGGAATTGACACGCTCGCCGACGTGTTTCTCAACGGCGAAAAGATCGGCGAGACGTCAAACATGTTCATTCCGCACTCCTTCAACGTCACGAAGATGCTGAAGGACGGAGAGAACAAGGTGCAGGTCTTGATCCGCAGCGTCATGTGCGAGGCGCAGTACATGACGCTCGGCGAACTGGGGTGGTCGATGGGCGATTTGCTGGGCGACGCGGAACCGTTTCGCAAGGCAGGGCACATGGGCGGATGGGACATTTTCCCCCGTGCATTCGTAAGCGGCCTCTGGCGCGGCGTGTCGCTGGACGTGCAGGATCCGGTGCGCATCGACCAGACCGCATGGATCGTCAAGGACATGAACGCCGAAAAGAAGTGGGCGACCATAATTGCGACCTGCCGCGTGCAGGCGCCGTTCCGGCGTATCGGGCATGCGACCATCCGCTTTGCGTTGTCGCGCAACGGCAAGGTGCTGTCCGAACGGTCGCACCAGCTCGACACATATCAGAACATTTTCGCGAACTGGAAGATCTACGGTTTCGAGCCCTGGTGGCCGAAAGGTATGGGCGATCAGCCCCTGTACGACGCGACGGTCGAGATTACGGACGAGGGCGGACAGGTGCTGGCGCGGCATTCCGAAAAGATCGGCCTGCGCACAATCGAGCTGGAACGCGACGACGTGTACGGACCGGAGCGTCCGGGGCAGTTCCTTTTCCGCGTCAATGGCCAGCCTTGCTACGTGCGCGGCTCCAACTGGGTGCCGCTCGATGCCCTCCATGGGCGCGACGGCAAGTTCATGCGCTCGACCTTGGAGCTGTTTGACGACCTCAACTGCAACATGGTGCGCGTGTGGGGCGGCGGCGTGTACGAACCGGACGAATTCTTCGACTTCTGCGATGCGCACGGCATCATGGTGTGGCAGGACTTCATGACGGGCTGCTCCGTGTTCCCGCAGAACGACGACTACGCGAAGGCCACGGAGGAGGAGGTGAGAGCGATTGTCCTCAAGTACCGCAACCGGGCCTCGCTCGCGATATGGAGCGGCAACAACGAGAACGACTGCGCGTTCCACTGGAAGCTCGGCAAGAAGCTTGCGCCCGATCCGAACAAGGACCGCAACAGCCGCGTGACGATTCCGAACGTGCTGTTCGAGTTCGACGTGACGCGCCCATACCTGCCATCAAGCCCGTACTGCTCGCCTGACGTGGCGAAGGGGCTTGCGAAGCCGTCCGAAGACCATTTGTGGGGGGCGCGCGGATACTACAAGACGCCGTTCTACACGAACTCGCCATGCTGGTTTGCGAGCGAGATGGGATATCACGGCATGCCCAACCGCGCGTTGCTGGAGCGCATGATGACAAAGCCCCAGCTCTATCCCTGGAGGGGAACGACGGCGAAGTTCGAGAAGGACCATCTGAAGCTTGAATGGAAGGATGAATGGTTGCTCAAGGCGTCGAACCCGCTCTTTCGGCGTAAAGGCTGGCTGGCCCAGCGCAACAACCTCATGACGAATCAGATACGGCTCATGTTCGGCGGCGTGGACACGGATCTCGACACGTTCATCGCACAGTCGCAGACCGTTCAGGCCGAGGCCATGAAGACGTTCTGCGAACTATTCCGGTCGCGCAAGTTCACGCGATTCAACGGCCTCATCTGGTGGAACGTGCGTGACGGCTGGCCGCAGCTCTCCGACGCCGTTGTGGACTACTACGGCGGCAAGAAGCCAGCATACTACGCGCTCAGAGCCGCACAGCAGGATCAGCTCGTGATGTTGCGTGATGATCATACCGCATGGGCGATAAACGACCGGAGCTATCCTGTGAAGGGCCATGCCACGTACCGCGACAAGGTGTCCGGGAGGATCCTGCTGGATTGCGACTATGAAGTGGCGGCCAATTCCAAGACGCAGCTCGGCACTGTGCCGTTTGCCGGGCAGGGCCTTATCGAGATTGCGTATTCTGCCGATGGCAAGGCGTACCGAAACCATTTTCTGTACGGTGAACCGCCGTTCAAATGGGAGGAAGTTAAAAAATGGATGAAAGACACCGTCCTGTGGCGTCATGAATGAACGGTGCATTGTTTCGGTGATGTCATGAATACTAAAAGCGTTCTCTGGGTAGTCGTAGCGGGGACGTTGAGTGTCTGTGTGCCGTACTCGGCGCGGGGAGATGTCCCGGCGCAACCGTCCGTGACGATGGTTGGCGATACCGCCACGATGACATTCGACAGGCTGGGGCGCGTCGTATCGCTCAAGGAGAATGCCACCGGACGTGAGCTGGTGATGAACGCCATCCCCTTCGTGCGGATGAAGTCCTCTGACGGGACGGAGCCTGTCGCTCACCATTTGAAGGAAATCGGCGGCGGCAACGGATGCGGGCGGCGGCTTCTTTGGTCGTTCGCGGGGAAGATGGGCGAGGTCGAGCTTTCGGTCGAGCCGTTCAAGGGCGGCTGGACGTTCAAGGTGGAGCGGTGTACGGTGAAGGATGTGGCGAGCCTGTCGTTCTGCCGCCTGAATCCCGTCTGCCGCCGGTGGATAGGAGATTTCGCGAATGCGCACAGCGATGAGCGTTCGGCGGTTTGCGTACGGTCGTACGATCTGCAGGGCGTGCCAAAGTCGTCCGGTGGACTGTGCGTGGAGGTGGAGGCGCCGTTTCAGCCGGTTGGCCGCCGTGCGGGGCTGGCGGCGGGGCCGCGTGATGGATTCCGCGAACATCTCAAGGCGATGACGGTGGCGGCGGGTGTGCCGCGCAGCGATTGCGGCGGTGCCTGGTCGATGGGCAGTGAGGTCTCGCGCTGGAGCTACGTGTTCGTGCCCCTGCGCTCCGGCAACGTCGACTACTGGATTGATTTCGTCAAGCGCAGCGGTTTCGCCGACATCCACATCAGTTCGGACTGGACGTCCTGTCTGGGGCACTATCCCGTCAACCGCCGCAATTTTCCGGATGGGTTGGACGGGATGAAGGCGGCCGTCGCGAAGATCCACGACGCCGGGTTGCATGCCGGCATGCACACGCTGACAGCTTGCATCCATCCGAACGATCCGTGGATACGGCCTGTCTGCCGCGAGGAGCTTGTGGCGGACGCGACCTATACGTTGGCTGCGCCGCTTGACGAGAAGGCGACGGAGATGCTTGTGAACGAGCCGCCCGTGAAGAAGCACGCGCTTGTGTTCACCTACTCCTCGAATGGAAACGTCTTTCGCATCGGCAACGAGCTGATCCAGTACACGGGCATCCGGCGCGACATGGCACCCTATGCGTTCACTGGGCTGAAACGCGGTGCGTTCGGTACGAAGAAGGGCGGCGTCTATCCTGCCGGCACGAAGGCCGACTATCTGCACCAGCGTTACATCGCGTTCTATCCCCAGCCGGATTCTGCGTTGGCCGATGAGCTGGCCGACGGCCTGGCGAACGTCTATAACACCTGCGATCTGGAGGAGTTCTACTTTGACGGGTCGGAAGGCATGGGCACGCGCTACGGGATCGACATGCTGCGGCACAAGATCTTTTCGCGGCTGAGGAGCAACCATGGACATTCACCGTTGACCGAGTCGAGCTGCGGCGGGGCGAATAACTGGTGGTTCCAGACGCGCATGGCGACGGCCGACACCGCCATCTACGGCGTGAAGCGTTTCCACGATTGGCATGTGCAATGGGCGGTCGAATCGGGGCGCAAAGCCAACTTCATGGAGCCGCAGATGGGATGGTGGCAGCCGCGCGTGGACGTGCCGCGCGCCCGTGGCTACATGATCGATGAGATGGAGTACTTCGCCGCGAAGAATGCCGGTCACGATGCAGCCATGTCCATTCAGGGTGTGGAGATGCGGCCGTTGCCGATCGGCGTACGGAGGCAACTGACGCTGCTGGGGTGGTACGAATATCCGCGTCTGGCGCGGGCGTTTGATCCGGCGGTTCAAACCCAGCTTGCCCAGCCCCGACGCGAAGCACGGCTCCGCCAGAACGGAAAGGGTGTGTGGGAGTTCACTGGCAGCGAGGAGTTCGCGCATCGGGCGGGATTGCCGTGGGCGCGGACATGGACGGTGGAGAGTGCTACGGCGCGTCCGGCGGCGTTGCGCGTGGAGGCGCTTTACGCAGCCGGTGCTGAGAAGAAGAGCATGCTGATGTTGAAGGCGGACGACTTCAAGGAGATGATCTCGCGTGCCGCCGGTGGCGTGAAGGTGTCGTTGGCGACCGATGTGACCGGCCCGCACGGGCCGGCCTTCCGCTTGTCGGCGACCAATGCGGGAGCGCCGCAGAACGGGTCTTGGGCGGAGGCCAAACGCAATTTTGCGTTTCCAGGTCTCAATCTGGGCGCAAATCGCCTGACATTTGGCTGTTGGGTGAAGGGGGACGGTTCGGGGGCGTTGCTCAATCTACAGCTCACAACGCCGCCTGAGTTTCAGCATTGCATTTCCGACCATTATGTGCGGCTGGATTTCACCGGCTGGCGGTATGTGACGGTCGTGACGCGTGAACGGGATTCGGCCGATTACCATAAATATAGGTGGCGATACAGCAGCGTCTATTCGATCTACCCGATCTACCGGAATTTCCTGGATCCGACCCACATCGCTTCGTTCTCGGCCTGTCTGAACGACGTTCCGAAAGGTCGGTCGGTCACGGTTGAGATTGGCGAGGTGCGGGCCATGCCGATGGCGGCGGCGACTTTGGAGAATGTCGCCGTCATCCTGTCCGGAAAGACCTTTGCGGTGCCATTCAAGATGACGTCCGGTGACTATGCCGAACTTGACGGCGGCAGTTGGACGCATTACTCGGCGACAGGGATGGCGTTGGCCCGGCAAGCGGCGGAAGAACAGCCCCGGTTGGCGGCGGGACGGAACGACGTTGCGTTTACGGGTGCTGAAGGAATGCGTGCCGAAGTGACGTTCTTTGCATTGGATGAACCCCGTCCGGCGCTTGTGGAGAAACTATCGGCCGATATGCGCAAGACGATGCGCTACGAGGGCATGATGCCGTTTGAGTATGCGCCGTCGAAGGGACTTCTGGCACCGGATGTGATACCGGTTCGTCCGGGGGAGAAGGCCGGACTTTCGCTGGACATCTACGGCCCGGCCGAGAATCCAACGTTCATGTTCCCCGGTTTTCTGGGGATGTTTAAGACGGTCTGCGCGTTCCCCGTTGTGATCGGTGCGGACGAGCGGCTCTTGTGCCGCAATGGCATGAACTGGAAGATTGAAAAGGCGAAAGATGGTTCGGTTGTGCGCGAAGGGGTCCTGTCGGAGCCCCTGCCGACGTTGAGTGAGACGGCATCGTTCTCGTTCACGGCTACGGTACCGGATGAGGCCACCTGCATGGTGGATATCCTGAAGGTCTATCGTTGACCCTAACCATGAAGGGACAGGCCTTCGTGTTCGAAAGTGATGAGAAAATGGCAAGACGCGTCTTCCAATGGTAGCGGATAGCATAGGACACATAGAGGGGTGCGGCAGATTCGCCCGTTTCGTTTGCCACTGACACGCCGATATGTGGTATAATACGCGGCATTGGAGGAAATGGCATGGCTACATCAAGTATAACGGCGAACTTTGTGATGCGCGACCCTAAAGTGTCTAGGGCGTTCGTCAGGGCTTTGCTCGCACGTAGGCCAAGTGGCAACGTGCCAAGAATAAGGAACGATTGGGAAGTTCTTTCCGATCCTGAGAGCATTCGCGGTTTTCTCGAACGTAGGCCAGCGAAGAAAGCGCTTCACGCATGAAGATCATATCATTGGCGGACTTGCTTGGTTCGCTTGGCGTGAGTGCCGTGAAGCGCCTTTTGGATGCGTTTTCATGCAGGGAACTCAACGAAGATGTTGACTCCTATCTTAAGCGCTGGGCGATTCCGCACTCGAAACGCAAGACCTCGATGACGCATGTTGTCTTTGCGCCAAGCGGTGAGATTGCCGCCTATTTCACGTTGACGAGCAAGCCGCTAACCATCTGCTTCGACACGCTTGACGCAGACACGATGAAGCAGCTTAACGATGTCGCTCGTGTTGATTTCGACAACAACAGGAAATCGTACCGCATATCCGCGTATCTCATCGCGCAAGTGGCGAAGAACCTTGCGTCAAGCGAGGGGCGCAAACTCTCCGGACGTGATTTGTTTGCGGCAATTTATGACCAGATTCGTAGGGCACAAGGCATCGTTGGCGGCAAGGTCGTGTTTCTTGAATATGAGCGAGACAGACCGAAACTGTTCGAGACCTACACAAGGGTACACAAGTTTCGGGAGTTCCCTATGCCGTCAGCTGAGGACAGGAACCAAAGATTGGGGCAGCTCTTCAGGTTCCTTGATTAGCGCACGACCAGTTCGGCATTGAGGAGGATGGTGCGCGGTGGCAGATCCGGTTCCTTTATCCGGGAGATGAGCGTCTGCAATGCCGTCTCGGCGATTGCGTCAAGCGGTTGCCGGACGGTTGTCAGGTTGTGCTCTTTGGCGATGGAAACATCGTCAAATCCCGCAAGACGGATTCGCTCCGCCCCACCGCCAATCCGATTGAGCGTTTCATGCAGGGCAACCGCCGCGATGTCATTCCCCGCCACAATGGCATCCGGCATGCCTCTCTTCAGGAACTTTGCGATGGCTCGGCGATTCTCCGGATCAGCAAAAAGGACGTTGTCGGCGAGCGTCCATTCTCCGCCGCTTTCGATAACCGCCGCAGCAACGCCACGCATTCGGTTCGTCACAGTGGGCGCCGCGTTCGGGCGGTGGAGAAAGCCGATTCGCTTCGCGCCATCGCCGACGAGGTGCCTGCCAATGGAAAGTCCTGCTGACACGTTGTCGATGCCGACCACATCGTAGCGCGACCGTTCCGGCGGCGGCACGATGTCATAGTCTAAAAGCACCACGGCGATTCCAGCCTCATCGAAATACTG
>Ga0310786_10011428_pt1 | contig 11081 bp, 12 predicted proteins | sample AusTroGonzalo_MG_FD_203881 | JGI IMG/M metagenome (GOLD analysis project Ga0310786, IMG submission 203881) | Bovine rumen microbial communities from tropical cattle in Woodstock, Queensland, Australia - Gonzalo_03 (v2) (version 2) | ecosystem: Host-associated > Mammals > Digestive system >...
CTGGTTCGTGAGGGTGGTGGTGACGAACAGGAGGACAACCGCTATGAGTTATTGATCCTTGGTCCTGATACCTTAGCCTATCGTACACTCGGCAGGGCACGCGACGAGACGGAGACCTTCGAGTATAACCGTTGGAAGGAGAAACCGAAAGTTGACCTTCACGGACTCGAACTGGAGGACACTGGCGACGAATTCAATAAGATCTAAACCCGTTTGCTGGTGGAACCGTTCAAGGTACATATCCTAGGGTGTGGAAGTGCGCTTCCCACCCTTCGCCATTACGCCTCCTCACAGGTTGTCGAGGTACGTGATAAGGTGCTGATGCTCGATTGTGCAGAGGGCACGCAGATGCAGTTGCGTAAGTGCAGGGTGCGTTTCACGAAACTCAGTCATGTGTTTATCACCCATCTGCATGGTGATCACTGTTTCGGACTCATCGGCATGATTTCCACCTTCGGACTGCTGGGGCGCACGGCCCGTCTGCATGTGCATGCCCCCGAGGCTTTGGGCCCCGAACTCGAACGCCAGATCCAGTTCTTCACCCACGACCTGGGTTTCGAGGTGGTGTTCTATCCCGTCGATACCACCGTCCGCGGTGTGGTGTATGAAGATCGCAGCATCACGGTGGAGAGCATCCCGCTGGAGCATCGGCTGCCCTGTTGCGGTTATCTGATTAGTGAGAAACCCACGTTGCCCCATATCCGTCGTGAGATGATGGACTGTTACGGGATTCCTGCCAGTCAGGTGGGGAACATCAAGAACGGTGCCGACTGGACACTACCTGATGGAGAAATCATCCCCAACAGCCGACTCGTGATCCCCGCTGATCTGCCCCGTAGTTATGCCTACATCAGCGACACGCGATATATGCCCCATCTCCACGAACAACTGCTTGGTGTCAACACCCTTTATCATGAGAGTACCTATGGCGACGACCATCTGCCGCAGTCGGAGAAGTATTTCCACTCCACAGCCCGTCAGGCCGCAACTGTAGCCCGCGATGCTGGGGTAGGGCGCCTGTTGCTGGGTCATTACAGTTCCCGTTACGAAGATGAGAACGTGCTGCTGAATGAGGCCAAAGAAGTGTTCCCACAGACGTTTTTGACCAACGAAATGGAGATTTTCGACATCTGAACGGGGTAAAATGTCAAATTTTGCCCCGAAAATTTGGAAGTATCGGAGATAATCCATATTTTTGCACCAGACAATTGATGCTTATGGTAAGAACTCTACTCTTGACAATGACCATCTTGACCCTCAGTTTCTCTGCGCCGGCAGTTGCCAGTGCAGCCACTGGGTATGCGTCGGAGCTGATGGCACTTCCCGAGGGAGAGGTTACCATCAATTATTCACAGGGTGTCCTTTATATCAATAACGGCGAGGGGAAGGTGCTTGAGGTCGTATCCCTCACAGGTCGCCGCCTGCTCGAACAGCAGATTGATAGTCCTGCACAAAAGATAGAACTGAATATCCCCAAAGGCTGCTACATCGTAAAAGTAGGGTCGGTAGTCCGTAAGATTGCGGTACGCTGATGACAGATGATCGCGAACTCTATGCTCAGTTAAAGGATCCGAAGCGGCAACGTGCTGCCTTCGGCCTGATTGTGCGCCAGTATAGTGAACAACTCTACTGGCAGATCCGTCGTTTCGTCCTTACGCATGAAGATGCCAACGATGTCATGCAGAATACCTTCCTGAAGGCCTGGAACCGTCTCGACAGTTTCCAGGGTGAGTCGAAGATTCTCACCTGGCTCTCCCGTATTGCCATCAACGAGAGTCTCGACTTCCTGCGCCGTAACAACCATCCCACCGTCAGCACGGAGGATGAATCCTCCATCTCCCTGACGCTTCAGGCAGATCCTTATTTCGATGGCTCCGAGGTGGAGGCGATGCTGCAGGAGGCCATTGCCACCTTGCCCGATGTGCAGCGTTCCGTCTTTCTGATGCGCTATTACGATGAGATGAAATACAGCGAGATCTCCCAGATTCTCAACACCTCCGAGGGTGCCCTCAAGGCCTCCTATCATATTGCGGTGAAGAAGATTGCGGATTTTTTTAAGGCGCGTGATTAAACTTTTTGAATATTATTACGTCATATATACGATGAACGAAGAAAAGTACATAGAAGAGCAGGTAGGTCGCAGGAATCCGTTTACGGTTCCTGAGGGTTATTTCGATACCTTTGCCGATCAGTTGATGGCCTCGTTGCCAGAGCGTCAGCCGCGTGCCAAGCGTGTCTGGCTGCGTCCGTTGCGCTATGCCGCTGCTGTGGTGTGTGCGTGCGCGATGGGAGCCATGGGGTGGTTCGCCTTGTCGTCCTCTCCCGATGTCCGTCAGCCCATGCAGGCTGAGGCTGCTCAGGTGTCGAGTGATACCGCTTTCGATGAGGCAGCCGATTACGCCATGATCGACAACTATGATATCTATGCTTGTTTGTCAGAAGAATAAAAGAGAAGAAAAGATGAAAAGATTGTTGCTATCCTTGAGTGTTGTCTTGTTCCTGAGTGTATCGGCCTTTGCCGACGAGCCTCAGAAGTTCTCTCCTGAGAAGTTCCAGGCGGATATGGAGCAGTTTATCACCCAGGAAGCCTGTCTGACGCCCGAGGAGGCTGCCAAGTTCTTCCCGTTGCTCCGTGAGATGCACAAGAAGCAGCGTGCCATCCAGATGCAGATCAAGAAGGAGTGTAAGATCAAGCCTGTCGATGAGGCAGAGTGTAAGAAATGTGTGCAGAAGCGCGATGTCTATGAGTTGGAGTTGAAGAACATCCAACAGACCTATCACAACAAGTTCTTCTGTGTGTTGCCCGCCTCAAAGGTCTATGATGTCATCAAGGCGGAGGACCGCTTCCATCGCCGCGCCTTCAAGAACTGGAGTCAGAACAAAGAACACAAAGACCACCAACATAAGCATCAGCCCAAGAAATAGGCTGATGTTTTTTTTATCTCAGTGATCCAACTTCGAGCCCTCGATCAGTTTGGCGCAGAGGGCCTCGATCTCACATTTCTCGCAGTGGGGTTTTCTGGCGGTGCAGACGTAACGTCCGTGCAGCAACAGCCAATGGTGGGCGTTGGGGATGTCCGCCTCGGGGATATGCTTCACGAGTTCCTGTTCCACCTTATAAGGCGTGTTGGCACGCTTGCTGACGAGTCCGAGCCTGTGGGCCACGCGATACACATGGGTATCCACAGCCAACGTAGATTTACCGAACGCCACACTCTGGATCACATTTGCCGTCTTTCTTCCCACCCCAGGCAGGTCGAGTAGGGCGTTCATGTCCGACGGCACCTCCCCGTTATGCTTCTCCACCAGTACCATCGCCATCTTCACCAGATGGTCAGCCTTGGCGTTAGGGTAGGAGACGCTGCTGATATATTCCAATACCTCTTCAGGTTCCGCCTGCGCCATCGTCTTGGCATCAGGAAAGTGGCGGAAAAGTTCCGGGGTCACCTGATTGATGCGCTTGTCGGTACACTGGGCACTCAGCACCACTGCCACCAACAACTGGAACACGCTTCCAAACTCGAGTTCGGTAGTCACCTCAGGCATCTGTGCCCTGAAGTGTGCCAGAATCCGCTCGTATCTTTCTTCCTTTCTCATCTGTTATGCTTATTTCTGATGCAAAGATAAGTGTTTTTTGAAAGAAAACCGTCAGTTTTCGCCATAAATGCTTAGAATTGTCGCAAAAACCTTCCCTTGTCGCAACTAACTGCTTCAGAAAACCACGAAATATTTTCTCATGTCCGCAGATCGCCCTACCTTTGCAGTCGAAATCATAAAAGTATTAACGATTAAAAATTAAAGAATATGAAGAAGAATGTTTTCATGATAATGGTTCTCTGCTGTGTATCAATGATGGCAAATGCCGAGGTAGCAAAGTATTGCATGAGTTATGCCGACTACGTGGCAGACAACTGGAAATCCGTTGACGAACTCACTGAGGGACGCACCAATCAGGTATGTCAGTTGAAGAGCGATGATCACTGTGTTTATTTCAAGACAGGCGACAAGGCGTGCGATGAGATCCTGAAGAAACAGGCCTTCGCCGTGATGTACGGCAACCAACTCTACGTCAACAGCCGCAACCTGCGCTACAACGACATCCCCCTCGAGACCTCTAAATATATACAGGCCGTTCCTTACGGCGACCACAAACTTTGTGTCATGGCCTATAAGACCAACACGCTGCTGGCACTCGCTGATATAGGTTGTCTGGCATCCTCTATCTTCGTCAGCAACAACTGGGTGTCACTCGGACTCCTTGGAGGCTCCATCGGCGCAGGCGTTGCCAACCACGCCCTCAGCGACTACGCCTGCTATCTCATCGACAGCAATGCCAATGCGAAGGGTAAAACCCCTATCACCCGCATCAACGATGCCTTTATGGAAAACCTCCTCTCCGACGATGCCCCGCTGCTTGGCAAGTACATGGCCGTCAAGAGCAAGCACAATCGTCAGTCAGCCGCCAATGTTCTTCCCATCCTGATGGAAAAAGGACTCGTCGCAGGGGCTGAAAATTAAAATGGAGTTTGAGGCATTACCCTAGCGGTTGATCTCTAACCAACGACAGGGGACAGTCCCTAGTCTTTAACTAGTCTTTCAAATAAGAATCCCCGATGATCGGGGATTCTTTGTTTAAGTTTTTGTGGCCTCACTGAGGAAATATATCTGGTAGGCCTACAAAATTTTATTTTTCACTATTTTCTTTCTTTTATTTCCAATTTATTTCGTACTTTTGCAGAACCAAGATAGATAAGTGTTATTATTAGCAGAAAACAGATATGAAAGTGAGATTTGCGTTATTGTCGCTGGTCCTGATTGCGACGCAGATTCAGGCGCAGGGCATTAGTTACAACGAAGAGTCAGTGGATCTTAACGCCCTCTATCAGGAGATCGACGAAGCGATAACTCAGTTGCCCCAATTCGTGGCTGAGCGGGAACAGAAGATTGCAGTCTGTCGTGACACTCTGCAGAAAGAAGACAATCTGGAGAAACGTGCGCGGACGGCTGAGCAACTCTTCGAACTCTATAAACCCTATAAGAACGACTCGGCCCAATATTATGCGGAACTGTGTATCGGCTTTGCGGAGACGATGAACCGTCCTGACCTCGCTGGGCGTTATCGTTCGATGCTTGCCCTGCAGTGTTCGAATACGGACATGGTGGCAGAATCGCTCGAGCAACTGAGGCTTGTCAACAGGTCGGCGCTCGACAAGCGGGGACTCGTGGATTATTATAACGCCTGGATGCATGCCTATGGCGAGTTGGCCTCTTTTACCCAGCGCGAAGACATGCACGACCTCTATCTGGACAGACAGCGCCTCTACCGTGACTCTGTTATGATGGTGGCCCAAGAGGGTAGTGAAGAATGGTATCACCTGAAGATGGACATCCTCAGTGCTCAGCGTCACTTCCAGGATGCCTTGAAGGTGAGTAACCAATGGCTTAAGATGACCAAAAAGGGTACCCATGAGAGTGCTTATGCTGCGTTCTATCGTTCGATGGTCTATAGCCATCTCAATAATCATGATCTGACCTGCTACTGGTTTGGCATCTCTGCCCTCGAAGATATCCGTTGTGGTGTGATGAACCAAGCCTCTCTGCTCTTCCTGGCTGAGCAAATTGCCGACGATGGCGACCTTGATCGCGCCATGCAGTATATGGATTTCTGCAAATCGTGTAACCTCAAGTTCTCGCCTCATCTGCACGCCTATCAGTTTAATTCCGTCATCCATGTGATCGAGAAGGACCGAGAGGCGGCTCATGAACAGGTGTCTCAAATCCTCATCGGCGCTGCCATCGTGGTTTTTGTTCTGCTGCTGGCTCTGATCATCGTCATCCTTAGAAAAAGAAATAACCAATCATAAAAAGATGAAAAGACTATTACTGTCAGTTGCTCTTCTGGCTTCACTGACGACCTATGCTGCCGACACGACTCCCGTGTGGCGTAACCCCAGTGTGAACCAACAGAACCGTGAACCGAGACGGGCCGACTTCTTCGCCTTCGAGAGCATCGACAAGGCGCAGGGCGACAAGAGCGCGTCAGCCCGCTATCTCTCGATGGAGGGTATGTGGAAGTTCTGTTTCGTGAAGAACCATCAGGATGCACCGAAGGATTTCTTCGCGCTGAAGTATGACGACTCCAAGTGGGTGGATTTTCCCGTTCCCGGACTCTTCGAACTGAACGGCTATGGCGACAAGATCTATAAGAACATCGGTTATGCCTGGTGTACGACCTTTGAGAGTGATCCCCCTTTTATCAGTGAGACCAACAACTATACGGGCTCTTATCGTCGCACGTTCGACCTGCCTGCCGACTGGAAGGGGATGGAGGTGTTCTTCCACGTGGGCTCTGCCACCAGTAACCTCTCGCTCTGGGTGAACGGTAAGTACGTGGGCTACTCGGAGGACTCGAAGGTGGCTGCCGAGTTTAACATCACGAAGTATCTGAAGCCTGGCAAAAACCTCATCGCGATGCAGGTGATGCGCTGGTGCGACGGCTCGTATCTCGAGGATCAGGACTTCTGGCGCTTTACGGGTATCGCCCGTGAGGTGTATCTCTATGCCACTCCGAAGACCCATCTGCAGGATATCTCCATCGGACAAGACTATCAGGACGGTAACGGCCTGCTGAAGATAGAAGCCAAGGTGGCTAACGACAAGGGGATGACACTGGAGGCCCGACTGCTGGATGCCGAGGGCAAACAGGTGGCTGAGGGTCTCACCGCCACCATCGCCAACGTGAAGCCCTGGACGGCAGAGACACCTTATTTATATATAGTAGAGTTGCAACTGAAGAAAGGCGACGAGGTGTTGGAGGCAGTACGCAAGCAGGTAGGCTTCCGTCATATTGAGATCAAGGGAGGACAGTTGCTCGTGAACGGGCAGCCGATCCTCATCAAAGGTGCCGACCGTCATGAACTCGATCCGGACAATGGTTATATTGTGAGCATCGGCCGTATGATCCAGGATATCAAGATCATGAAACAGTTGAATATCAACGCGGTACGTACCTGTCACTATCCTGACGATCCCCGCTGGTACGACCTCTGCGACCAGTATGGTATCTATCTCACGGCGGAGTCGAACCTCGAGAGTCATGGTATGGGCTATGGCGAGAAGACGTTGGCGAAGAATCCTGCCTTCGAGCAGATGCACATCGAGCGTCAGCAGGGTAACATGATCAGTTTCAGGAATCACCCGAGTATCATCGTGTGGAGTATGGGCAACGAGGCGGGCTATGGTCCTAACTTCGATAAGGCCTATGCGTGGGTGAAGGCTTACGATAAGACGCGTCCCGTGCAGTATGAGCAGGCGGTCTTCCACAATCAGGGCAAGACGGATATCGTGTGTCCGATGTACATGGATTATCAGGACTGTGAGAAGTACGTGAACAGCGACGATCCCCGTCCGCTGATCCAGTGTGAATATGCCCACGCGATGGGTAACTCGATGGGTGGCTTCAAGGAGTATTGGGATCTCATCCGCAAGTATCCGAAGTATCAGGGCGGTTATATCTGGGACTTTGTGGATCAGGGCTTGCGCGACAAGAGTCCTATCACCGGTAAGGAGATCTTTACCTATGGCGGTGACTACGGCCGCTATCCTGCCAGCGACTATAACTTCAACTGTAACGGTATTATCGCCCCGGACCGCCGACTGAATCCCCATGCACATGAGGTGGGCTACTACTATCAGAACGTCTGGATCACGCCGAAGGATCTGGCCAACGGTGAGTTGGAGATCTACAACGAGCACTTCTTCAAAAGCCTCGACGATCTGGAACTGGTGTGGACCATCCGTCGTCATAGCGGGAAGATCGACATTAGCGACATCGCGCCCCAGCAACGGAAGGTGATTGCCGATGCAGAATTGAAGGCATCGATTGCCAAGGTGCTGAAGCATCATGCCGACGACGAGACGTTTGTGAACTTCGAGTTCCGCAGTCGTGAGGCACAGCCCCTGATCGATCAGGGACAGGTGTTGGCGCGTCAGCAGTTTGCGCTGAAGGATTATCAGTTCCCCACGTTGGAGACGGCCTCTGCCAACGCCAGTCTGAAGGTGGAGGAGACCATCAGTTACGTGCGCTTTGAGGCGGCTGGAACTGCTCTGACCATCGGTAAGAAGAGTGGTTGGATCGACTATCTCGACGTCAATGGCATGCCGATGCTTCGTGATCGTCAGTCTGTCACCCCAGAGTTCTGGCGTGCGCCGACGGACAACGACTACGGTGCTTGGATCCAGCAGCGTCTGGGCGTCTGGCGTCAGCCTCAGATGAAACTGCAGGCTGTCGAGGTGAAGGCTGATGGAGCCGTTGCCACCTTCGATATGCCTGATGTGAAGGCGACGCTGACGATGACTTATACACTCAAGGCTGATGGTCAGGTGGTGGTGCGTCAGCAACTCGCAACCACCAAGGATGCCGAGGTAGCCCCAATGTTCCGTTACGGCATGCAATTGCAGATGCCTAAGGAGTATGCCCAGGTGGAATACTACGGACGTGGTCCGGTAGAGAACTATATCGACCGCAACAGTTCTGAGTTCATTGGTGTCTATCAGAACAGTGTGGCTGATGAGTACTTCCCCTATATCCGTCCGCAGGAGAGTGGCAACCACACCGATGTGCGCTGGTTCCGCGTGAAGGATGCTGAGGGTAGAGGACTGGAGTTCTACGCCAGTGCGCCGATAGAGGTGAGTGCCCTGAACTTCAGTGTGGCTGACCTCGACGATGGTCCCCTGAAGGATAAGGTGTGGGGCCGTCATAGTGGCGATCTCGTAGCGGAACCCTTCACCCAGGTGCTGATCCAACAGCGCCAGATGGGACTGGGTTGTGTGAACGCATGGGGTGCCTGGCCTCGTCCAGAATATCTCGTTCCTTATCAGGACTACGACTTCACGTTTGCCATCAGACCCTTGCAAACAAAATAACGTCAATTTTCCCCTCTGACGTGACAAATTGTAACCATCTGCAGTTGACTTTTGTCAAAAAGAACGCTGCAGATGGTTATTTTATGAAATTTTATCCAAAAATAGTTGGTCAATAACTGATAAATTACTACCTTTGCACCCGAAAAGAGATGTTTTGAAAACAAATCAGGATTTGAGATAACAATATTAAAGATGAAAGAGATGAGAAAGATGATGAAATTGATGCTTGCCGGCATACTGTTGCTCGCTGGCACAACCACTATGAATGCAGAGGATAACAATGTCACCAGTGAAATTGATACCACTTATATTAAACTCGACGAGAACCGCGAGCCTATCAACCATGTGAACCTCTCTTATGAGGAACTGGTGGAGAAGGTTGGTGAGCTGGAGACCATCCTGGAGACGGACGAGTTCCAACTCTATGCCTGTGGCGACTATACCTATAAGATTGAGAACGGCTATGTGACCTCAATGGCTATTCAGATTGCTGATGACAACAACGATAAGGTGATCTACAATAAGATCCTGAATGCCCTTGCACAGAGCAACTCTATCAAGGACACGCACAACACGGGTGGTAACTACTATCAGTATGCCAACTTCCAGGTGCAGTTCGATGATTTCGAGGGTTATGAGAAGTTGACTTTCTCTGTGATTCCTGTAGAATAAGTTTATGAGTTTAGGTAATACAGTTAAGTTTATGGCTCTGATTGCAGGTATGTTCTGCTTTCAGAGTTTTTTTGTTGGCGACGAGACGATGACGAAGGAAGACGGCATGTATGTCGTCAACACCACCACCATCGGCAAAGACATCGAAGGCTACAATGGTCCTACCCCCTTGAAGGTGTATATCAAGAATAACAAGGTAGAGCATATTGAGTTCCTCAAGTCGATGGAGTCGCCTAAGTACTACGCGAAGGTTAAGAAAGCCTTGCTGGAGAAATGGAACGGTAAGACGGTGAAGGATGCCAGAACGCTTCAGGTAGATGCTGTGACTGGTGCCACTTTCTCTTCAGAGGCCGTTGTCCAGAACGTGCAGATGGCGCTCGACTATTATCAGAAGAACAAGTAAGGTTACTGGAGGCTGAGGTAATAGCCTAAGCGGTAAAGTTTGAAAACCCATAAAGAGGGACGGGATCCACAGAGGTTCCGTCTCTCTGCTTTTTTGAAAACCTGATGCCAGAGGCGGATGAGGTTTCTTACGATGGAGAGATGGATGCCTGAAACGAGGGTGAGCAGTCGCGAATAGCCGCGCAGTTCGTTGCGGAAGGTGTGGAGGGTCCGCAATCCTTCTTCCGTCTTCGCCATAAAGGCGGCATTGGTCTCGAAGGTGCCCATGCCCAGAGGGTTGTCGATATGGAGGATGGGCACATGATGCTGGTGGAGAGTCTTGCCCATGAGCACATCTTCATAGCCGTAATGACGGAACCGCTCGTCGAAAGGATACTGGAGTAGGAGGTCACGACGGATGAGCAGGTTGGCTGTGTGGATATGCTGATGGGGTGAACACTGGCGTTCTGCTGCGGTGTGACGGGGTGCTTCGGCCTGTTCGTAGAGGTATCTGAGGTTGCCTTGAAGTTCATCGGGGGAGCCACTGACGGTAATCCCTCCATCGACCACCGTCTGACAGTCGGCATTTAGATAATTCTGGATGAATGTCTCGCTGACGACACTCATATCACTGTCGATCAACAGCAGAAACTCGTATTGGGCTGTCTGTGCGAGGAAGTTGCGGATCGAGGCTCGTCCCGTGTTCTCCGTCCTGACGATATACCGACAATGGGACAGTGCGTTGATGGGCCGGTTGGCCTGAATGGCGGAAGGGTCTGTGGAACCGTCGTCACCCACGATGATCTCATAGGGGATGTCTGCCTGCTCAAGTTGACTGTGCAACTGCTCCACCAAGGACAGACAGTTGCAATTGTAGGCTGGTATGAGTACCGAGAGACTTTGCATAGGGTGATCCGACATTAAATTTGCATGCAAAGTTACAAATTTTTGAGAAAAGAAGTAAGCCCAAAGGTTATTTTTTGTATCTTTGCCCCAGAATTCTAAATTAATTGCTTATGAAATCAATGAGAATTTTGGGCTTAGCCCTGATGATGCTGATGGCTGGTAGTACTCAAGCCCAGACAGTCAAAGAGACTGCTGAC
>Ga0310786_10011429_pt1 | contig 11081 bp, 19 predicted proteins | sample AusTroGonzalo_MG_FD_203881 | JGI IMG/M metagenome (GOLD analysis project Ga0310786, IMG submission 203881) | Bovine rumen microbial communities from tropical cattle in Woodstock, Queensland, Australia - Gonzalo_03 (v2) (version 2) | ecosystem: Host-associated > Mammals > Digestive system >...
GTTTGAAATTTTACTTTCAGTTTGAATCAACATCCCGCTTGTTAAAATAATATGCGAATAATCCTTCGTATCATAGAAATGAGAGATACTGGAGAGGCTTATACAAGCCTCTCCAATACTCTTATCTGGAAACCGAACTTTAACAGTTATGAAATTCATGTATCCTCCATACCTAAAATATCCATTGCGCTAAACAATGTATTTATTTTAAGAGTATATTTTTCATAACATTTCTTTTGCTCTTCATATAATTGCATATATCTATCCATATTATCTTTGCATTCCTTTTGCTTCTCTGTAAGAGATTTAAGTTTTGCTTCGATACTAGTATTAACATTTTTGACTTCGGATTGTGGTTCAACGTTTCCAGTCATTTTATGATAACACTTATATTGATAGATCCTTCTTTTTGCTTGATCTTTTGTTAAACCAAGATTTGTGACAACCCATGCAACTTGATCGCCAGAAGCTAAAGATTCTTCCCACCATCCGTCTCGCCGAACATAGTTTCTTTTTGGTTTTCCGCCTTTAGCTAAAGCTTCTCTACGTTTTCTATTTTCTTCTTGTGCTTTCTGGATAAGCGTTTTGCCACCATAAAGAGGCACAGTATTTGTTTCATTCATTAATTCAATTACTCTCTTTCCTGGCTGACATTGTGAAATGCATTTACGGCATTTTTCAATATTGCCATTTGCTTTTCCGCATGTTAAAATGTGTTTCTTTTTAATTTCTTCTGTAGTCATATCTTCCAATGCTTTTGGCGGAGGATAGTTTCCTGGCCCTCTTCTTACATATGGAATGTCATATTTTCTCATTGCAGACCCTTTCTTATAATTCGTCTGTAATCATCCAACTGTTTTTTAATCCATAAACCCAATCAATGAAGCAAGCCCATTCATTTAGTTTATGACCTTTCCTCTGTCGGATAATATTCCTTAATGCAGCATAAGACATGCATACGGTTCTTTTCTGCATATATGATTGAGGTAACAATTGAATAATTTGACGCCATATTTTCTTTTTCTTAGTTTCGTCTTTGGTTTCGTTATATTCTTTCATTTTTCCGTTAATAACGTCTACAATTTTTCTCAATTCGTTTTCGTTCTCATCTGATGCAAAATCATTTATGGACAAAGGACGAGCCATAAGCTTATGCATCGTTGAGCATGAAACCTTTTCAACTCCGTTACGATAGGTATCAAACTCATTCCACCAATATCTTGGAGCTGTAATATCTGCCCATACAAATATCATACGAAGATGTTTACAATGTTCTGGGCCAGCCTTTTGTAATTTAATGGAAAGTTCTTTGTCCTTTCCTCCAACATAGAGATCGCCAAATAACAAAATAGAATCAGATTTATCCCATGAATCCATTGGATTTCTCATACCATGAATTGCAGGTGCAAATCCTTCAGGTTCACAAATTGTCTCGATAATCAAAGCCAGTAGCCTCCTTAAAAGCTCTCATTACTTTAATTAATTCTTTTGTTAAATCTTCATTGCATTGCTCTATATTATATTTCTGTCGTAAAAGTTCTTCAACACAGGCTTTTACGTCTTTAACTTCGTTTTCTTCTGGGCAATAAGAACATAATCGAGCGCAAGGGCCTTCATAATCGACAAGTTTTTTAATAAGTTCTTGCGGTGTCATATTACCATTCCTGCCACTTAATATTGTTTATATCGGTCAGAACACACGATTCAGTAACGTTTGGATGTCTTCTCATCCAGTCGTTAATACCTTCCTCATCTGTCAGATCGTCTCTAATTTTATCTAAAATGTGTAGTCCTTTTCTTTCTAACTTTTTATTAAGGTACGCACCGTCAGGTGTACATTTTGAATCATCAAAATTCCAATCTTTTTTCCAATCTCCTATAAGAACTATTCTTGAACCAGATTCGTTAATAAATTTTTTAAAATCCTTAACTCTTGATTCTGCAATACCTTTTCTTCCACTAGGAGCATAGGCATCTGATTCTTCAAAATTTAAAACACCATCAACGGCAAAGAAAATAACCTTCATTAAGGTTCAATCCTTTCTGAGTAGAAGTCAGCGGTCACATACTGTTTGAGATACCATCTTTCAAATTCTGATATTCGTCTCATTTCAGTTGGTTCTTTCATTATGCCTACTTTTACAGTAGTAAACTTATTATATTTTTTATCCCGATATAAGTTTTGTGCGTACTGAATTAAACGCTTACTATTTTTAGCATAAAAAAACTCTGTGATCTCTGGGTCTTCTTTGTAAGAATATCCGGCTTCAAGTCGATAAATATACATCTGTTTTTTAGCCATTAAGAAGCTCCTTTAATTCTGCCTTGCTGAATTAACCATGCAATTCCGACAGCAGCGGCATCAGATTCATCATCACACTTATACTCTTGTTTCCCTATGTAAGACTGAAGACTTTCTGCTACATCCTCTTTTGTTGCCTTACCAGAGCCAGCCACAAGACATTTAACAGTAACAGGATAAATTTCATACCAATTACCATCAAATTTATTTGGATCTTGTATCATTGAAAACAGAGAATAAGCAAGCCAGTCCATTATTCCTACAGTCTTGGTTACACTTCTTTCGCTTGGAACTTTCATATGAAGAATTTCTTTTTCTCTTACGAAATATAAAGGAAGTATTTCAGAAGCATCCGAAAGAAATTCATCAGTAAAAGCTTTCATTATTTCGTCAAGTATTTGTCCATGTGATTTCTTCTTTTTTTTATTGTCTACACTCATTAGTTTCAACAATTTTGGTTTATCTTTTACTTCAAATAAGGCAAAACCAGGTCTTGTAAGAGATAAATCAGCTGAAACAAGGTAAAAAGATTTAGGAAAATTAATAGTTACTTCTTCTTTTTTTTTAGCCACGGTAATCACCCTTTACGGGAGCGCCACAACCAGGGCAAAACTTGTATTTTGGTTTATTTTCAAGCCAAGCTGTTCCGTTAGAAGAAATAACCCACATTTCTTTACCGAAGATAGGTCGTCCTATAGCATCAGTAAAGAGTCCGCAACCTGAACAATTCCATCCTTTTTTAGATGCGTTCAGCTCAAGTTCTACGTAGTCCATAGACTACATCACTCCTTTAATTTTATGACGCTGTCTTTTAGGAGTGAATCATTGCGCACAGCTATTCGCTAAATTAATCAGCCCCAACCAGTAGTACTAATATAGTTGGTATATTTACTAACATCTTCAGCAGAAATATCACATACTTTCATTAATATGTTTGCTATAAATTTTTCTACGCCTTCTCTTGTTTTTAATTCATTATGATCTGGTCTTTTTTCCCAAGGATAACAAGGAGGAAATAGTATAAACTGTTTTCCGTCGCCATCATAAGCATATTGAAGTATCCCTATTTCATCAAGCGAAGCAATGAAACATGCAAAATCACCATATTCATCATAAATAGACTCTTCAAAATGTTCAGGATCTGGGACATCAATATGTCTTTCCTTTAAAATGTCTATTATTTTATTTTTATCAAAGTATCCATAAATGTCGTCGATTTCTATTCCATATCCAATAATAGGCCAAGTATCACAACTCATAAATTTTCTCCTTTAAGCCTTTCAAGCAATTCCTGTGCTGAAGACTTTTTAATTTTAATTTCTGTTGTTAAGGGTTTATAAAAGGCATTGAAAAAATCTTTTGCATAACTTCTTCTGCGTAAAACCATCGTTCGACTTGTGTTAGATGGTTTTTCATATTTAAACATTACAGTATCGCATGGAGTTTCAATGTTGTCAGCGTTTAATAAGATATTATAAACAGATTTATACGTTTTAATCTCTTCCCACATATAATCTAACTGAACATGAATATCTCCGACTGATTTATTTTTTGATTTAGCAAAGTCAAGAAGAGCTTTTTTTCTTGTGTGGTAGTACCATTGAACAAGTCCATAAGCTATACCATCATTATCAAATGAAATACTACCTTCATCAACAGCTTTAGTGTACTCGGCATTGGTTAAACCAAGCTTTGAAACACCGTTTGCGAGTTTAGGGTTTAATCCGCTTTCTGCTTTTAAATTGCCCATTAAAGCTGCAACACTGTATGGATTTTGAAGCTTTTGATAAAGATAGTTCCAAATAATCTCTTCATTGCTCATTTTATATCATCCTTCAAGAATTTTATTAATCTCTTCTTGCGTTATATTATCTATATCTATGTCTTTAATAATACGTATAGCATCACAACCGTTACCTTCGATGTGTATACGTGTTCCATTTTTGAATGTCACTGTATCTCGGTAACCACTTTTATATCCTGTATAATCATATTCCGTATAATCAGAAACTAATTCTACTAATGCGTCTTTTATGTTGACAATATATACTATATCAGTTCCTTCTGGGTTACATAAAAGACGATACTTACATGAAGGAAAACTTGTTTTAACTTCCATAAAAACTCCTGTTTAAGTAAAAAAAAGAGGGGCGGAAAACCGCCCCTCCATAATGATTACTGATTAAACAGCTCTTCGAGGGCTTCATCCAAATCCATTTCAGCGGATTCTCTAGCACAACTCAATTCATCTTCAGCCTGTCTGTAAGCATTAACTTCTTCAGTAAGTCTATTAATCTCTTCAACCATGTTGCTCATAATCTTATCTTCTCCTTTAGATTTGTTAATCAAGCTTAAATCACTCTGGTAATCATTGCCGAGCTTGGGTACAATCATAAGCACCACTCCTTAATCATAATCATCGGGCTGGTGCTGTCTTCCGGCGTGTGCGCATCACAACGGTATTACAGCCATTCAACTAAACTCGTACGTCCAGCACCCGATTATATTTGTTACCTCTCCCCCTTTATGGTAATTCTGGAAAGGTCTCAAAGTTAGGTACCGAAATATATAGGAGTTTACTCTTGTTTGTAGTAAAATATTTGACTATTACTACGTTCAAAAAGACGGTTAATCATGGCTTTTGTTTCAGATAAACATCTGACGTATGAATAATCATACAAACCGTATGGATTACTTGCCGGATCTATAGGGAGAAAATCTTTTGCAACATCTTTTAAGACAAATGAAGGTATCATCCACATCTTACTATTTGTAATTTCTAATAATGAATCACAAATATCTGCGAGATCTCCCAATTGCCTGCCTGTTATTTTGTATGGTCTATTATATTCTATAAATCCATTTAAACCAACGGTTTTTCTAAGCCAGTATTCTGTTGGTGACATATATGGACTTAAATTTGACCAATGTACGTTGACACGTCTATTACCATCGTATAGACATCTATCTTTAATAGTGAACGTTTTGTCAAAATCCATAAGAAAAAACTCCTAATTACTCAAAGTCTTCTTCTTCGAATTCTTCGAGTTCGTCGTCAAACGCAGATACGTCATCTATTTCTTCGTCTTCTTCGTTGTGTTCACCATCGAAAACATCGTATACTCTCATTCGTTTTTCGATTCGAGCGTTAGATTTTTCGTTTGATTTTTCAATCATTCCCATCAGTCGTTTAACTGACAAAGGTGATGACACAACGCTTCCATTATCCAAGAAAATAGCTGACTTAGCTTTCGTTAAACCACATCCGTTAATCAGCGTTCCGTTTTTTCTTTCATCGGCTATTACTTTACGAGCCTGATAGATTTCTGTTGACATTATGGCTACGATGCGTGTAGCACAAATACACACATCTGATTGTCGATTATCACTTCTTTTGGTAGAAATTCGAATAAACCGTAAAGGGATTGTATAACCCATTGGAACATCACTCCTTTATTTTATATAAAGACGACGGGTTTTCCAACCCATCTTAAGTGTGCTCCCAGTAAAATTTTAAAACGTGTCTAAATCAATTTCTCCGTTTTGACCTTCGCCTATCGGACTGTCAATTGAATAACCGACAAGTCCTGATTTATCACTATAAATATTTTGTCCATTATCTAACACGCTATCGACTGTGTATCCTACATGACCTTCGTTACTATAAATATCCTGTCCACCTCCAAGCACTCCGTCAATAGTATGTAAAATTTGACCGTCAGTACCATAAAAATCCTGACCGTTTCCAATTACGCTATCTACAGAATGACCAATAGGCATTCCTGTTTCATCATAGTAATCAGTTCCGTTACCGAACACACTCTTAACACCATAGTATTTCATTTTCTGTTACCTCCTTCAATTTCCATTCGGGAGCACTGTGTACTGCTTGGCCCATACATCGAATTGGTCAGGAACTATTGTTTTAGTTCCACCTTTATAAATGTATTTAGGACTTTTGCTATACTCAATTAACTTTACGCAATCTCCTTCGTTAAACTTCTTTCTTTGATATAAATCTTTTCTTACTTTAATTTCACCAACTGTACCTCTTTGTACAGAATAGAACTTTGCTTTTATGCCATATTTGTCATCTATTTCTCTAACGAAGTAAAAATTGACGGGTTTTGATTTGTCGATACTTAAACACAATCCTATATTTGCAAGTTCTGAAGCAAGTCTTTGTCCAATGTCAAGTTCTTCATCTTCCAAAGATTTTTCGTATTCTCTGCATAATCCAAGTCTAAGTTCAAAAGATTTTATATTCTTGGTTAATTTATTTTTACCTTCAAAGAATTCATTAAAAACCTTTATAAGCTTTCCAGAACTACCAAAATCTTTAAAATAACCTAACTCAATAAGAATCTTTATTTGTCGTGTATCAAGGCAGGTATCCATTTGTAAGACTCTTAATAAATCTGTAAACGTATGGAATTCTTCTTTCTTTTTACCTAACGAATAAAGTTCGCTTGCAGCTTTCTTGCTCATAAACCTGATAGAAGATAAGGACTGGGAAATAGTTCCTTGTTCTTTATCTACGATCCAGTCTCTATTATCCTGACCAAATCTTCCAACAGTAAGACTTATGTTTTTGTATCGCTTCATTTCGGATATAATTGCCGAAATCTTATCTGTGTTTTTCTTCTCGTCATATAGCTTTAACATGGTTATATAAAGTTCATATGGATAATGAACCTTTAACCATGCTGCATACAGGCTATCACAAGCCATAGAAAATGCATGTGCTGCGCACCTTTTTTACCGTCGGTTTCCCGATACTTATTAGCGGAGTAGACTATATCATCACCCTTTTCAGGGGCATGGCGCTTCCATGTTGGAATTTCACCAATCATGTACTCTTTTTCAAGATAGTCGTTACACTTTACTTCAATATTAAAACAACTCATGAACTGGTTATGCAGCAATTGAACCAGTCGTTGGCGTCTTCTTCCTGGATTTCTGTCCTTTAGGATGACGAGCTTCCCTTTTCACTACTTGAGTTTGGTGCAGTCTTCGACGACACCAGGTCCCATGGTTTTGTGCTCAGGCTGGCTTTCTTACCCGGCAAAATGAAAGAACTAATGACATTAGTCCTAAACCTAAAAGATTAGATTTAAGCTTGTTTTAAATATTAAAGTCTTAGCACGGGATTAGCATTTCAGCCTTCCCCGTTAGCTGTATTTCTACAACACCCAGCATTTGCTGGTTCACCATGTTATTCAATACATATTACTATGTAATGGTTCCTATTGAAACATATAATTAGCAGCATTTTCAATGATAGTCCAAATTTGTTCTACAACTTCATGTGCTTTCTTTTCATCAGCACCTTCAGTTTCTTTAAGATAGTTTGTAAAACCATCTCTGAATCGTTGTTTAAATGATGCTACTTTTTCCGCTTTCTTCTTTTTAATGGCTTTAGTACAAGCATAAGCATCAGGTCCTGGAATTCCAGCTGCTTTTAATATTTGAAGAATCTGCTCATCAAACATTAAGAAGCTATCTGGTATTTCTTCCGTGGCTAACAACGAATCAAGCGAAGGAATGTTATACGCAAAACGTTGTCTGTTTATAAACGTATTCAACATTGATTTGAAGCCAGGTCGAATAGCTGCTATAAAGGCAGCAAGTTCTGTAACATTTTTAGGCTTATAAGTCCGACAACGTTCAGAAGACTTTGCTCTTTCGACTTGATTTAAACCCATTGTAAAACCCTTTGCATATAAATTCCAAACTTCTTTATCTTCTTTCACAGCTTCAAGAAGCTCATTAACTGTCATAACAGGCAATCCTGCCATAGTAAAAGCATTATAAATTATCTTAACCACATCAACACGAAGGAAGTCAGCTTTAAGATAATTATAACTATCAGCAGTTTTGCCATCTATAAATGCAGCATATACAGCATCTTTAGAACCAGATTTAGACTTAACTCTTATTACACCTATTTCTCGTCTTAAGTCTTTATCAGATAAAAGATGAGCACAAGGATGAGGCGATAAGTTTGTTATGATGCCTTTATATTTTTTCGATTCTTCTATTAAATCCAAATATTGAGGTTCAACATAGGTTTCGATTTTGACATCATCGTCAACATCATAATCTGGGTCATCTGTGTTATTTTCTTTTGCGTGTTTAACATCGAGCTCATAGTTTTGAATTTGCTTTGCAACAGCATTAGCAACTTCAAAATCCAAATCCCTAGCTCTAGCCAACAATTTAAATGCGGATAATGTTTTAGCAGTGCCAAACGCAATCATCGGTAAACAACCCCATTCACCAAGGATTTCTTTACCAGCATTCTCAAACGCTTCAACATTAGCCATGTTGCAATCTAAATCGGGTAATCCATTTGCCAATCTGTCAGCCGAAATAAACCGTTCAGGATACATCTTTACAGGACAATGAAGTCTGTTAATAGATGAAAATCCCATTGCATAATTGGAAACAAATGAAGCACCGGAACCTCTGCCAGTCTTTGTAAGAACTCCACCTTGCTCTATACCTTTATCTATGATTCTCTTCATAATTAAAGGATAGTCGGCTGTTCCTGTACTTGTCATTGTGTCCATTTCTGCGTGTATTTCAGCAGCTTCTTCTTTTGTTGGCATTCCAGACTTTTTGATATACTCTTCGCAAACTGTCTTCTTGTAAAGATAATTTCGTTGATCTATCGATAATTCTGGATAAGGATTTGGTATTTTCTTTTCAGACGTAAACGAAACACCTTCAAACTCTCTCAATAAAAGAGTGTTTTCAAATGCTTCTTCGATCTGAGCTCTGTTAAGAACACCTTGTTCCTTCATTGTTTCAAATGCTTCTTCTGCTGTTGGCAGATATAACAGAAAATCATCTTCATCTCCATAAGTTATCTTTGATGCAAGTAATAACTCACGACGAAGAATTTTATCTTCTTTGGAAATGTAATGACTATCTGTAGCAAATATTAAAGGCCAGCGATGTTCATTTGACAGTTCAACCATATATTTATTTCTGTCTATTTGCACTTGTTGCATATGTGGTTGAACTTCGAGAAAGAAATTTTCTCTGAATATGTTATGCAATTCGCTTAACATATCTATATCTGACGGACCAGCAACACAAGCAGTTGTGCATATAAAGTTTTTAGGATTTAATATCCTTAAAAGTTCAAAGTCAACTCTTGCATGATAATAGAAACCAGTCAGATTAGCTTCTGAAAGGATTTCATTTAATTGATAAAATCCTTCCATGTTTTTCGCAACGAGAATAAGGTGATAACCTCTACCTTCTTTTTCTTTTCTGTCTGGTACAAAATAGGTTTCAGCACCAGCCAAAGGAGTCATCTTAAAATTCTCGTCAGAATACTTTTTTGCTAACTCATATTGTTGCCAGACATTTGATCTATTGCCATGTTCAGTCATACATAAAACATGATGTCCACGTTCTTTGTAAACTTTAGCATAATCTTCAATAGACATTGTAGAGTCTGGCTGAGTTAGACAGTTTGAATAACTCGTATGAACATGATATGGTTCATATTCAAGCAAACCACATCACTCCTTCGATAATTTTAGTTTTGTTTGCAAGGCTGCCCCTTCGACGTCTTTCCATTCTGCAATTAGTTCTCCGTTGTAAGTACGGAATTTAATAACTGCTATGCCATCGATAAATGCTTCCATTTTTTTATTACGTTCAACTTGTTCTTTAGCGGCTTTAGCTACCGCTAAAACCGTTTCAGGAGTCCTTGAGGCAAACATTTCTTTATAGTTTTCAGCGATTAAATATTGATCTGACCATACTTTTGCAACAACACTGAAAGGCCACTTCGGAGCAAGCTCAAAGTCATTGGCTGTAATAAGAGGCGGTTCAAATACTCCATACGCATTCATTTCAAGAATTCTTGGATACGTATGTATAAACTTTTCATATTCCTGTTTTGTTACATTTTTAAATACTGGTTTAATATTATAATAAACGTTTTCTTCTGTTTGGAGCAACTTAACCACTCCCTGTTCTTTTATCTGTAACCATTTTTGTATAAATAGTACGTTTTAATAATGTGTTTATTGATGATTGATCTTCATATGCATAACCATTTTTATGTAAATAACATGCTTTAATGTTACATTTATTAATAATCGGCATATGATTTTCTAATTCAAATGAACATGAAAATTTATCATTTTCGTCAACGTCTTTCGTCAATAAAACTTCAGCCCATAACTCATAGCATGTATTTTTTGATATCCTTATTTCTGTATTGTTAACAACACCAATAGTTCCAAATAATCCATATCCCGGATTTTGTTCAGAACATTCTATTACGGGGATTTCGTTAACACCTTGTAAGGATTTAATTGCTTCAGGACTTATATTTTGACCAATAGAGTAAGGTCCTGATTTTAATATACAAACTTTGCGTTTAATCATATTAATTGCATTCGTATTCTTCGGCTCTTATCATGGGATGATTTGCCATATTAAATTCCCATTTATAATTTCCTTTATGATATGCATATGTTCTCATAAAGTAATCCGGATCTGGCTTGTCTTCATTTTCCGAATAAAGATCACTTTCTGCTAAATTTAGACATTCTTCAACAATAAATTCTACATTTTTGTATTCTTCTGATAACTTAAGAACAGCATCATGAACATCTACAATACTTGCATTAAAAGAGCCATCAAATTTCGCAAAATAGCCATTTTGTTTGTGATATAAATCCAATGTTTCTTGGTCACAATCAAATGACCAGTCGTTTATCTTTGCTTCGTTCAGTTTATTAATAATTTCTTT
>Ga0310786_10011430_pt1 | contig 11080 bp, 10 predicted proteins | sample AusTroGonzalo_MG_FD_203881 | JGI IMG/M metagenome (GOLD analysis project Ga0310786, IMG submission 203881) | Bovine rumen microbial communities from tropical cattle in Woodstock, Queensland, Australia - Gonzalo_03 (v2) (version 2) | ecosystem: Host-associated > Mammals > Digestive system >...
GATAACGGAAAGCGTTGTAATCATAGGTCACGGCATACTGGGACAGGTCCTGATCCGCATTCTGCTGATCCGCTGCGGGCAGAACTCCTGTGGTGGAAACGCCTAAAACACCGGTTTCCGGTTCGCTGCCTGCATCTTCAGCACTTTCCGCAACCTCGCTGTTTCCGCCAACTGTTCCCTCTGTACTCGGATCAGATTCGCCAGAGGTTCCCGGGGCGCTGTCAGCAACCCCGCTGCTTCCGTCCGCTGTTCCCTCTGTGCTCTGATCAGATTCATCAGGCTGGACTGCAGTCCGCATAGATGTCTCTGATTTCGTTGTATCGTTGTCAGGCTGGAGCACTTCCTGTACCTGGACAGTATCCTGCAGTTCACCTATGTTCTGCTGCTGGTTTTCTTCCTGCTGCTGAGCCGGTTCCTGCTGCCAGGTGTTCTCTTCCAGCCCGGCGTTTTCTCCCTGCTGAGTGTTCTCTTCCAACTGAGATTCCGCCAAAGGAGTCTTATTCTCCTCTGCTAATCCTTTCACAGGGATAAAGAACATCTGAAACACAAGTGCCATCACGATCGCAAAAACAAGGCATTTTGCAGGTCTGAAGTCAAGTCTGATACTCATTGCCGTTTTCTCCTTCTCTGGTTGATAAAACAATTATCGGTTCTTTGATTGTTGCAGGATACAGCTTTATTATACGGAAATGAAAAAGAAATGCAATCGTTTTTATCTTTTGTGCGATATTTTTTATCGATGATAGGTTTCCCCGTCCAGCGTTTTCCAGCTGAATATTCCGTTTTCCAGCATCATATAGCTCTTTGTACTTCCTTCTTTGGGAATGGAAACGGATCCGGGATTATAGTACCGGTAATCTCCGTGATCCTCCCAGGCCGGCACATGCGTATGCCCGCACAGCAGGATATCCCCCTTTTTCAGGGGCGGAAGATGCATCAGATTATACAGATGCCCGTGAGTGGCAAAGATTGAATACCCGTCTGCTTCGATCAGAGCATAATCCGCCATCACGGGAAACTCAAGCACCATCTGATCCACTTCCGTGTCACAGTTTCCCCTGACACAAAGTGGCTTATCCTTCAGCCCGTTCAGCATGGCAATCACTTTCTTCGGATCGTAATCCGCCGGCAGATCGTTTCTCGGCCCGTGGTACAGAATGTCTCCAAGCAGCAGGAGCCTGTCCGCCTTCTCCCTTTCAAAAGCCTCCAGCATCTTCCGGCAGCAGGATGAAGCCCCGTGGATATCAGACGCAATCATCAGTTTCATCATTCATACCATCTTTCCTTTTTTTGTGAGTACCATTATACAGTTCCGGTTTTTCGCTGTCCACCGGACCTTCATTCCGGTCTGATCCCCTATTGACAAAGACGTTTTTGCCCGTTCATAATGATTGAACTTTGATCCTGCAGACAAGCTGTACGGATCCCGCGAGGTGAGGGTAGCATGCAAGAGCAGAAAAATGATCCCCGATCATTGATGATGAATATCTCTTCCATGCTGATCTTCGGAACAATCGGAGTCCTGAGGAGACATATTCCGCTCTCTTCCGCGTTCATCGCTTTGATCCGCGGGCTTCTCGGCGGACTGACGATCTTTGCCTTTATGAAACTGAAGCGGATCAATGTCCGTGAAACCCTTTCGCGTCATCAGGTCCTGTGGCTTGCGCTCACCGGTGCGATCATGGGAATCAACTGGATCCTGCTATTTGAAGCCTTTAATCATACAACGGTTGCCGTTGCCACCCTTTGCTATTATATGCAGCCGACAATCGTGATCCTTCTGTCCCCGATTCTGTTCAGGGAAAGACTGACGGGAAAGAAAATTCTTTGCGCTGCCGTCGCAATCATCGGAATGATCCTTGTATCTGGGATTATCGGCGGCGGTCCTCAAAACGGAAGCTTCACGGGCGTCCTGCTCGGCCTGGGCGCCGCGGTTCTCTATGCTGCTGTTATCATCATGAATAAAAGCAAAACCGTTTGCGATATCAACGCGTATCAGAAAACAGTGATCCAGCTTCTGAGCGCCGGAGCCGTCATGATCCCCTATCTGATCCTGTCCGGAACCGACATCAGCGGCAGCGAACTGACGCCGAAAGTGATTCTTCTGCTGTTGACAGCGGGCATCATCCATACCGGCATCGCGTATTTATTATACTTCGGAAGCATGAACGGGATCAGGGTCCAATCCATTGCGATTCTCAGTTATATTGATCCGGTGTCGGCCCTGTTCTTCTCCGCCCTGTTTCTGAAAGAACCGCTCAGCCCGGCCGGAATCATCGGGGCAATCATGATCATCGGTTCCGCCGTCATCGCGGAATATAACCCCGTCAGCCGCAGAAGCTGAACCTGCCGTACGTTCGTTCCTTACATACCCAGGATTCTTCTGGCCACATGCACCCCGCTGGCGCTGGCATGGCTCAGGCTGTGGGTCACGCCGCTGCCGTCGCCGATGACATAGAGGCCGGGATACTGGGTCTCAAGATTCTCATCCAGCTCCACTTCCATATTATAGAATTTCACCTCAACCCCGTACAGGAGCGTGTCATCATTGGCTGTTCCGGGCGCGATTTTGTCCAACGCATAGATCATCTCCATGATACCGTCCAGGATCCGCTTGGGGATCACGAGGCTCAGGTCCCCCGGAGTCGCGGACAGCGTCGGCGTGACAAAGGAGGCGGCAATCCTTCCCGGCCTGCTGCGGCGTCCCCGGACCAGATCTCCGAAACGCTGTACGATCACACCGCCGCCCAGCATATTGCTGAGCCGGGCGATGGATTCGCCGTAACCGTTGGAATCCTTGAAAGGTTCCGAAAAATGTTTGCTGACCAGCAGAGCGAAATTGGTATTTTCCGTATGTTTTGCCGGATCTTCATAGCTGTGACCGTTCACCGTCACGATCCCGTTCGTGTTCTCACTGACCACGGCACCGTGCGGATTCATGCAGAACGTCCGTACCAGATCCTCGAACTTTTCTGTCCGATAAACAATCTTGCTCTCATACAATTCATCCGTCAGATGGCTGAATACTTCAGCCGGCAGTTCCACCCGCACTCCGATATCAACCCGGTTGCTCTTCGTCGGGATCTCCATCTTCCGGCAGATTCCCTCCATCCACTTACTGCCGCTCCGGCCGACGGAGATTACGCAGCCGGAGGCCGTGAAAACCCTGCCGTCCTCCAATGTTACGGTATATCCGCCTTCCGCCGCGGCAACATCCTTTACCGCCGTACCGAAGTGAAAATCCACTTTCTCTTTGAGCTCCTGATACAGATTATTCAGGACGACATAGTTAATATCCGTCCCCAGATGGCGCACCTGTGCATCCAGCAGATGCAGGCCGTTTTGCAGGCAGGTCTTTCTGATCGCCGTGTTTGCGGTGGAATAGAGTTTTGTCCCCTCTCCTCCGTATTTGAGATTAATCTCGTCAACATAGCGCATCAGTTCCAGCGCCCGGGCCTTCCCCACGTGTTCATGGAGGCTTCCTCCGAAATCGTTGGTAATATTATATTTCCCATCGGAAAAAGCACCGGCGCCACCGAACCCGCTCATGATCGAGCAGGTCCTGCACCTTACGCAGCTTTTCACTTTTTCCCCGTCGATCGGGCATTTCCGTTTGTCCAGCGGATTTCCCAGTTCAAACACGCCTACCTTCAGCGCTCTATTCGCCCTGGTGGTCAGCTCATACGCAGTGAAAATTCCCCCGGGGCCTGCCCCGATAATCAGCACATCATAATCCATCGCATTTCGCTCCCCGCATCACGAAGTCTTTCCCTGACAATATACCATACAATCTTCAAAACGGAAAAGTTTTTTCGGAAGTGTTTCATTTCATGGTCAAAAATGCGAATTTCCTCTTTCATCTTTTTTATTTTTATTGTATAATTACAGTTGGTTCTTTGTTTATTCCCAAGCATTTTCAAAGGAGTGTTTGCATCCATGCGGAAACTCTTCTGTCTTCTCCTTGTGCTGGTTCTCCTTCCCTTTGCTTTTGCCGGAGCGGAGGAAGCCGCCGAACCCGATCAGGTTGCGGAGGCAGCGCCTGCCGCAGCCGATTCGACTCCGGAGCCGGCCGCGGAACCGACCCCGCAGGTGACCCTCACCCCGGAAGAATGGGCCAACGCAAAGGTTCCGTACAAGCGCATGCCCGAACCGATCAAGATCATTCCCTATGATGAGCTTCCTCCCGTTGTGGAAGGGCAGCATCACTATCTGCTCCTTTGTATTGACCAGTGGAGCCGGGATCCCCGTCCCGCGGGTTCCAAGCCGCCTACCGGTTATCACGGCCGCCGCCGCGATATGTATGGCAACACCGACGGGATCGTTCTGGTCACTCTCGACACCCGGGCCCACCGGATCATGCTGACGTCCTTTATCCGTGACGCCATCATCCAGAAATCCACTTCCACCGAAACCGATGAGAAATTCGGACGAATCAATTATGTTTACAACGATTACGGTCCCGAAGAGCTCTGCAAAATCATCAGCGAGCATATCGGCGTCCGGATCGAAAAATACATTCTCTTCACGTTCAAGCAAATCGCCAACATCGTTGATTATCTGGGCGGAGTCGACATCGAGCTGACAGACGCCGAGATCAACGCGCTGCAGTACACGGTTCTCCGCGGCACAGTTACCGGCCCGGACGGCAAGGACCTGCAGGACAACGGCAATCATCCTGCCGGCGTCTATTCCTTTAAAACAACGCCCTGGGCCGAAGCGCAGAATGCAAAGACCGACGCAAAAGTAATCAAACGGACGGGCGGCTGTTCGGCTGTTCTCTATATGCGAATCCGCAAATTCGGCGGCGGCGGCGATTTCATGCGCACCCAGCGGGCCCGCACGGTGCTGAGCCTGCTGGCCGATAAGTGCCGCACCATGACATGGGAGGACGCCAAAGCCCTCGCCAATAACATCCTTGAGAACAACAACATGACCAACATGAACCTGGATGACATGCTTCAGGCGGCCGAACAGGCCTACAGCCTGAGAGAGTGTACCATGGAAGAACTGAGGATTCCCGTGGACGGCGCCGTCCGCGCCATCAACCATGCGAACATGATGGCCCAGGAAGTGAACTGGCCCGTCTGCCGCGAAGCCATGTATGACTATCTTCAGAACAGCTGGCTGGTCATGGATGAGGACGATGACTGATGAAATGTCCTGAATGCGGTCAATGGAACCGTGCTTCCATGCCTCATTGTATCAAATGCGGTTGTCCGCTGAATATTGATGAAGCCTCCCGCCTTGCCTGGAAGGATACCCTCCGTGACAGCGGAGCTTCAACAAAATATCTTCGGGCAGATGAATTCGGCCAGGTTGACGCGACACCGGAAGCCCGCGATGCACTTGCAGATGAAATGCAGGAGCTGAAAAAACGCAAACGTGAAGGCGCAGAACGCCAGAGCCAGCTGAGCCGCAATACCGCTTCCAAAGCCGACAGCGAAGTAATCATCACGGAAGAACTTCCGCCGCAAAGCCGCAGATTCAGACAGGAAACAGCTCCGGTCAGTGCTGTGCGGGTACAGCCTGCCGACAGAAACGGGCAGGCGATACGCATTGAATCCGAAAGCCGGCACCGTGTCCGCTACATGGATGAAAACGGTGCTTTTGCCGAAAGCCGGACATATGATCCGCCGCTCTCCGGCGAGTATCATGAAGGCACCGGTTCCTGGCATCTGGCCGGTCCGCTGCCTGCGTCTGCACAAATCAGGCCTGAAAAGAAGCATACGTTTCTGAAGATTCTGCTGATCCTTGTTATCATTGCCGGGCTGGGCGCCGGCGGATACTTTGGCTATCAGTTTTTTCTTTCCCGCCAGAAACCCTCGGTCAATCAGAATGCCATCGTCACCGCAACCATGATGGATGATATGGCTGCCCATACCATACTGATTCCGGGAGAGGAAGGCACCACCATCTATATCAGGGAACTCCATTCCAGCTATCTGGTCAAAGACGGATTTGCTACGGTGGAAGTGGCAGACCATACCTGGTATGACAACCTCGAAGGCACGCTGGAAGAAACCATGGACGTAACCCTGACCCCTTTCCTGAAAGCGACTTCCGGCCGCCAGACTCCGCTGGATCCGATCGTCTATCCGATCACGATCCCCATCAGCCCGATCAAACTGGAAACTCCGGAAGCGCTGCGGACCACAGTATCCACAACCATGTCCGCCATTAAGATCGTGGTGCGGCCTGGTTCCCGGGTTACCGTCAACGATGTGGACTGCAGCGATACCGTATCCTCAGACACCGGGGAAATGAGCTACAATGCGACGGTCCAGCCCATCGGTGACAATGTGTTCAATATTGTTGTCCGCTCCCAGTACTGTCGGGAAAACTCGATTTCCGTCGTGCTCTACCGCGAACCGCAGGAAATTCCGCTTGACCTTGCCGTCGGAACCTACGGCACTACGGATCAGAAGGTTATGAAAGTCACGGCAACCACGCTTCCCGGAGCCAAGGTGGAAGTAACCTCTCCGTATGCAGACCTGAACATCACCGATCTGGATTCCACCGGCAAGTTTACCTTCAACGCTATCTTCGACAAGATCGGCGACAATACAATCAGCATCAAATCCTCCTATCCCGGCATGCGAACCTCGGAAGTCAATCACGTGGTTTATTATCTCCCCCCCGCGTCAGAATACACGAGCAAAGCATGGCCGCTTTCCGAAGAGGGCTACAGCGAACTGTTGAGCAATATGTCGGTCCGGATCGCCAATTCACAGGTCTATGTGGTGAAAGGCGTCGTTCAGTATTCCGTGTCCGAAAAGCCGCAGATGGTCGTTATCAACACCAGTGAAGACGGCAAATCCCAGCCGGTTCTCCTGCAGAATTACACGAAGATTCACTGGGAAGTCGGCACCTATTACCGCATCTACGCCGATGCCTTTAACACTTATAACAGTATGCCTTGGCTGAATGCACGCTACACTTATAGAAAGTAAGGAGTCTGACATGAAACGTTTTCTTCCTATCCTGTTTATCCTCTGCCTGATTACGGGGGCTGCCATTGCCGAGCCGCTGGCTCTGCAGGAAGACTATTTTGAAGAGATCGTCCAGCCGATCGATGAAGCCGATCCTTCGGCCGGCGAGTTTATCTATTCCTACCGTTATCCCCACGTAGATGAGGAAGCGGAAGGCGGCGCGGAGATCAACGCGTTCTATGAGGATCAGATCAGTCTTTCCGAATTCGAATCTTCCTTCAATCCGGGGACGACGACGATCACCTATGACGTCACCTGCAACAATGACGAGTATTTTTCTGTGCTTGTCCACGTCGTCAAGTCCTCTGAAGAACAGTCTTCAGAACAATGGGTTGGCCAGGTTTTTTCCCGGAAAAACGCCAGTCCGGGACTTACCTGCACGCTTCCCCGCCTGCTGGGCACGCTCGACCGGAATGAGAACGACACATGGCTGCAGGACCGTCAGACCGAAAAAGCGGATGCCCTGCTGGTGGAGATGGTCTGGGATCGGATCGAGGAGAATGAGGAAGATATTGATTATTTCCCGGACTTTACTCAAGAGCAGCTCTCCCATATCTTCTTCCCCGAAGAAGATTTCTACCTGGATGAGACCGGCAATCCTGTTTTCTATATCCAGCCCGGTAAAGCTGCACCCGAAGCTGCCGGACTGCTGACCTATTCCATCTCTCTCGAGGACATCCTCGACGAGCTGTGACAAAACACAGCCGCAAAGCCTCTTAATTCACAGAGAATACAATGATAGTCATTGTATTCTCGTTTTTTTAGGCGTATAATAGCCGTAATTAATTTCCGGAAAGAAGGAATTGTCATGCAGGAGATCAAAGTCACGCTTTCCCAGAATCTGAAGCAGAAGCCGGCAGATGAGTCCGCCCTGGGCTTCGGCCGGATCTTTACCGACCATATGTTCCTTATGGACTATGACGCTGGTATCGGCTGGCATGATGCCCGCATTGTTCCCTACGGCAACTTCCAGATGGATCCCGCAGCCATGGTGCTGCATTACGGCCAGGCGATCTTTGAAGGCTGTAAGTGCTATCGCCGCGCAGACGGCGGATTGCAGTTGTTCCGCCCGGCGGACAATCTCGCCCGTATGACCCGCAGCGCCGAGCGCATGGGGATGCCTGCCCTGGACGAAGCGACTGCCCTCGAAGGCCTGAAGAAGCTGATCAATATTGAGGAAGCCTGGGTGCCCCATAAGGACGGGACCTCTCTCTATATCCGCCCGACAATGATTTCCATGGACGTCGGCCTCGGTGTGCACGCATCGAAAAAATACCTCTTCTACATCATCCTCAGTCCTGTCGGAGCTTATTATAAGGAAGGCCTCAAGCCCGTCAGCATCTATGTGGAAGATGAATACGTCCGCGCCGTCCGCGGCGGTGTCGGTTTCACCAAGTGCGCCGGCAACTATGCTGCCTCCATCCTCGCCGGGGATGTAGCTGAGAAGAAGGGCTTCTCCCAGGTTCTGTGGCTTGATGGCGTAGAGCAGAAATACGTTGAGGAAGTCGGATCCATGAACATGATGTTCGCCTACGGCAACAAGATCGTTACGCCGATGCTCAACGGTTCCATTCTCCCCGGCATCACCCGCGACAGCGTCCTGAAACTTGCCCGCTCCCTCGGATATGAAACGGTTGAAGTCCGTCTGGACATCAACGAAATTTTTGCCGATGCGAAGTCCGGAAAGCTGACTGAAGCCTTCGGCACCGGCACCGCAGCTGTCATCAGTCCCGTGGGTACGCTTGCCCTGAAGGACGAGAAGATCACTATTGGTGACGGGAATATCGGTACCATTGCCCAGACGCTGTACGATACCCTGACCGGTATCCAGTACGGCCGTCTGGAAGACAAATTCGGATGGATTGTTAAATGCTGAGAAACGGAAGGCCTCGCCCGCTGCCCTGGGCCGACAAGACCATGAGTGTCATGCGCGCCGATCTGCTGGAAGCCTGCGAGAAGGATCTCGCAGGCCTTCCTTCTTATTGCCTTTTCGATCCGAATTGCAGCGATATGGACGCGGAGACATTCTATGATCTATCCTTCTTTGCGGAAGAGGACCGCCGGGCCGGAGGAAAAATATCTCCTTCCCTGCACACCATAGAGCAGCTGCGCACCCGTGTGCTGCACCAATATGCGCAGGAAGTTGCTCTGCTCTCCATGGAGGAGCATGACCTGCTCGTCCGCACGGTTCTTTTCGGCGGTCGTACCCCGCTTACGGACTGGAACGAACTCCTGCCGGCCCGCGGGCTGGTGCGCCGTCTCTGGTGCCGCGTGGAAGGTCAGGGCACTTCTGCCGTGCTCGTCATGCCTCACCAGCTATGTGCCTCTTCCCTTCTGCTGCTGGCTTCAGACAGCCACAAAAAGGTTCGTGAACTGGTGGAGCAGGTCCATGAAAGTATTGACAATACGCTGTATCTGCTCGGCGCCGTACAGGCTCCGGGGCCTATCCGTCATATGGAATCCCTGCTGAAAGATACTTTTGTCGCCGACCGGCGGGATCTGTTTGAGCGCTTCCTTCGGGTGGGCTATGACTATGTTTATGATCATTCCGGAAAGCTTCTTCTGATCCATCCGGGGCTTGCGGATCCGGAGCGATTGATGGATTCTGCCTGTGTCGATCTTGATCCCGGAACACTCTCGAGCGCTTCTGACAGCGTCGGCGATCTTGAAAGTCCTCTCTATGAACAGATGCTCAGCCTGATGCTCGATGTGACCCGCCCTGAAATCACCCCGGAGGACGCTGTCGAGGACCTGATCATTCTGGCCAAACAGGAGGTCCCCTTCACCGATATGGAAGAAGTTCTTTCCTCCCTGATCATCTGCCAGGCTACGCCGGACATGCTCCGCGCACTCCGGGAAATCAGCAACCGGGTCCCCCGCTGGCTGACGCTGGGAACTTCGAGGGTACAGTAATGATCCTGAAGACATTTACAATCCCTTCGGAAGCGGAAGGCGTCAAACTCGGCAATTTTGTCCGCCAGGTCTTCCCGGCTCTGCCCGAAAGCACGATCCGGAAAGCCTTTGCATCCCGCGATGTGAAGCTGGACGGTCGGCGCGTTCCTGCGAATACCATCCTGAGCGCCGGTCAGGAATTGAGCATTTATCTCCCGGATACCGCTGATGCCGGTTCGGCCTTCTCTGCGCTCGATATCGTCTATGAAGATGACTCGGTGCTTCTGGTCAACAAACGTGCCGGGATCAGCGTAGAAAAGGATGCACACGGAGAAATCACGCTCACGGATCTGTGCAAGGCCTATATTGCCGAAAAAGATCCCGCATCCTGCCCGCCCTCCGCATGTCACCGGCTTGATCACAAGACCTGCGGCCTGTGCCTTTTCGCAAAAACGCCGGAGGCAGCTGATATCCTGCAGGATGCCTTCCGCCGCCGTACGATGGAAAAGCATTACATCTGCCTGGTGCGCGGCATCATGAAGCCATCGGCTGCAGTCTGCCACGCCTGGCTTGTGAAGGATCCGCTCCGCGCCGAAGTCCGGATTACGGATCATGAGGTTCCCGGTGCGCGGCCGATTGTTACCGGTTATGAGACAATCCAGCAGGGTCCCGTATCCCGTCTTCGCGTGCACCTGATTACCGGCAGGACCCACCAGATCCGGGCCCATCTTGCCGCCCTCGGCCATCCGGTTCTCGGGGATGACCTTTATGGCGACCGTGAATTCAACAAACGTGAAAAAGCACGTTCCCTGAAGCTTTGCGCAGTCTCCCTGAAGATCGATACCGGAGGACGGCTCCCGCATCTTGACGGCCGTGAGTTCTCGATCGATCCACCATTCTGACGTTCATGAGGTATTGACTATGGAAAAAGTTTACAGGCTTCTGATCATCAATCCCGGTTCGACCTCCACAAAGATCAGTGTTTTTGAAAACGACAGATCAATTTTTGAACAAAGCCGTTTTCATGATGCACCAATCCTGCTGCAGTATCCCCATGTCAACAATCAGGTCCCTTTCCGGTACGAAGTGCTCCTGGATATGCTGAAAGAGGGAGGTATTGATCCCGCCTCGATCGATGTGGTCGTCGGGCGCGGAGGCAGCGCATATACTCAGCCCAGCGGAGTAACCATAATCGATCA
>Ga0310786_10011431_pt1 | contig 11079 bp, 18 predicted proteins | sample AusTroGonzalo_MG_FD_203881 | JGI IMG/M metagenome (GOLD analysis project Ga0310786, IMG submission 203881) | Bovine rumen microbial communities from tropical cattle in Woodstock, Queensland, Australia - Gonzalo_03 (v2) (version 2) | ecosystem: Host-associated > Mammals > Digestive system >...
AACTCATTATTAGCATACTCTAAATCATAACCAAAAATACTATTACCACTAAATCTAATATATTTGTTTTTGCTGTATATCTCTATTGGCTTTTGTTGGTAAATGTTTTTTACATCTGTTAATAAAACAATATGTATCCCTTTATTACTTGGGGATAACTCAACATAACTCTTTAACCTGTTAATATCCTCCATAATAGATGTCTCTTTATCTTTATCAATAAATACAGGTTTAATATATCCTAACTCATTATTAACCTCAACATCTGATACAACACTATCATAATCTATAACAACAATACCATTATCCTTTAATACTAAACCTAAACCACTATTATAACCTTTACTGATGCTATCTAAACACTCTTTAAAACTATAACCTTTATTAGTCCATTGTCTTAATAATTGTCCCTGTAAATCTCTTGGGGCTTTTGGGTTTTCTAAATCTCTTGCATCATAACATAACCAATTATCTAACTCTTTTAAATATTGTGGTATATTCTCATACATTATATTTATCTCCTATTTAAAGTATCAGCTAGTATATATTTGTATTTATAATATCATATTTACTATCTACATCATACTAACACTAAATATCTATACTTTACTCTTTTATATCAATAATATTAGTGATTTAAGGTGTATACAAAAATGTTAAGGTATGCGTATACAAAAATGTAAAAAATGATACTTGCATCATATAAATACTATCTAAATGCTCTTAAACCATTGATATATAAGCATAAACACTCATTTTATACCTTAAAAAGCGTATACAAAAATGTTTTACTATATTCTATCTTTAAAGTTTGGTTTAATGTATAAATAATCTATCTTTTGATTTGCTTTAATAATTGGTTGTTTATCTGATTTACTTGTATCTTTTGGTAATGGCTTTGTATCGTATGCTTGTAATATGTTTTTAGTCTTTAAATGTTGTAAAAATATCAATGCACTATCTCTAACTCTTTTTTGCTCTTGTCTTGATAACTCTGTTTTACCCTTTAATAATGCTATTGATTTATATAAATCTTGTAATGATATTGTTGGGTTATATACATCTCCTTTGCTCTTGGTGTTAATCTGTTGCAATATCTTTGGTAATATGTAATATTTGGTATTTAATATCTCTATTGTATTGTTTTGGCTATCGTTAATGTACTCTCTTGCTTTTGTATAACTTGCTAGATATGGTTTACCCTCTATTGTCTCTATTTGTGCTATTATCGTTAATATTGCACTTGCACCTATAATATATCCCTCTGTATCATTTACAGGATCATTGTATAAAGTGTTTTGTAATATTGCTATTGGGTCTTTGTATAGTTTGTTTGTTATACCATTTTTAGTGTATATAGCATCAACTATACAGCTTTTATAAAGTAATAATCTATCTTTGATATACTCGTATAACTTTTTTTGTCTTTTCTTTGTATTATAAAGTTTATCATTATCAGCTATATATTGTACTATGCTATCAATTGTTATTGGTATATTACCTCTGATACCACTTAAACTCTTATTTGTTGCGTTTAACTCGGTACAAGCTATAAATATTGCATAATCAATTGGTAGTAAATCTATCTTTTTGTTTGTTAAACTATCATAAAATATAATGTTTTCTCTAAAATCTGATGCTGTAATATCTAAATCTAACTTTATTTGTAGTTTTAATTGCTCTGTTGTATATATGGTTGCATACTTTTTATCAATGTATGTATTATTAAATATCTTTGGTACTAATAATGGTAATTTTTTTATGTTTGGTTGCTGTATCTCAACATCAGATGCACTACTTAAACCAATTAATATGGTATTAAATCTATCTACTATATCCTTAATGTCTTGGTTTATCTCTTGGTATAATTTGTGTACTTTATCATAAAACTTGCTATTATCTATTAACTCTTGCTGTATGCTTTGTGTCATTAAATCTAATATGATGTCATAGATGCTCTGATACAATACTTGCTCTAATAACTCTTTATCCTTAATGTTTTTGCTGTTTACCTTTAATATTGCTTGTACTTTGGTTAAATCTGATGCATTTAATAGCATTGTATGTGTCTTGCTATCTATTAACTCTTGTATATTGCACTCTATATACTCTTTAATACCATACTCATTAATACTATTGTATTGCACGTATGTATATGCTCTTGCTTGTTGCTGTATAGTTAATTTTTTAATTGGATCACTTAATAAATCTTTTACCCTTAAATTAAAACCATTGTAATAACTTGTATCAAACAACTTGTTAAACTCATATATACTTTTTTGTAATGTCTTGATGTTTTTGTATGTTTTCTTTTTGTATTTTTGTATATCTTGTTTATAGTCTTGTATGTTTTCTAAATAATAATCATATAATTTATCGTGTAGCTCTTTTGGTGTGTCTGTTGGATATATATTACCTAAAATTAATGCTGTATGGCTTGTTTGTTTAACATCTCCTGTATTTAAATCTATAACATAATTAATATCCTTTAACTTTTCCTCTTGCTCTTGCTTTATCTTGGCTATCAGCTCTTTATTATCCTCTGTTGGCTCTATTAACTCAACATCTGATACTATTTGCATTGTATCCCTCCTTTATCTTGGTATTGGTTAAATTACTTGCTTTTTATAATTAAATGCTCTTGTATATCTTTATCAGTTTTGTTTTTATCGTGCTTTATCCATTGTTTAAATTGCTCTATTGCATCTTGGTTATTGGTTGCATCAATACCCTTTACCCTTATACCTTTATTAGCAATTAAATAATACTTGTCTTGCTTTATTAAATCAGAATAGATAAAACTTGCTATAATCTCCATATAATACCTCCTGTATGGGTGTTTATTTGCTTTTTAAACCACTTTATAAAGATTTGTATAGTTTTATATTATATACTATCTTTTTGGCTCTTAAAAGCACTTATTTTTTGTTTTTATCTTTTGCATCTATTGGTAAATTGTACTTATCACAAAAACTATTTAATGCATCTATCCATTGTTGGCTATCTTGCTCCTTTGGTGGTATCTTAAATCTCTTTTTTAAATCAGCTCTAATTAAATCGTTTAAATAGTCTTGTATTGTTGTGCTAAAATTAGCATTGTCATTATTTACAGCATCAATTAATGTAATGCTATCAATATTAATTAAATATCTCTCTAAATCAGCATCAATTTTAAATGTTGTAATAAAATTATCTTTTCTATCTTTACCATTTTTGTATTTGTATCCATTTATTACAGGATCAATTGCTTTCATAATACCTTTAACAACTTGGTTGTTTGGCTTTTTTGTATCCTCTTTAACATCTTTTGTATCTGTACTTATTAAATCATTAAATGTGTTAAAACCATTACTTGTAAAATCTTCTCTTTTACTCATATTAATTAACCTCCATATCTTTTAAAAACTCATTGATAAAACCAATATAATCAGCACTTGCATTATGTGTTGGATACCTTAACAAGCATACATCATTAGATGCTTGACTATCACTAAAAATAACACTATCTCTAATTGCATTTTTATATACCTTTGTATTTAATTGCTTTGCTATGTTGTTTAATGCATCTGATAAACTTTGATTTACTATTGTTTGTGCTTTGTAATGTGTTATTAGTAAACCACTAATTTTTATGTTTTTATTATCACTATTTGTGGTTATATAGTCTATTAATCTTTTGATGTTTGCTAGTCCCTCTATGCTGTATATATCAGCTAGTAATGGTATCAATACATAATCACTACTATATATTGCATTTGTGGTTAATTGTGATAGATTTGGGGCTGTATCAATTATTATAAAATCATAATAGTTTTTTATTTGGTCTAACCTCATTTTTAATTGTTTGTGTTTGGTTAACTCATACTCACTATCAATATTTAAAAACTTTTCATAACTCGTTAAATCAAAATTACTTGCTATGATGTCTATGTACTCTTTGTGGTTAATTGCATCTACAATATTGCATTTATCAGTTAATACATCTAATAAATTGTATTGGCTGTTTTTTACTTTAAATGTATTAGAGGTGTTGCATTGTGGGTCTATATCAACTAATAATACTTTTTTACCCTTTAATGCTAGTCCTGTTGCTAGTGTTTGTGCTGTTGTGCTTTTTCCTGTACCTCCTTTGTTATTTGTTATTGTTATTATCATTTTTAACATCTCCTAAATCTTGTATATCCTCTTTTTTAATTAACCACTTTGCACCTAACCTATATGCTTTTAATCGTTTGCTTTTAATTGCTCTCCTTATGGTTGTATGATGTAATTTTAGCAACTTTGATACCTCATTAATAGTATAAAAATTATCTGTTAACTCTTGATTTGTTGTTAATGGTTTATTTGGTCTATGATTTGGTCTTTTACTCTCCATACTTTACCTCCTATACAATAAAATCAATTTTAATATCTTTATCTTGATACTCTTGTTTAACTCTATCTATCACTTTTGCTTTTACATTATCTAAATCTGATATATCTTTTAATAATAATGTGTAGTAGTTTGTATCTATATCCTTAATCAATTGGTTTTTATCAGCTTGTCTATTTATCTCTATTTGTATTGTAATAATTGTCATTATTTACCTCCTTTGTTTTGATGTTTTCTATTTGCTTTTTATTTAATCTGTTGTGCTGTAATAGTACTTTAATGCATCTCCTGTTAAGTTATTGATGCACCATTGATCTAATTGTATCCATAAATCGTTATAAACCTCTGATAACTCTTTATTGGTCTCATAATAGCTCCATATTTTCCAATTTAATACAAGTACAAGCTCTGTAATGTATTTATAGTTTGTTTTCCACTCGTTAAATGCTCTATTATATGTATCCTTTACAGCATCAATACCATACTTATCAGCTATGCTAAAATCTTGGTAAAATGTTGTTATTGGCTTGTATCCTGTCTCTTGCTCTATGCTCCATTGTGGTAATGATATTTTAATCTCTTTACTTTCCATTTTTAATACCTCCTTAATTTATGCATTTAATGTAAAAAATGCTTTTAACCTCTCTTTATCGTTTAACCTTAATACCTCACTAATTTTAAATATCTCTGATACATAAAAATCTCTATCGTTATTAAGTGTTTTTAATAATGTGTTTTTAGTCATACCTATACTAATTGCTAAATCTTCTAAATCTAAATCATAGTATTTTAGATGCTGTTTAATCTTTTTGTTTAGATAGGTATAGTTAAAATTGTATTTACTCATTATTTACCTCCTTTACTATTTGTGATATAATCTACTCATAAGAGTTATTTAAAAAAGAGTTATATTTAATGTTTGATGTGGTAGTCATATTATTAAATACTTTTGTAAATATCTCTTTTTTGTTTGGTATATTTAATCTAATTGGCTCTAAATTAAATACATATTGTTTAATCTCTTGTCTTGTTGTATATGATCCATAATATACAGCAACTAACATAACTAAATGTATTGTTATTGATGCTATAAATAAACTTGATTTACTGATGTTTATTACCATATACACTAAATACATTGTTAATAGTATGTTTTCATATTTGATGCATACTATTTTTTTTAACCAATTATTTATCATTATTTGCACCTCCTTTAATACTCTTTATATATTCTAAAACACTTGATAAATCTTGTGTGTTTAGCTCGTTTAATTGGCTTTTAATATCCTTTAATACATCTTGTTTATCAGTATTAAATATTTGGTTATATATATCTTGCTCTGATGTATCTTGCTCTTTGTTGTTTATGTTTATATAAATCTCTGTTGTTTTTGGGTCTTGATGTCTTAAATGGTGTTGTGCTTTGTATATATCAGCACCACTTTTTAGCAATATTGTTGCTGTTGTGTGTCTTAAACTATGTGCTGTTAATCTCTTGCTATCATATCCACTATCTCTAAATCTATTTTTTAGTATTTGTGATAATGTTTGTTTGCATAATCTTTGGTTTTTTGCTCTATTTGATGTACCTGTAAATAATGGGTCTAAACCACTTGTATTATCTCTTGTTTTTAAATAGTCTTTAATAGCATCATATACACTATCAATGATCTTGATATATGTATCTTTATCTTGATGTCCTTTACCTTTAATAAATACTCTGTATTGGTTGTCTTTTTGCTCTATATCCTGTATATCAATGTTTATAACCTCATTAACTCTTAAACCTCCAATAACCATTAATAGTATTATTGCTTTATCTCTTTTACCTGTTATTGTTGTTGTATCAATATCGTTAATTATCTTTTGTATATCTTGCTCTGTAAATGCATCTTTTTTATGGGCTTTATTTAAATCTCTAAAACCTTTGATGCTATCAGCTATGTTGTCATATAGTCCCTCACTATATAACCATTTAAATAGATGTTTTACAGCTCTAATATATTGGTTTTTTGTACCTATGCTATAATTAGCATCTTTTAAATACAATTTGTATGCTTGTATCGTTTCTTTTGTAGGTTGTTTGATGTCATTATCTCTTAACCATATAAAAAACTGATTTAACCATACTTTGTATCCCTCTATTGTTGCATCTGATAAATCATTATTGCTTAATAGATACCTGTAATAAAAATTGTTTGTAAACTCTTGTTTATCGTTTGTTTTGATACCTCTTAAATCAGCATCATTTAAAACTAAACCATACATAATAAATACCTCCATTTGATTTAATTACTTGCTTTTTAATTTGTTTTGTTTGTTTACTTGATAATAATATAACACTTATGCATAATTTTAGTCAAGTCTAAATATTAACATTTTAATAATTTATGTATATTTTACATTTATTGTAAATGGTTGCTATCTTGTATATCATAACTTTAATGCAATTATGTAATTTATGCAATATGTCATATTTGCTATTTAAATGGCTTGTATTTGGTTAAATGGTGTTTTTAGTATATTTGGTTGCTTTTATCTATAATGCACCTGTAATAGTCTAAAAATAGGTTTATATGGTTTATTTGGATATATGTATAAATGTGGGTTGCTTTTTAGTCAAGTTTGATAAAGTTTTATGTATATCTTTTTTGGTAAACTAACGTATATGATCTTGTATATCTTTTTTAGTGAAATTGTGTGTACTTGTTTTTATACTTTGTTTGATGTTTTGATGTATGCATCTAATATGCTATTATTACCCTTAAAACCTTTAATACTCTCGTTGTTTTCTCGTTGTTATAGCTTATATAGTATATTTATATATCCCTTAAATATTGGGTCTTAAATTGACAATATACATTGTCATTTTTTTAGCAACTAAATTAACATTAATCAATGCAAGCATCTTGTTATAATCTGATGTAAATAAATTGGGGTTTGGGGTGTCCCTCATAAATGATAAATGTATTACATTTTCAGTACTTGCTGTAAATGGTATTTTTAAAAAATGCATTACATTTACGTTGCTTGCTTATGATAATTTTTAATCATAACATAACATCTAACATATTTTTTATAATTTCCTTAAATGGTTGTTTTTTAGCATTTTTTGGTAAATATCGACACTTTAACGACACTTAACAACAAAAAAGACTATGTTTTATAACATAATCTCAATATCAGTATCTATTAGTATCTTATCAAAAATAGTAAAATCTATGGGTTGCATCACAATATTAATATCTGTATCTATGGTATCTAATATATCTAAATCTATCTTGCATATATTATCTAAATTAATCAATGTTTTGTTGTATCTCCAATTGCTCTAATCTATCCAATATATCAGTTTGCTCTGTTAATTTTAATGTGATATTAAATACACTATTTATAGCATTTATTTTAACCTGTGGCTGTACCTCTTTATTATCTACTATTTTCATTAACTCATTACTACATTTATTTAAATTGTTTTGTAAATATCTTGTTGTATCCTTTAATATTTGGGTTAATTGTTTGTTAATCTCTTTTTTTACATCTTTATTTTTAAGATAACTATAATATGTATTTATGGTAATATTACACTCTTTGCATACACTTTTAACATCAGTACATCTAAAATAAGCATCAATAAACTTAACATACTTTGCATCTAAATTATCCATACTTGCTATCCTTTGATCTTGTTAATCTCATTTAATAGCTCTTGTACTTGTAATGGTAAATCTTTTAATATAACCTGTCTATCTTTGCTTGATAAATCTGATGCACTTAATAATTTAATGTTTTCTCTAATATCTTTGCTCTTATAATCTAAAACATTGTATAACTCTTTATCCATTTGCTAGTACCTCCTTTGCTTTTGCTTTGGTTGTCTTTTTTGCTTTTGGTTTATCTGATGCATCTTTACTCTCTCTATCTCCCTCAATATACCAACAATTAATAGTATATTTTCTATCGTTTGCATCTGTCATATCCTTTGTTGTGGGTGTAATATATCCTCTACTCTCTAAAACTTTGATACCCTGTATATATAGTCCCTCTGTTAAATTAAGCTCTGATAATGTTTGCTCTTTTGGTGGATAGGATAAACCACTTTTATAATCAGCTCTTATCCATAGATAACTATATAATGCTTTTGTTTGTGCGTATAATTTGGGGTCTCTCATTACCTCGTTTAATTTTTTAATACTTGTCATTTTATACATCTCCTTTGTTTTAGTATTAATTTATTTGCTTTTTTAAAGCTCTTGCACTTTATCTAATTTTTTTAATTTGTTTAACCAATATGTTTGGTTGTATTGCTGTACTTTGTCTTTGTGTTGTTTTCTATACTCTCTTTGGTATGCATTTAATTTATCTTTGTTGTTGTCTCTATATAGTTTGTAATATTCTCTCTTGATGTCTTTTAATATCTCTTTTGTATCCATATTGCACCTCCTAAATCACTATTGATAATATTAAAGCAATTGCTAGTAATATATTTGCAACTATCAATGCATTATTAGTCTTTTTTAAATCTCTAATTATCATTGTTGCTATGCTTGGTGTTTGCTCTGTATCATTTGCTTTTTTACTCATAATATCCCTCCTATTCATTACCTAAAACATCTTGTAATGTTCTCTCTTTAACTATTGGTATATGTATAATATGTGTATTTTTATCGTTTATATCAATATCATTATCTTTATAAAACTTGTCTAAATCAGTAGTTATAATCTCTTGATCTGTATAAGAGTAAATATGATATATTGGGTTTGGTGTTGTAGTATCCTCAAAAATTGTTAAGGGTGTTATAATTGGGTGTTGTTTTGCTATTCTCTCTAACTTTTCTAATCTTGTATTAATCTTTAACATACTTAACCTCTATTAGCATCATAAAGTACGTGTTCTAAATGGCTATTATCTACTATTTTTATTAATTGTGTATGCATTTGCTGTCTATCTCTCTCTGTATAAAAACTTGGTAAATTAATTAAATCTCTATTAGCATCTAACCACTCTTTGCACTCTTGCTCGTTATTAAACTCTAATTTATCAGCATCTTTAATATTGATAAAATAATCTTTATCGTTGTGTAATTGCATATCTAATTTAAACTTGTCTTTGTTTGGCTCTGTTATAAATAGTATATGGGGTGTTGGATAATACATTTTATCTTTATCTTTGATGCTCTCCAATACCTTTAATCTTTGCTTGATATTTAAACTATACATAATGCACCTCCTGTATCATATTGTCTTTAATTATTTGCTTTTTAACATATACCATAAATGTAATATATCTCACAATTACATTATACTACATAATTGTAATAAAGTAAACAATTATAAACAATTTAAACAATTTTATATTTATACCTATGCATAACTATTACATTTGTTATATAAACGTGCTTGTATGTATATATAGGTATCCTAACAAAAAAGTAGTACCTAAAAAATAGCATATAGGGTGTATATGGGGGGGTATGGGTCTTGTATCTGATGCTAGATGTCTCTTGCTTTGCTCTTGCTTGGTTGCTGTTGTCTTGGGTTGCTCTTGGTTTAGCTTTCCAAAAAACTCACGTAAAAAAATAATTGTGTGTTTTTATGTGGGCTGTGGGTGTTGGTTTATCCTGTATTTAATAAATTATAAGGGTAGGGGGTTTATATACCAATTTTTAACACTATTTTATATCTTGTTTTTTAGTCTATTTTTTGATATATTTAAATTGGTAATGATACATTACTATAATTATCATTAAAAACCTCGTTGTTTTGGTGTTAATTATTTGCTTTTTAGCTCTATGGTTTATACATAGAGTTTTTTTTATGCTGTTTACGTGCTGTTAAATCAATTTAAATGGATAATTGTATTGCTATCTAAATCTAAATTGCTCTAATAACATCTGATGCACTACATTTTAACCTCATACAGCACCTATTAACTAAAATGATCTATAAATGCATCTAAAATTAGATGTGTTTTTTAATCTTAACTTATGTAAATAATTTAAGATAGACTACTTTTTAGCATCAAAAAAGCACCACTATAAATGATGCTTAATATCTATAATTTTTGTATCTATTATCTTCTTTACCTATTATGGCTTGTTTTATCATATACTCTACTTTATCAATTTTATATAGTTTATTATCTCCTGTATATCTTGGCTTTAAATAATCAGCTTTGCATAATTTACTTTTTTTAAATATATCATTAACTTTATCAATATCTCCATAACAAGCATCAAACAAGTACATTATTAATGTGTATGATTTACCACTATTGCTAGTATCTAATCTTTGTAATAATCTATCTTGCATCTTTTTTGATATATAACCACTCTTATAATGCTTTGCTATCTTGTCTTGCTTGTACTTGATATACTCACTATCTGACAACTCATTATAAAATAACTTTTTAATAAAATCTCCATTTTTACCATTAAATAGCTTGTCTATGATCTCTTGACTATCTAAACCATTACTAAACTTAAAGTTTTTTTTGATAAAATCACTATAAACACTTTTATTAAATCTTAATTTATGTGTATCTGATGTATCAACACTATATTTATCCATTACATCTAATAACTCATTATTAGCATACTCTAAATCATAACCAAAAATACTATTACCACTAAATCTAATATATTTGTTTTTGCTGTATATCTCTATTGGCTTTTGTTGGTAAATGTTTTTTACATCTGTTAATAAAA